>Ga0255768_10001263_pt1 | contig 26201 bp, 26 predicted proteins | sample 071ome_33_FD_179983 | JGI IMG/M metagenome (GOLD analysis project Ga0255768, IMG submission 179983) | Coastal salt marsh microbial communities from the Groves Creek Marsh, Skidaway Island, Georgia - 071412AT metaG (version 2) | ecosystem: Environmental > Aquatic > Marine > Intertidal zone >...
AGCAACAAAATCAAACGACGAATCGGAAACACCTACCAAATATAATTGGAATGGCACAGCTTGGGTGTCCGAATAGGAGACTCACATGGCCAGATCAAATGGCGGAATAATCGGTAAAACAAATAAAGCTTCTTTCGGGAAGTGTGTTCAAACAGTAATCACTAGTGATGGATGTCACACAACACAACCAGGAACTAGAGTTGTTAAAACTCTTTTAGTTGGTGGTGGTGGCGGTGGTGGAAATAATCAAGGTGGTGGTGGAGGTGCAGGTGGTGCTGAAGTATTTAATTGTGTTTCTGTTACTGGAAATACAGCTTATCCAATAGATATAGGTGCAGGTGGAGCTAATAATACAGACGGTAATGATACAACTGCTTTTGGTAAAACAGGTGGTGGAGGTGCATCTGGTGGAACTTCTCCCGTAGATAATGGTAGCACCGCGCCTTTGGGTTCAGGTGGAGGTGGATCAAACTGTGGAGCTTTAGGTGGTGGAGGAGGGCCTCAAGGTAATCCTGGTGGGCCTACTGCTGGATCTCCAGGAGGTATGTCAGGTGGTGGCGGTGGAGTTGGTGGAGTTGGAGAACCTGGAGGAACAGGCGCTGCTTGTCAACAAGATGGTGGTCCAGGAACAGATTTTAGTCCACAGTTTACAGGTATACCTAACTCTGGTGTATATGGAGGAGGTGGTGGTGGAGCTTCAAGAAATTGTCAACCTCAAAGAGGTCTTGGTGGACCTGGTGGAGGTGGTAATGGAGAATTAGGAGCTGCTCAAACACCTGGATCAAATGCAACTGCTAACACAGGTGGTGGTGGAGGTGGAGGTGGTGGACCTATAGGCTCTAGTAGAAGTGGATTTAATGGCGGATCAGGAATCGTAGTCGTAAAAGAATTAAACAAAGCAAGTGGTGTGTGGTCAATGCAAAGTCAAATGGCAGCCAAGCAACAAGGAACATGGCCTGATGGAACAGTAAACTTAGGACAAGTTTTTGATTATCTAGTAGTTGCTGGAGGAGGTGGTGGAGCTTCTGGCACATACGCTGGAGGTGGTGGTGGAGCTGGAGGTCATAGATCTTCTTTTCCTGGTGGAACAAAATTAAATTTAGACTCAGGAGTATATACTGTAACTGTAGGAGGTGGTGGTGCCACAGGTACTAAAGGAGACGATTCAGTATTCGGAGTAGGTGGTGTTGAAAATACTTCAATGATTACATCAACTGGTGGTGGTCAAGCAAATTCAGGTTCTGGTGGATCTGGAGGAGGAGCAAATTCTATTGGTGCAACTGGAGTTGCAAACCCTGGTGGAGCAGGAAATACTCCGCCTACAAGTCCATCACAAGGTAATCCTGGTGGAGATAATGCTAAACCTGGTCCAAATACTGGTGGTTTTGGTGGATCAGGTGGTGGTGGTGCTGGGGGATCTGGTGGTGCTGCACCTAATGCACCAGGTTCTGGACCAGGACCAGGAGGTTCTGGAGGTAGTGGAACAGCTAACTCTATTACTGGTAGCTCAGTTACAAGAGCTGGTGGTGGTGGCGGCGGTGGATGGTGTGCAGGATCACCTACACCTAATAACGGAGGAGCAGCAGGACCTGGTGGTGGAGGTGCTGGAGGAGCTTCAGGTTCAGGAAAACCAGTGTCAACAGCTGGAACAGTTAACACTGGAGGTGGTGGAGGTGGACCTGGTAAATGTAATCCTTCTGCCGATGGAAAAGCAGGTGGTTCAGGAATAGTTGTTGTAAGAGCACCAAGTGCTAGAACTTTTGTAGTAACACCTTGTACAAACACAACATCAAGTACGCCAGGTGGATGTAAAGTTGCAACGTTTACAGTTTCTGGAACATTGACAGTTTCATAATAAATGTTATATTAAGTTCATAAAGACATATGAACTTTACAAATTATTATTGGTATTTTAAATCAGCAATCCCAGAACGTATCTGTGATGACATTGTAAAGTATGGTCATCAAATGCAAGATCAAATGGCAGTCACTGGTGGTTATGGTGATAAAAAATTAAACGCAAAACAAGTTAAAGATTTAAAAAAGAAAAGAAACTCAGACATTGTTTGGATGAGTGATAGATGGATTTACAAAGAAATACAACCTTATGTGCATCAAGCAAACGCTAATGCTGGTTGGAATTTTAATTGGGACTTTAGTGAGTCTTGTCAATTTACAAAATATAAAAAAGGCCAGTATTATGATTGGCATTGTGATAGCTGGGATCAACCTTATCAACGACAACAAGGTGATCCATCACATGGTAAAATTAGAAAACTATCTGTAACCGTAACTTTATCAGATCCTAAAGATTATAAAGGTGGTGAGTTAGAATTTGATTTTAGAAATCTTGATCCAGATAAAAAAAGAAACGTTAGAAAATGTACAGAGATATTACCCAAAGGATCTTTAGTTGTATTTCCTTCATTTGTATGGCATAGAGTATGTCCAGTGAAAAGTGGTGAAAGAAATAGTTTAGTAATATGGAACTTAGGGTATCCATTTCAATAAAGGAGAAATATGAAAAAGAAAAAAGCTAAAGCTAGAAAACAAAAAACAAAAAAAGAAGTAGTTAGTTATCCAAAACAATTAAATTTAGAACAATATTTTGCATCTCCTATATGGTTTGCAGATGCACCAGAGTTTGCAGATAGTTTAAATAAAGCGTCTGATAAATATATAGAAGCATCTAAGAAAAATTTAAAACCAGCTATTGATAAACGTAATAAAAAGTTTGGGGACAAAGGAGACATGGGTCATGTATTCCATTCAACATCATTGATTGGAGATCCTGACTTTAAACAATTACAAGATTACATAGGTGCAACAGCACATAACTTATTAGGTGAAATGGGTTTTGATATGTCTGGTCATCAATTGTTTACTACAGAATTATGGGTGCAAGAGTTTGCTAAAAAAGGTGGTGGACATCATACTTTGCACACTCATTGGAATGGTCACATATCTGGTTTCTATTTTTTAAAAGCAGATGAATCTACTTCAATGCCTTTGTTCGAAGATCCAAGACCAGGTAATGTTATGAATCTATTACCAGAAAAAGATAAAACAAAAGTAACTTATGCTAGTTCTGCAATAAATTATCAAGTAAAACCAGGTAGAATGATGTTCTTTCCATCATACTTACCTCATCAGTACATTGTAGATATGGGTTATAATCCATTTAGATTTATACATTGGAATTGTCAGGCAATACCAAAAGGAGTGTTAAACCCTAATGTCTAATAAAAATTTTAAAAAATCTTTTATAAATACTATCTTAAATTCTGATACTAAAAATAAAGAGTCTGATGATTTTGTTAGAATGTTTTTAAAAGATATACAAAAGAAATTAAAAAGGATAAAAAATGTCATTCAAAAAAAATAAATACACAGTATTAAAAAAAGCTATCTCACCTGAGATTGCAGAGTTTGTTTATAAATATTTCTTAAACAAAAGAGAAGTTGCAAGATTTTTATTTGATCAAAAATATATTTCACCTTTTACAGAATATTATGGTGTATGGAATGATGAACAGGTACCAAATACTTATTCACATTACAGTGATATTGCAATGGAGACTTTATTAAAAGAAGTAAAACCTGTAATGGAAAAACATACAAAATTAAAATTATCTGAGACTTATTCATATGCAAGAATATACAAAGAAGGTGATGTCCTAGCTCGTCACAAAGATAGATACTCATGCGAGATATCTACTACATTAAATCTAGGTGGTGACCCATGGCCCATTTATTTAGATCCAACGGGTAAGACAGGTCAGGCTGGTATTAAAGTCGACCTTGAACCAGGAGACATGTTAATCTATTCTGGTTGTGATTTAGAGCATTGGAGAGAAGAATTTAAAGGTAAGAACTGTGGACAAGTATTCTTACATTATAATAAAGCTAGTTCTAAAACAGCTAAAGAAAACTACTTAGATAAAAGACCTTTACTAGGCACACCTGCCTGGTTTAAAGGTGTTAAGTTGACAAAAATTAAGAAATAGTCTATACAATAGGCTTGTACGGAGAGTTCCACCACACCACTCTCCGTACTTTTTACTATATCCATTAAGTAATAAATTTGATATACAAGGATTTATTATGTTACAAAAGATAGGTTTTCAGCCAGGATTTAACAAACAAATCACAGAAACCACAGCCGAAGGACAATGGGTTGATGGGGATAATGTGCGTTTTAGATATGGTACACCTGAAAAAATAGGTGGTTGGGCACAGTTAGGTGAGTCAAAACTTACAGGAGCTGCAAGAGCCTTACATCATTTAGTCAATAAATCAGGCAACAAGTTTGCAATTATAGGTACAAACAGAATTTTATATGCTTACACAGGTGGTGTATTTTATGACATTCACCCTATTAAAACTACAACAACATTAACCAATGCATTTAGTACAACGAATGGTTCACCAACGGTCACTTTAACATTCAGCACGGACCACGGAATACAAGAAAATGATATTATTCTTTTAGATAATTTTACAGCTATTACAAACTCTGATTATACAGCTGCAGATTTTGATGATAAAAAATTTATGGTAACATCTGTGCCAACAGCAACCACTTTAACTATTACAATGCCATCTAATGAGACAGGCTCAGGTGCAACTTTATCTGGTGGCATTAGAGTTCAACATTATTATCCAGTAGGACCCGCAGAACAATTACCTGGCTTTGGTTGGGGACTAGCTTCTTGGGGTGGAACTGTAACAGGTGAAGCAACTACAACTTTAAATGGTGCTATCAATGATGTCACAACAACCATTATATTAACAGACGCATCTTTGTTTCCAACTTCAGGTACAAACTTTGTGCAGATAGGTTCAGAAGAAATTTCATATACAGGTATATCAGGTAATACTTTAACAGGAGTTACAAGAGGTGTTAGAAACACAACAGCTGCAACACACTCAAATGGTGCAACGGTAACCAACAGTTCAGATTATATTGCTTGGGGTGAAGCAGCATCTGGTGACTTAGTTGTTGATCCTGGTTTATGGTCTATTGATAACTTTGGAGATAAAGTAATTGCACTAATTCATAATGCACAATGTTTTGAATGGGATTCAAATGCAACAAACGCTGTAACCAATAGAGCAACTATTATTGCAGGTGCACCAACAGCGTCACGTGATATGTTAGTATCAACTCCTGATAGACACTTAGTATTTTTTGGAACAGAAACAACGATTGGAACACCATCTACACAAGATGAAATGTTTATAAGATTTTCGAATCAAGAAGATATTAATACTTATCAACCAACAGCGGTCAATACAGCAGGTACACAAAGACTTGCAGACGGATCTAAAATTGTAGGTGCGGTTAGAGGTAGAGATGCAATTTACGTTTGGACCGATACGTCTTTATTTACTATGAGATTTATTGGTCAACCATTTACATTTGGTTTCCAACAAGTAGGGACGAACTGTGGATTGATTGGACAGAACGCTGCATTAGAAGTTGATGGTGCTGCATATTGGTTTTCAGAAAACGGTTTCTTTAAATACTCTGGTAACCTTGAGACTATGATTTGTTTAGTAGAAGACTTTGTTTTTGATGATTTAAATACAACAGCTAATCAATTAATTAATGTTGGGTTAAATAATTTATTCGGTGAGATTACTTGGTTCTATTGTACAGAAAGTTCGACTGTTATTAATAGATGTGTAACTTATAATTATCTTGACTCACGTCCTAATAGACCTGTTTGGACAACAGGAAGCTTGGCCCGTGGATCATGGCAAGACTCTTCTGTGTTTGGTCTACCTCATGCAACATATTTCAATGCGGAGGATGATGCATCATTTGATGTTGTTGGTAATACTGAAGGAAGCACAATATACTTTGAACATGAAAAAGGAACGGATGAAGCATTAGCAAGTGGGGTAAATACAATTACATCTAATATTGAATCAGGGGACTTTGATATTACACAAACAGGATCTGGACAAGGGCAAACAGGTGTTGCAACTTTTCAAGGAGATGGTGAATATATTATGAAGATCAGAAGATTTGTACCTGACTTTTTATCTCAAACAGGTGATACTCAAATAACATTACAACTTAGAAATTATCCTAATAGCACTCAAGCAAGCTCACCACTTGGACCCTTTACAATTACCTCATCTACTGATAAGGTAGACACTCGTGCAAGAGCACGAGCTATATCTTTAAAAGTAGCTAATACAGCAGCTAATCAAAGCTGGAAGCTAGGTACTTTTAGATTAGATACACAACCAGATGGAAGACGATAATGGCAATAACTGATTTTTTATTTCCTCAAGGAAATTTTTTAAACATAAGATCCAATGCTCCAAATCAAAGATCTTATAATATTGATGCAACTGCAGATTTAGCTAGAAATTTACCTGGTGGTTTTTTAAAAGATTTAATTTCACCAGCTGCTGCAGCTACTTTAAGTTTACCATATGATACTATTCAGGGTATTGGAAGAGCTGTAGATCAATCTAATGTAGGCACAAGTCCTTATAGAGGTATTGTTGATGATATGGAAATTCCAAGTGGTCCTAGCTTATCGGACATAGGTCGAGCCATTAATGCAGAAAATCCTTTATCAAGTGCATATGAAAGATTCATAGGTGCATCTGCTCCTTTAGCAGAAAGAATATCTAATATTAGTAATCCTTTTAAAATGAGTCAAGCCGCTGCTTCTGAAGTTGATTTAAGTAATAGAAATATTAATACTACTCCGTATCAAGATTTAATAATGAATCCTGATTACATGCCAAATAGATTACAAAATTTAGAAAGATTTGCGGACAATAGATTTGAAGACTCTGAAGAAATACCAGGATTTAATTTTAGAGATGCCCCAACAAGTTTAAAAAGCCGAATAACTAATCCTCAATTTTTAAATAATCCCAATAGAGGAATTATTGACAATTTAATTTTATCAAGAGGTAATCCTGATGCAAGTCTAGTTAATAAAACTAAAGATATAGGTAAGAAAGGTTTTAATATGGGTAAACAAGCTCTGTTATCAGCAATAGGTTTTGCTACAGGTATACCTTTAGGTATTGTTGGAATGTTACCTGAAAGAGATCCTAGACAAAAAGCTTTAGAAGATTTTTATGGCAATATTAAAGATGGAACAATTCAAAGTGGTTTAATGGCTGGTTATAATCCTGTATCAGGTGGTCTATTAAATATGCTAACAGGTGGTAAAATGGGTGAAGAAACTACTTATGGATTAGGTAGAGCTATTGATAAAAGAATGGCGAGAATACAAAAAACTTTAAAGAAAAAGAAATCAGCCGTTCTTGAACAACGATTAAAAGATTTACAAGCATTAAAGAGACAAGAAGCTGCTGCATTAGAAACTGCTAGATTAGAAAATCTAGGTAGAGATAAAGACCGAGGTGGTTTTGATCCAAGCGGACCTACTCAAAAATCTATAAGAGAGTCTAGGTCTGATAGGTCTGGTAGAGGACAAAGTGGTGGATTTACTAATCCTGGTAAGGGGAGTTACGGACCATTTAGTTAAGGAGTAATAATGGCAAAGATAACTGTAGTATTTACAAGACCCAATAAAGAATACAGACAACAAGATGCTGATTCTTTAATTAGAGATTTAGACGGATTGATTGAGAAATTAAACTCTACATTTCAACAAGATTTAAGAGATGAACAACAAAGATTCACTTGGTATATGAGTAAGAGTAATGGCTAATAGATATAAAAACGCAAACTTTGATTTAACAACTACAGATGTAACAGACATATATACTGTGCCATCTGAGTCTAGAGCAATTATACAAAACATACATGTTGCAAACGTTAGTGGTGGTAACACTGAAATAAAAGCTTTTGTATATGATAACTCTGCATCAAGAGCTTATCAGTTTGCAGAACATACTGTAAACTCAGGTAACTCTAAATCTGTATCAGATGGTACAATTATATTAGAAGAAAATGACAAACTACAATTATCGGCTGCTACAAGTGATGTATTTGAAGGCACAGTATCAATACTAGAATTTGACAGAACAAAGGAGGAAAATGCAAGTCATAAAACCAGAGAAAATAATAGAAAAAATAACTAACCTTAAAACAGGGGAGGAATATAAGGACGATAATGAATGGAAATCTAAGGGTGTACCTGAAGAAGACATTCGAAGAGATATAAAAGTTCTTATGCCAAGCCTTGATATTTTTGGAAAAACAAAATAAGATAGATAAACTATGGCAATTTCAAGATCAGATATGAATAGACAACTCTACGATAAAGGTGGAATTATTACTTTAGAGGATGCTAAAAAAATGGCTCCTCCAGGAGAGTCTTTAGCATATATTAATCCAGAAGAAGCTGCACTTTTAAAATCATTAGGTGGAGCAGGTGAAGATGTTAATGGAACAGGGATCAAGTCTTATTTTATTAAAAAAATTTTTAAAAAAGCAAAGAAGGCTGTAAAGAAAGTTGTTAAAAGTCCTTTTGGTAAAGCTGCATTATTAGCAACGCCTTTTTTAATGGGTGGTGGAGCAGGTAGTATAGGTAGTTTTTTTGGTAAAGGTAGTTTTAATCCTTTTATGGCAAAAGGAAAATTCAGTGGTTTAGGTAGTTTACTTAATAAAGCTGGTCTAGTTTCTGGAACAGGAGGTTTTACAAAACTAGGTAAACTTGCAAGTATTGCTGGAGTGTCGGGTCTTGGTGGTTTATTAGCTGCTAAAGAACAAGACGAAGATGATGAAATAGATATTTCAGATATTGATAGAGGTGAAGGTATAGATTTTTCGGATGTAGTTAGACGTGCAAGATTAAATGATCCTGAGTTTAGATTTTTACCACCATCACAATTTACAAATACTTATGCAGAAGGTGGTGAAGTAGGTGGAAGAAAAATCATGGTTGATAGATTAGAAGTAGAAGTGATGCCAGATGAATCTGAGGAAAGAGCTATGCTAGATGCAATGATGAATGACATTGATGAAGTAATGCCTGAAGATAGAAAAAGAGAATTTTACAAATTATTAATACCTCAACTTAGAAGATCAGGTGAAATGTCTGATTCAGAATATGAAGGATTAATGGATGAATTATTTGGTGAAGGTAAGGCTGAAGGAGGAATCATGCCTAGATTAAACCAATTAGGAAGTAATGTATCTTCTGCAGAACAAATGTTACAAGGTATTAATCAAAGATTAGAATCAGCTGAATCTAGTTTAGGTTCAGGTGGTGGTCAGGCTACTTTTGAATTAGCAGGTGGTAATACCACTACACAACCACCAATGAATTTAGGTCAATTACCTGCTCCATACGATCAACGTGGACCTTTTAATGTACAAGACGCTTATGCTAATGCACAAAAAGAAGCTCAAAAATCAAGAGCAGGAGGAATGTTAGGACAAGTAGTATTACCTGGAGAAATGAGTTTTGAAGATTTTTCAAATCAAATGAATATAAAATCAGGTTTTTTTGGAATGCATGGTGCGGGAGGTGTTCCTGTAGGAGGCAATAATATGCAATCATCACCATTACAAACTGCATTAGGTTTAGCGGATGGTGGAAGAATCCCTGCAATGGACGGTGGGATCATGGACCTTGGAGGTAATGAAATGGACCTTAGAGGTGGTGGTTTTGTACCATTAGGAGCCAAAGAAAAAGCAGATGATGTACCAGCAAGACTATCTAAAAATGAGTTCGTAATGACAGCAGATGCAGTCAGAGCAGCAGGTGGAGGAAGTGTTGATAAAGGCGCAGATAAGATGTATAAGATGATGAAGCAATTGGAGGCTCAAGTATAATGGCAATAACAGAAACTAGATCATTACCCGCACAGTTTATAGAAGATCTTGGAAAAGATTACGCGAAACAATTAACAGCGACCACGGCTATTCCTGTTGATACTTCTAAATTTGCACCAACAGTTGCAGGTCAAGATCCATTACAACAAAGAGCTGCAGCATTAGCAGGTTCAGGTGTTGGATCTTTTGAACCATTTATACAAGCTGCACAACAACAAGCAACAGCTGCTGGTCAAACAGTAGGTGATGTTGGAACTACATTAAGTGGTATTGCTGGTTTAACTGGAGCACCAACTTCAGCTCAAATACAACAATACATGTCACCATATCAATCACAAGTAATTGATACAACTTTATCAGAGTTTGATAGACAAAGAGCTATACAAGAAAAAAATATTGCAGATCAAGCGATTGCATCAGGAGCATTTGGTGGTGGACGTGAAGGTGTACAAAGAGCCGAGTATCAATCTCAATCAGATAGAGACAGAGCAGCATTACAAGCACAATTATTACAACAAGGTTTTGGTCAAGCACAACAAGCTAGACAACAAGATATTCAAACTAGATTTGGTTTAGGACAAGCGCAATCTGGTTTAGCTGGACAACAATTAGGACTAGGACAATTCCAAGCTGGATTAGCAGGTCAAGTACCACAATTACAAAGAGCAGATATTTCTACACTAGGTCAAGTAGGTGCAGCGCAACAAGCACAATCACAAGCTGAACTAGATGCACAAAGACAAGCTGCAAGAACCGCGGCCTATGAACCATTGGAAAGATTAGGATTCTTTGGTCAAGGTGTAACAGGATTAATGGGTGGTTACCCAGCACAATACAATTTCCAATCAACACCTGCAGCATCACCATTACAGACTGCATTAGGATTAGGTACAGGACTCGCAGGAATATTCGGAGCATTGAAGTAACATGATGAATCGTATTTTAAAACGACCTATGTTTAGAATGGGCGGTCGAAGCGATGATGGTATTATGTCTGTTAGACGTGGGTATGCTGAAGGAGATCAAGTTAAAGAACCAGGATATTTTGATAAATCAGGTTTAGGAATGTTATTAAAAGGTATAGGTACTGAAGCTAGAAAAGCTGGAGCAGGAGTATATGATTTAGGTGGTGTACCTTTAAATGCAGCATCTAGATTTTTTTTAGGTGAAAACCCTGGATTTTCTGGAGCTAGATTTTTTGGTTTAGGTGAAAAAGAAGGTGTAGATCCAAATAAAGCTATGTTTTTAGGAATAGAGACTGAAGCTACACCAAGTGAAATGTTTGCTGGTAAATCTTTAGATCTAGGAACAGCTGCACAAGCAGATGATTCAGATACTCCATCTGTTTCAACTGATGAATCAACTACAACAACTGATACAGATACCAAAACTCAAGAACTCTCTGATAACGATCTTAAAACAATGTATGAAGATTTACTTCCATTATTTAAATCGGAATTATCTGCAGATGATGATGAGTTGAAAAGACAAAAGTATTTAGAACTAGCTAAGTTTGGTGCAAATATATTAGCACAACCTGGTGGTGATTTAGTTGGTTCAATAGGTAGAGCAGCGGCTCCAAGTATCGAAGGTTTAACAAGAGTTGCAGAAACTAGAAGAAGAGCTAATCAATCAGCTAAAGCTATGGCATTAGAAGCTGCATTGAAACAAGCTGACCCTGGTACGATTATGAAACAGGTTAGAGATATTATGAGATTAGATCCAGATATAAGTAAAAAAGATGCATTAGCAAAAGTATTATCAACAGGTTCTGCTACAAAAGAAGCTACTGCTCAAGGAAGAATAGATGACTACTCAACAGATTTATTAGAGAGTGATTATGTAAAAGACAAAAAAGCAGCTAAAGCGGCAGCTGAAGCAATTGAAGAATCTAATTTAGGTATTGGAGTATTTCAAAAAGATCCTGGTGAAAATTATACTCCAGGTGACTACTATATTTTTAAAAATGGTAAGGTAGGAAAATACATAGGTAAAGATAAGAACGGTAAAGACGATTTCGCAGAACCTGGTGACGATAATTTTTAAGGAGGTGCCATGGGCTTTCAAATATCTCCAGAAGATAAAAAGACAGAAAAGAAAAAAGAACAAGACGTAGGTTTTTTTGAATCTGCATTAGCTGGTGTTGCTACAGGTTTATGGAATATACCAAAAGGTTTTGTATCACTAGGTGCAGAGCTATATGATTTAGCAGCAGATACAAACACAGCTAAAGATGTTGAACAATGGTTCGACGATGTCAATCCATTTGATGATGAAGCTGAAGCTAGAACAATTGGAAAAATTACACAAGCAATAACACAGATAGCACCTCTTGCAATTAAAGGAGCACAACTTGGAACACGAGCAGCGTTAATTGCAAAAAGAGCTTTAGATGCAAAAAAAGCGGGTAAGTATTTAAGTCTAGCAAAAGTCGGATCTAAAATTATGGGTCCTACTACAGGAGCTATTGTTGGTTCAGGTGTTGGTGAAGCTATTGTTGCTGATGAAGATATTGGAACCTTTGCTGATATTGCTAGAGGTACTTCATTAGAACCTTTTGCAATTACCATGATGGATAAAGAAACAAAAGAAGGTAGATCAGAAGCATTTAGAAGATTAAAAAACAGATTGAAGTTTGGAACTGAAGGTGCATTATTTAATCTTGCATTAGTTGGTGCTGGTAAAGGTATACAACAATTAAGAAAACCTGTTGAAACAGGATTACTTGAGTATGCAGAAAGTCCACTAAAAAGAAGACTACAAAAATATGGACTGTTTGGATTAAAACCAGAAGGAACTGGAACTAAATACACTTTTGAAGCAAGACGTTTTGGTTTAGATAATATTAAAGCTGCTGAATTTGCAGCAAGTAAATCAGTTCAAGAGCTAGATACATCTATTAAAGAACTAGGAGACGTGGTTAAAAATCAATACTACACTGCACCTAAAGGATTAAAAGAATCAGTAAGTTCACAAGAAAAATTTTTAACAGACTTGTATGATGTACTACGACCCATGGACAATGGATCAGAGTCTTTATTAACAGCTACTAGAAGAGAAGGTGGTAAAGATATTATAAAAAATCAAATAGATGATGTTATTGCATTTAAAAATATTAATGATGGTATTAAAGAAATAACTGATCAAACAATTAAATTAGGTGATGACAGAGCTAAAAATTTAATTCCTGAAGCACAATTTACAGAACGAAGTCAAGCTTTGTTGAAACAATCTAATACATTAAATAAACAATTAGATGATCTAACTAAAAAAAGACCCAATATAGAACAGCTAGTTAAGAAAACAGAAAAAGGTTTTTTTAAACAAAAAGATTACAGTAATACAAAACAATTTAATGAACTATTAGATAAAGTTAGACGAGCTGGTGGTAACACAGAAAAATTAGAAAACGCTGTAAAGAATTTTAGATTATCTGTTGATAATATGTCAGTGAGACTTCTTCAAAGAAGAATGCCATCTGATATCGCTGATGGTATAAAAGAAAACTTAGGTAAATATTTAAACTCTCAATATAGACAATTTGAATCATCTGGTCCTTTGATGAAATATAAACCTACGGAATCTCAAATTACTACAGCAATTGAATCTGTTAAAGCAAATAAGATAAAAGGATATCAAGAATTAAATAAAACTACACCCACAAAAGAAGTTCTTGAAAAATTAAATCAAGAAGCAACAGATGAGGTTAATCAGTTTTTAAAAACTAAATCAGTAGATGAAGTAGATGTTTTAAATTTAAAAAATGAAACAGGAGATGTTTTAAACAAAGCTACAAAAGCAGAAGTTGATTCTGTTGTTATTAAAGATTCGGTTTTAAAAAATAAAGTATTATTACCATGGCAAGAAGAACTTGCAGGATTAATTAAAGATCCATCATATAGTTTTTATACAACGGTCAGTAAACAAGGACATTTAAATTATACTTTAAAATACTTAGATGATATTGCAAAAACAGGATCGCAAGGACCAAACAAATTTATATTTAATGCAGATGAATTATCACAAGCACAAAAAGCAGATCCATTAAAATTTAAATATATAGAACCAGGATCATCTACAAAAGGTTTATCACCATTAGAGGGTAAATATATTAGAACACCTTTTTATGATTCAATATTTGATACAACTAGTAACTGGCTAAATAGAAGTGGTGTTGGAACTTTTTATAAATATGCAGTGCTTGCACCGAAAGCTGCATCACAAATTGCAAAAACAATTTTATCACCAATAACACACGTTAGAAACTTTATTAGTGCTGGAGCTTTTGTATCTGCCAATGGTGCATTCTTTCCAACTTATGGCGATGTTCAAACATTATTACCTAAATCCTTAGGTGGACAAGGTGTGTTTAAACAATCTTATGACTTAACAGGAAAAAGAATATTAGGTACAATGACTAAAGCAGATGATGCTTTGTATGAAAGACTATTGAAAGTTGGTGTTGTAGATAGTCAAGTTCAAGTTGGTGAAGCAAAAAGACTTTTAAAAGATGTACTAAATAATCCAGCTGCTGCTGATTCAAAAGTATATACTAATCTTACCAATAATTTAAAAAATAAATTATTAAAAGTTTATGGAAAAACACAGGACGCGTATGTTGCAGAAGATGACTTTTGGAAAATTATAAACTGGAATTTGGAGAGAAATCGTTACTCTAAACTAGCAGAAACATTAAATGTTAATAAAGGTAATTATAAACAAGTTTTAGCAGAAGAGTCTACTAGAGGTAAATATTTTAGAAAATTAGTTCAAAGAGATGAATATGCTGCAGAAAGTTTTGATAACTTTTTAGATGAAGTAGCAGGAAGCCTAACTAGAAATAGAGTTCCTAACTATGGTTATGTTGGAAGAACTGCAAAAGCTTTAAGACAATCGCCATTTGGAAACTTTATAGCTTTTCCATTAGAAATACTAAGAACAGGTAACAATATATTTACAGGTGCTATTGATGATATCACTGCAGGTATTGGTAAAGGAACATTTGCAAGTCCAGAAATACCTGAATTAATGCAACTTGGTTTAAAAAGATTAACTAGTTTTGGAATGACTGTGGGTGGTGTTCCTTATGCATTAGCAGAAACATTTAAAGCTAAAAATGACGTAACTGATGAAGAGATGAATGCTCTTAGAAGAATGGTTCCTGAGTGGTCTAAAAACTCCACTCTTCTTCCAACAGGTAGAAATGAAAAAGGATATTTAAAATATGTAGACTTTAGTTATTCAAATGCATACGATACTTTAACAAGACCTTTTAGATCAGTAATGGGTGCATTAACTCAAGGAGATGTTACTGAAGAATCTTTAAAACAATCTTTAGCAAAAGGTATGTCTGATAGTTTATATGAACTGATGGAGCCATTTGCTTCAGAGTCTATTTATACAGAAGCATTATTAGATTCTACTATTAGAAGGGGTATTGGTAGAGGTGGTAGAAGAGTCTGGTCTGAAGAAGATGACTTTGGTGTGAAAGCGGTTAAAGGAATTGGACATATTGCTAAGTCACTTGCACCTGGATCTATATCTCAATTTAAAAGATTAGAGAGAGCATCAAGAGGATTAACAGATAAAAAATATGGACAAACATTTAATTTACAAGATGAGCTTCCAGGATTAGCTGGATTCAGAAGTATTCAATCTGATCCAGAAAGATCTTTACAGTACATGACTACAAGATTTGGATCTAAACTTAAAAAAGATGACAACTTATTTATTGCACCGCTATTAAAAGGTGGAAGAGTTAGTCCACAAGATATTGTAAACTCATATAAATATTCAGAGTCTAGAAGATTTGCTACACTGAAAGAAATGTATCAAGATATTGAAGCGGCTAGAACTTTAGGTATGACTAATTCTAAAATAAGAAGAGAACTTCAAAAAAGAAAAGGTATTAAAAAAACTGTAATCAATGATTTATTAAGAGGAGTATACACCCCTAAACAACCTAGTAATTTCTTTCAGGAAAGAATGAGAAAAATAAATAGAGATCTAAATGAAAAAGAAGGTGTTGAAACAGAAAACCCATACATGATCGCTTCTCCATTTATAAGAAAAATTATAACTGAAAATAGATCTATTAATTTATTAGAAGACAATCCAGTGTTCCCTAGTTTTGAAATACCAGAACCACAAATAACGGGACAAGAATCACGGATCACGACACCTAATTTAACATCACCAGCATCTGTTGATCCAGCTGTAGTACAGAGCCAAAATGTTAGCTCGACATTACCTGCTAATTTTGCTAATTTACCTACTGCTCAACGAGCAAAAATAATAGAGGATTTTTTAAGATCATGATAAACAAAATTAAAAGTTTGGGCGGTGTGATAGGTCTATCCTATCGGGTTTTTATTGTAGCGGGGGTTACAATATAATGGCTAGAAGATCTGCATTACAGAAAATAGATGAGCATGAAAAGCTATGTCGTATTATGCAGAAACAAACTTTTGAACAAATTAAAGAGATGAAAGACCGTATTAAACGAATTGAATACATGATTATAGGTGGTATGGGATCACTTATCCTAGCCTTAATTATGAACTACATGAAATAAAAATGAATCTATCTCGTAATTTTTCTTTACAAGAATTAATTAAATCAGATACCGCTATACGTAAAGGTATCAATAATAATCCCAACTCAGGTCAAATAGAAAAATTAAAAGCACTTTGTGAAAATATTTTGCAACCTGTCAGGGACCATTTCGGAAGAGTAAAAGTGACATCAGGATTTCGTAGTGAAGATTTATGTTTAGCTATTGGTAGCTCTAGAAATTCACAGCACGCAAAAGCTGAGGCCGCAGACTTCGAATGTGTTGGAGTCGATAATGCTGAAGTTGCTGATTGGATTAAAATGAACCTTGAGACAGATCAATTGATTCTCGAGTTCTACACTCCAGGCGAACCTAATAGCGGATGGATACATTGTAGTTGGATTCCAGAAGGAAGACGTGAGCAATTTATGCACGCATACAAATCAGAAGGTAAAACAAAATACAAACCTATAATTGGTAAAGCAAAAGACCTAGTTTAGTGTGGTAGTTGTTAGTTTAACAGCCAATGTTAAGATAATTAGGGATTCGAGAAACTGAACTAACGTCGCTCGTTAGAGCAGGATACTACCACTTACCCCACGGACTTGTCTCTATCCCATTCGTAAAAACCTATATCCAATCTCTTAATTCTTCACCCATAACTTCAGATGCAATATTAATCTTTTTACGTAAAGCTTTCACTATCTTTTCATCGACAGTTTTTTCTGAGATTAAATCAACATAAGTTACAGATTTTTTCTGACCTATCCTATGCGCTCGGTCTTCTGATTGTAAACGTTTTTCAAGATCATAACCATTAGAATAATATACAACAGTATTTGCTTGAGTTAATGTAATACCATAACCTCCTGTTTGCGGAGTACCAACAAAGAATCTACAGTCAGGGTTTTCTTGAAAACGTTTGATATTGGGTTGTCTATCTTCTTGTGGAGTCAATCCATAATAATCAACCACCGATCCTTCACCATATTCTTTTTCAATAGCTTTTTTAATTTCAAACATATCTTTTTGATAGTTGGCCCAAATAATTGCTTTACCTTCTACCTCTTCTAAAACATTCATTAGTTCATTTATTCTATTACTTTTTATATTTTGAGTGCTACCATCATCAGCAGTAAAGTGACCACAAGTAATTTGGTGTAGTCTCATTAACTGAGTCAGAACTGTAACTGTAGTTGTCTGCTTACCATTTAGTATAGCAAGAGCCATAGTCTTCATCTGTTGATATAATTTAGTTTGTTCTTCTGTAAGTGCTACACTTCTTTTGACATAAATTTTATCTGGTAAATCTAAGCAATCTTCTTTTAATACACGGTAAGAAAAACCTTTTAATTTATCCGATAGCTCACCAATATTTTTAAAGAAGTTTACAACTTGTATTGATCTACCTTTTGCATGGATAGTTTTCATTTCAGCATATCTATTTCTAAAAGCGTAGTAAGATGCAAAGTCCAATAACCACGGACTAAGGAATTCACATTGACTATATAAGTCTAATGGATTTTTTGTAATAGGAGAACCCGTCATAATTCTTCTATACTTTGCTAGCTTAGAAAGACTTAAAATATTTTTAGTTCTTTTTGCTGCAGCATTTTTTATAGTCGTAGATTCATCTACACCCATAATTGTATTGTGAGTTCTAAGAAACGAAGCTGCAAAGTCTGTGCCTTTTGATGTGCTTAATGCTTCAACATTCATAATTAAAATATGAAGTTTACTATCAGACTTTAATAATTCATCTAAACTTTCTTTTTGTTTTTTAGTAATGTTTGCTTGCCACATTACTGCCTTAGTTTCTATATGGTCTGGTAAGTGTGTTGGAATTTCTTGATTGTACCAAGTACCTATAACACCTTTAGGTGCAATAATTAAAGCACCATCTATTTTACCTTTGTCATAAAGCATCGACATATTATCAATCAATACTTTTGTTTTACCAGTACCCATTTCCATAAAATAAGCATAACTTTCCTTATTCCAGGATTTTTCTAACGCAGTTAATTGATGCGCATACGGTTTAGTTTTAAATTTATAATTCATAAATATTTTCTTCTTTCTGTATTGACTTCTATATAATTGATGATATATCTTTTGTCAATGTCAGAAAGTACGAAGTATGAAAATTTAAAAAATAATTATGCACCAACGGTGTATGTTATTCAGGAAATTCCTGGTACACAATCAGGCAACCCTAAAATAAATATTATGGGTGCGTCTCATTATGGACAATTTAAATTTTTGTTACCAGAATTTTCACAAATGATTTTTTCTCCTGGTCCACTTATTTATAAGTTAAGAAAAGGTTTAAAAAATTATTATGTGAAAGATTATTTATTACTTACAGGAGATCCTGCAATCATTGGTGTTGCATGTTCTATTGTTTCTGATATTACGCACGGAAAATACAACGTGCTTAAATGGGATAAGCAAGAAAGAAAATATTATCCTATTGAAATTAATCTATACGAGAAAGGAGAAATAGATGAATAATATAAACTTTGAACAAGACAAAACAGATATATTAGATAAGAGTGAAAATATAAAATTACTATCTAATGAAGTTCAAAAAATGGAATCTCTATCAAAAGAAATAGAGGACATGGAAGAGAACTTAAAGAAAAAGAAAAAAGATTTAGACGTTATATCGGGAGAGGTAATTCCTACCATGATGTCTGAGATGGGTTTATCTCAACTCAAACTAATGGATGGTTCACAGATAGACGTTAAGCCATTCTACAATGCTACCATTACAGTAGCTAATAGAGAATCGGCTTTCAACTGGCTTCGACAAAATGGTCTGGGAGATATTATCAAAAATGAAGTGGTAGTATCTTTTGGCCGTGGAGAAGACAACAAGGCAGCAGAATATGCTGAACTTGCAAAGGGTCAGGGTCTTCAACCTGCGCAGAAATTAAAGGTTGAACCCATGACTCTAAAAGCGTTGGTCCGTCAGCGTATTGAGGCAGGGCAAGAAATGCCTACGGAAATTTTCAGCATATTTGTTGGAAATAAAACTACAATCAAAAGGAAAAAATAATCATGACAAAAGAAACAAACCTTACGAAGAAGACAGAAGGTGCATTAGCTACAAATATGTTTGAGGCTGATGCAAATGCAGGCACACATAACATGGAGCAAGATGATCTTGCCTTACCATTCTTAAAAGTTTTAGGACAACTATCTCCTGAAATTAATAAACAGAATGGAAAATATGTACAAGGTGCAGAACCTGGAATGATCTTAAACTCTGTTACTAAAGAACTATTCGATGGTAGCAAAGGTATAGATGTAATTCCTTGTTTCTATAAAAGAGAATATCTAGAGTGGAAACCTAGAGAACTTGGAGGTGGTCTTGTTAGAATCTATTCAATAGATGATCCTATTGTAAGAACAACTAAAAGAGATCAGTTCAATAGAGATGTATTACCAAATGGTAATTATCTAGAAAATACAGCAAGTCATTTTGTTGTAGCTGCAGGAGAAACTCCAACTACCGCATTGGTATCGATGACGAGAACTCAGTTAAAAGTAAGTAGAACTTGGAACTCTATGATGATGTCGATAAAAATGCAGGGTAAAAATGGTTTATTTACTCCACCAACATTCAGCCATATTTATCATTTAAAGTCAGTTCAAATGACAAATGATAAAGGAACTTGGTTTGGTTGGGACATAAGTAAAACTGGTCCTGTTACAGACTCTGGTGTTTATAATATAGCTAAAGACTTTGCTGAGAAAATTGGTAAAGGCGAGGTTGAGATTAAACACGATAGTGATACTGAAACAACAGAGAAATCACCGTACTAAACAAAATCCTAGGTAGTGGGCGGTGAAGCGAGAGTGGAGCCGCCCATTAAAATATTATTATGGAAAAGTTTAAAGAGATATTCTCAGGATTAGAACGAGCGTATGGAGTAACATACGTCGACAAGAAAGGTGCCGACGGTCAAAAGATCAAAGGTAAATCTTTCGTTCAAAGAGGGATGGTCACAGACAATATGTGGCAAGACCATTTAAACGGTGCTGAACCTAGTTTAGGTATCATACCGATTAATGAAGATAATACTTGTAAATGGGGTTGTGTTGATATCGATTCTTATGCAGGTTTTGATCATAAAAAATTAATAGATAAAATAAAAAGTTTAGACTTACCTCTTTTAGTATTTAGATCTAAGAGTGGAGGTGCACACGTATTTTGTTTTACAACAGTTCCTGTTGAAGCAAAATTAATGAGAGATAAATTAGTATCGGTTAGTGCAGTGTTAGGTTATGGTGGATCAGAAGTATTTCCAAAACAAATAGAATTAAAATCAAAAGATGATACAGGAAACTTTTTAAATTTACCATACTTTAATGGGGATAAAACAACAAGATATTGTTTCAATGATCAAGGTGAAGCTGTTACTCTGGAACGTTTTTATTTATTGCATGATTTATATAAACTTACACCAGAACAATTAGAGACATTAATAATTAAAAGACCTGACTCTGAGTTTAGTGATGGTCCGCCTTGTTTAGAATCATTAACACAGTCTGATATCAAAGATGGTAGAGATAGAATTATTTATCAATACATACAATATGCAAAAAGAAAATGGCCAGACAGTTGGCAAACAAAGATCAATGCATTTAATTACAAATACTTTGAGAAACATCCAGAAGGACCTTTAGAAGATAGAATCGTTCAAGGTAAAATAAAATTTAACGACGGTAAAGATTTAGGTTTTAAATGTAATGAAGATCCAATGTGTAATCATTGTGATAAGAAATTATGTAGAACTAGGAAGTATGGTATCGGAGGTGATGCAGTATTTCCAATACTATCTGATCTACAAAAAGTTGAATTAGATGAACCATATTATTGGGTCAATGTAGATGGAGACAGAGTGAAGCTAGATAATATTGATTGTTTAATGGAACAAAGATTATTTAGAAGAACCGTTGTTAAACAAATCAATAAGAAACCACCACGGATCACGGTCAAAGAGTTTGAAAAGTATACTGATATGTTGCTTCAAGGTATTGAGATAATCAAAGCACCAGAAGGATCTTCAATAGTGGATCAATTAAAAGAACATCTAGAAGAATTCTGTACCAATAGAACTGCTGCAGAAACTACTAAGAAAGATATTTTAAATGGAAACGTCTACACAGAAGAAGGTAAACATAAATTTATATTTCATAAATTTTATCATGGACATTTACTTAGAAAAAAATGGCCAGAGAAACCACAGGTCACACAACAAATGATGAAAGAATATTGTAATTGTAGTGATGATCGAATTGTTATTGGTAAGAAAAGACCAACGATCATGGTAGTGGATGCATTTGAGAAACCAGAAAAAACTCATACACCTAAAACTTTAAAAGAAAAGGATCCTTACTAATGAAAACAATTGTATTCGGCCCGCCAGGTACAGGGAAGACACATACATTACTAGAAAAAGTAGATGAATATTTAAAGACAACTAACCCAGATCGAATCGGTTACTTTGCTTTTACAAAGAAAGCTGCAAATGAAGCTAAAGAAAGAGCAATGAAAAAGTTTAATTTAGAAGAAGATGATCTACCGTATTTTAGAACACTACATTCACTAGCTTTTAAATCATTAGGATTGAAAAAGAATCAAGTAATGCAGAAAAGACATTACGAAGATCTGGGAAGAAAAGAACATTTGTTTCTAGACTATAATGATTATGATGAAGAAGAGACTGGATTGTTCTCAACTAAAAGTGATTATCTTAGAATAATTAATCTAGCTAAACTTAGAAACATTACAATTGATGAACAGTATAATTTAAAAGAACATAATCAAGATGTTGAATACTCAACACTAATTCATTTAAGTAAACAACTTATACAATATAAAAAAGATTATAATCTTATCGACTACAACGATATGATTTTAAATTTTATCAAAGAAGAAAAGTCACCAAACTTTGACGTTGTATTTATAGATGAAGCACAGGATCTATCTTTAATGCAATGGGATATGGTTAAACATATTACTGATAAAACAGTTGATTCTTTTATTGCAGGAGATGATGACCAAGCTGTATTTAGATGGGCTGGTGCAGATGTTGATTCATTTATTGCACAAAAGGGAAAGATTATTGAACTCAAAGAATCTAGAAGAGTTCCAAGAAAGATACATGAACTAGCTAACTCAATCATTGGTAGAGTTAATAAAAGAATAGAAAAGAACTGGAACCCTAAACAACATGAAGGAAAACTTAGTTCTTACGACAACTTTGAAGATGTAGATATGTCCACAGGTAAATGGTTGGTATTAACTAGAACACGATCAATGTTGGATGCACTAGAAGAAATATTAAGAGACAAAGGTTTTTATTATGAAAATAGATTCAAGAAACTTTATGAAAAAGATATTCAAGAAGCTGCAACTAACTGGGAGTATTTAATCAAAGGACAGATGCTTGATTCAAAACAAATAGAAAATATTTCAAAGTACATTAGTAAAGAAAAATGGAACAAGGATAAACTAAAATCGATGGTTAAGAATACGGTTTACAGTTTAGAACAATTACAAAAAGACTATGGACTTCAAACTAATGAGGTTTGGTATGAAGCTTTTGATCAAGCAGGGCAGAAAAGAATTAATTATATAAGACGTATGAAACGTAATGGAGAGATGTTGAACCAAGAACCACGGATCAAACTATCAACCATACACAGTGCAAAAGGTGGTGAAGAAGACAACGTAGTTTTGCTAACTGATCTTACATACAATACTAAAAAATCATACGACAAGAATCAAGATGATGAAACAAGATTATTTTACGTAGGTGCAACAAGAACAAAGGAACACTTACATATTATAAGACCAAAAGATGATAGCAAATGTTACCCAATGGAGGAAATTATATGACAAGTAAAGGCGTACTAGATGAGGCATTCCCACAAGATAAGCAGATAGGCGGGAGTCACTACAAAGACTTTCACATTCAGCCTTATGAATTTATATCAAAGAATGATCTCTCGTTTTTTCAGGGCAACGTAATTAAATACGTTTGCAGATACAAAAATAAAGCAGGCATACAAGATCTAGAAAAGATTAAACATTACTGTGATTTAGAAATATTAAAGATGAAGGATACAAAATGAGTGTAGCAAAAAATTGGTCCTTACATTACAGAAAAATTTATGAGCCGCAGATTAAAAGATTAACGGAGAGGTATAATAAAATATATGATGAGAATAAAAAAATGAAGGAAAGATTAGTAAAATATGAAGGCAGTATGAGAATGGTTTATTATTATAACAAAAAAGAAAAATAATGAGTTGGCAAGAATTTAAAGCAAGAGCAAAAATAATAGAAGAAAACTTTGCAAAGAATTTAACAAACCCTAAATGGGCAAATGATTATCAAGACATGCACGAACATTGGGATGTGGAAGGTACATTAGATGGTAAGCTTTTAAAGTTTGATGTTAAAGGTATGAAAAAAGTAAATCGTTGGGATAATAAAAAACAAGATGACATTGCTTGGGTTGAAGGAACTAATGTTAGAGGTAAACCTGGATGGGTAAAAGGCAAAGCAGATTATATAGTATTTGAAAGAACTGATCATTGGCTTCTAATTGGTAGACAAGAATTATTAGATCACGTACAAAATAAACTAAAGGAGAAAGGTTACGAAAAAGGTAAAGGAGTTTATCAAATCTATCAAAGAGAAGGTAGACTTGATAAAATCACCATGGTCCCTTTTCAAGATATGGAACAATTAACTAATGTAAAAAGGATAAATAAAGATGCAGAAAATAATATTTAAACCACAAACAGAATGGTTACCACCTGAAGAATTTCCAGATCTATCTAAACACGATGAGATTGCAATTGACTTAGAAACCAAAGATCCTGAACTAACAAAGATGGGATCAGGAGCAATCATTGGTAAAGGAGAAGTAGTAGGTATCGCTGTAGCTGTTGAAGGCTGGTGTGGATATTATCCCATTGCTCATGGCGGTGGTGGAAACATGGACAAAGCTATGGTTCTTAAATGGTTTCAAGATGTTTTAAATACTAAGGCTTGTAAAATATTTCACAATGCAATGTACGATGTTTGTTGGATTAGATCTATGGGTTTAAATATTAATGGTGCTATTATAGATACTATGATTGCATCTGCCTTGTGTGATGAAAATCAATTTCGTTTTGATTTAAATACTTGTGCTAAAAGATATGTGGGTACAGGAAAAGATGAAACAGCTTTATATGCAGCAGCAAAAGAATGGGGCATTGATCCTAAAGGTGAGATGTATAAATTACCTGCAATGTATGTAGGACAATACGCAGAAAAAGATGCAGCCATTACATTACAACTATGGCAATATTTAAAAACAGAAATAACTAATCAAGATATACAATCTATTTTCGATATGGAAACAGAACTATTTCCTTGCCTCGTTGATATGCGTTTTTTAGGGGTTCGTGTAGATACAGAAGGAGCCCACTTATTAAAGAAAAAATTAGTTGAAGAAGAACAGTCAGCATTACTAGCAGTGAAAAAAGAAACAGGAATAGAACCTCAGATATGGGCAGCAAGATCGATTGCCAAAGTTTTTGAGAAACTAAAATTACCTTATGATGTAACTGAGAAAACATCTGCTCCTTCTTTTACTAAAAATTTTTTACAAAACCATCCCCATCCAGTGGTTCAAAAGATTGCAAGAGCCAGAGAAATAAACAAGGCTCACACAACTTTTATTGATACCATACTAAAACATTCTCATAAAGGTAGAATACACGCTGAGATTAACCAACTTCGTGGGGATAACGGCGGAACTGTGACGGGTAGATTTAGCTATTCGAATCCTAATTTACAGCAAATTCCTGCTAGAAATAAGGAACTTGGACCTATGATTAGGTCATTATTTATACCCGAGAAGGGCCATACATGGGGTGTATTTGACTATTCTCAGCAAGAGCCTAGGTTGGTAGTACATTATGCAGGATTACAGAACCTATACGGCGTTGATGATGTATTAGATTCCTATAATAATGATCCTGATACAGACTTTCATACAATCGTTGCCGATATGGCTAATATACCAAGATCTCAGGCTAAAACTATTAACCTAGGACTGTTCTATGGTATGGGTAAAAATAAATTACAGGCTGAACTAGGAGTAGACAAAGAAACTTCTGATGGTTTGTTTAAACAATACCATGATCGAGTTCCCTTTGTTAAACAGCTAATGGATAACGTCATGCAAAGAGCACAGCAACGTGGTCAGATAAGAACTTTACTTGGAAGATTATGTAGGTTTCATCTATGGGAGCCGAATATGTTTGGAATGCATAAAGCAATGACACATGATGCAGCGCTCTTGGAACACGGACCAGGGATTAGAAGAGCTTACACTTACAAAGCTTTAAATAAATTAATTCAAGGATCAGCAGCTGACATGACTAAAAAAGCAATGATCGAATTATATAAAGAGGGTATCATACCACATATACAAGTGCATGATGAACTTGATATATCTATAGAGTCTCCAGAACATGCAAATAAAATAAAAGAAATTATGGAGCACGCAGTTGAACTGCAAGTACCCAATAAAGTAGACTATGAATCTGGTCCAAATTGGGGTAATATAAAATGATAAACTATGGCTTACTTGAACGCAAACATACCACCGACTTACGCACAAATAAGAAAGGAGTATTTATATGATCTTAAAAAACATAAAGGAGAAGTCAGTGACTGCATTATCTTTGGTCTTAGCGCTCTTACAGGCAGGGCTATATTATTTCATGCTATTATGGAAAACGGTGCAATATTTTATCGCTTACCAATTAGCGCGTTTATTCAACAGGGAT
>Ga0255768_10001281_pt1 | contig 25939 bp, 33 predicted proteins | sample 071ome_33_FD_179983 | JGI IMG/M metagenome (GOLD analysis project Ga0255768, IMG submission 179983) | Coastal salt marsh microbial communities from the Groves Creek Marsh, Skidaway Island, Georgia - 071412AT metaG (version 2) | ecosystem: Environmental > Aquatic > Marine > Intertidal zone >...
TCCATTACAACTGCCTGACCGGCCGCTTGCTGCCCCTCCAATGCAACAGCCACACCAAAGGCCTGAAAGGTCGCTAATACCACTGTGCCATAACGTGTGTATTGTGTAATCTTGCGACGACCTGCTTCACCTTCTTTTTTCAGTTGTTTTAACTTTGGTTCAACCACTGTCAACAACTGCATAATAATTGACGCAGAAATGTACGGCATGATACCTAATGCCACCACTGAGAATCGACTCAAGGCACCACCTGAAAACATATTAAACATATCCAGTATCGTACCCGATTGCTGGTTAAATAACTCAGCCAATGCGACAGGGTTAATCCCTGGTACAGGTATGTGTGTAGCCACGCGATACACAAACAACGCGACCAATACAAACAACAATCGCTGACGTAATTCCTTAAGCTTACCGAGTCCAGACAGACCGCCCGGTATTGCAGGGTTAGATAATGACATTAGTCTTCTACTTTCCCACCAGCAGTTTCTATTGCGACCTTAGCACCTTTCGTTACTTTCAAACCTTTAACGGTGACTGCCCTATTAATTGCACCTGATGCAATAATTTTCACAAATAAAATACTTTTATTAATCAGACCCGCTTCTTTGAGCGTTAACAAATCAACCACTTCAGCATCCAGATTCGCAAGTTCAGTTAAACGAATTTCATCTGTAACACGACCTACGCGTGAAGAGAAACCAACCTTTGGAAGACGACGCTGCAATGGCATTTGACCGCCTTCAAAACCAACTTTATGAAAACCGCCGGCACGTGACTTCTGGCCTTTGTGACCACGACCACCGGTTTTCCCCAAACCAGAGCCAATACCACGACCACGACGTTTCGCATCACTGGTAGAATCAGGATGTGGCTTAATAGTATTCAAACGCATCACTTAAACCTCTTCAACAGCCAGCATATAGCTGACTTTATTAATCATGCCACGATTTTCAGGTGTATCTTGAACAGTTACACTGTGGCCAATTCGACGCAGACCCAAACCACTTACACAATCTTTGTGTTTTTGGATTCGACGATTAGTACTTTTAGTCAACGTCACCTTAATTTGTTTATTTCCAGTCATGTTAACTCACCACTTCTTCCAGCTTTTTGCCGCGTTTCGCTGCAATTCTTTCAGGTGAATTCATTGATTTCAGACCTTCAATCGTTGCACGCACGACGTTAATAGGGTTGGTGGTACCAATAGATTTTGCCAAGACGTTGTGTATACCAACAACCTCGAATACTGCACGCATTGGGCCACCAGCAATTATACCGGTACCTTCTGAAGCTGGTTGCATATACACTTTTGCAGCACCAAACTCAGCAGTGATTGGGTAATGCAATGTGTCACCATTTAAAGGAACCTTAACCATGTTGCGACGCGCATCTTCCATCGCTTTTTGAATCGCTTGAGGTACCTCACGTGATTTACCACGACCAACACCTACACGACCGTTACCATCGCCTACAACAGTCAGTGCTGCAAAACCAAAAATACGTCCACCTTTCACTACTTTTGCCACACGGTTTACTGCTACCAGTTTTTCCTGAAGATCTTCGTTACCGGTGATTGAGTTTGCTAATGCCATAATATTTTTCCTAGAATTCCATACCTTGTTCACGCGCCGCATCAGCCAAGGCCTTGATACAACCATGATATTTAAAACCAGAACGATCAAAAGCAACTTTGGTAACACCAGCTTTTTTAGCACGCTCTGCCAATGTCTTGCCGACTATCGCTGCGGCTTCAATATTGCCACCGTGTTTAAATTGACCACGAATTTCTTTATCTATGGTTGAAGCGCTAACTAGCACTTCTGAACCATTAGGCGCAATAACCTGCGCATAAACATGTCTAGGTGTTTTGTGCACGGTTAAACGGTTTTCACCACTATGCTTGATTCTTGCACGTGTTTTCTTCGCACGGCGAAGTCTCTCTGTTTTTTTACTATTCATATTAATTAGCTCTTCTTAGCTTCTTTACGAATGATACGTTCATTCGCATAACGAACACCTTTACCTTTATATGGTTCAGGAGGACGGTAAGCCCTGATATTGGCAGCAAGCTGACCGACTTGTTGTTTATCACTACCTTTGATCAAAATCTCCGTCTGGCTTGGTGTTTCAATGGTTACACCATCTGGAATTGGAAATTCCACAGGATGAGAAAAACCCAGACTTAGGTTCAGATTTTTACCGGAAACAGATGCCCTATAACCCACACCAACAATTTCCAGTTTTTTTTCAAAACCTTCACTCACACCCGTTACAATATTTTGTATCAGAGCACGGGTTGTACCGGACAAGGATTTAGCAAGTTTGCTATTGCTTTCAATAGTTGTTTTTAATTCATTATCATCCTGCTGCACGGTCACCAAAGGATGAATGTTATGTGACATTTCACCTTTGCTGCCTTTCACAGTAATAACATTACCAGAGATGTTGACATCAACACCATTCGGAATTGATACAGGACTGTTCGCTATTCGTGACATAATTCTATCTCGTTAAGAAACCACACAAAGTACTTCACCACCAATTCCATGTTCACGTGCAGAACGATCTGACATAACACCTTTAGCGGTAGAAATAATGGCCACTCCTAAACCACCCATCACTTTGGGTAGATCATTAGCACCTTTATATTGTTTTAAACTCGGCTTACTAACACGTCTAAGCATTTCAATAACCGGTTTGCCTTCAAAATATTTCAAATCAATGGTTAAAGACATTTTCTTGTCTTCTTCACTGGTACGATAGTCCAGGATAAAACCTTCCTGTTTCAGGATTTCTGCGATCGCTACTTTTAACTTAGACGATGGCATAGTGACATCTCGCATACTACGCTCAAGCGCATTGCGAATTCGGGTCAACATATCTGAAATTGGATCTTGCATACTCATAATTCGTATCTCTCTCTGTTACCAGCTAGCTTTAACCAAACCTGGCACATCGCCACGCATAGCAGCTTCACGTAATTTGTTTCTTGCCAAACCAAACTTACGGTAATAACCATGTGGTCTACCAGTTAAGTTACAACGGTTTCTGCCACGAATCGGACTTGCGTCTCGAGGCATTTTATTCAGTTTTTCACGTGCAACTTTACGTTCTTCTTCACCAATAGAAGTGTCTTTGATGATCGCTTTTAATTCAATACGCTTGCTGGCGTACTTCTTTGCCAACTTGTTACGTTTGATTTCACGGTTAACCATGGAAGACTTTGCCATAACTAATCTAACCTCATGACCTTAATGGAAAATTGAATGCCTGCAGTAACGCGCGGCCTTCTTCGTCAGTTTGCGCAGATGTAGTAATGGTAATATCCATGCCGCGCAGGGTATCAATTTTGTCATAATCAATTTCAGGAAAAATGATCTGCTCTTTTACACCCATGTTGTAATTACCACGACCATCAAATGACTTAGGGTTTAAACCTCTAAAATCCCTGATACGTGGAATTGCTATCGAAATTAATCGATCTAGAAATTCGTACATACGATCACGACGTAAAGTAACCTTACAACCAATTGGCCAACCTTCACGTACTTTAAAGTTCGCAACAGACTTTCTTGCCTTGGTTACGATAGGTTTTTGACCAGCAATCTTGATCATGTCTTCTACCGCGTTTTCAATTACCTTTTTGTCTGCAACTGCTTCACCTAAACCCATATTAATTGTGATCTTAGTGATCTTTGGCACTTGCATAGCGGACTGATAGCCAAACTGTTCAGTTAATTGCTGAACAACCTTACTTCTATAATGTTCTTCTAATCTAGCCATGAGTCTTACCTTTACACATCCACTACTTCATTGTTTGATTTGAAATAACGAACCTTTTGTCCATCTTCCAAAAAACGAAAACCAATACGATCTGCCTTATTCGTTCCTGTGTTCCAGATAGCAACATTCGACATATCAATCGGGGCTTCTTTTTCGACAATACCACCCGGGGTACCTTGCATTGGGTTACCTTTAGTATGACGTTTAATCATGTTTACATTTTCAACAGTTACTTTGTTGATACTAGCGTCAATAGACAATACTACACCGCGCTTACCTTTATCTTTACCGGTAATTACAACTACTTCATCACCTTTACGAATCTTGTTCATTACAGCACCTCCGGCGCCAGTGAAACAATTTTCATAAATTGTTCACCACGTAATTCACGGGTTACGGGTCCAAAAATACGTGTACCGATCGGTTGCAACTGATTATTAAGCAGTACCGCAGCATTGCCGTCAAAACGAATTAGTGATCCGTCCTGTCTTCTTACACCCTTACGGGTTCGAACGACGACAGCGTTATATACTTCACCTTTCTTAACCTTACCGCGTGGAATTGCTTCCTTAACACTTACCTTAATCACGTCACCTACGTTTGCGTAACGACGTTTTGAGCCACCCAGCACTTTTACACACATCAGACGTCTAGCACCGCTATTGTCTGCTGCATCAAGTATGGTTTGCATTTGAATCATTCCTGTTCTCTCCTAAACCCTTAAATAACCGGTGCTTTGCTAACGACTTTCTGTAAACGCCAGGCCTTGTTCTTTGATATCGGACGAGAAGCTTCAATCAAAACTACATCGCCTTCAGCGCACTCATTTGCTTCATCATGAGCCAATAACTTGGTCGAACGACGTATGTATTTGCCGTATAAAGGATGTTTAACTGTACGTTCTACCAAAACAGAAATGGTTTTATCCATTTTGTTACTGATTACTTTACCGGTGACCGTCTTAGCGGGTTTTTGCTCATTCGTCATAATTATTTACCTGCCGCCTTTTCATTAATTAAGGTATTGATACGAGCGATATTGCGACGGGTCTTTTTCATTTCGCTCGGTTTATCCAACTGACCAGTACCCTGACGCATACGCAGATTAAATTGCGCACGCAATTCTTCCAATAACAGGGATTGCAATTCTTCCGTCGATTTTTCTCTTAACTCTGACGCCTTCATTAGAGTACTGTCCTCACCACAAACTGTGTTTTAACTGGCAATTTTGCAGCTGCCAACTCAAACGCTTCACGCGCTAATTCTTCTGATACACCTTCCATTTCATACAACATTTTTCCTGGTTGAATCTGGGCTACCCAATATTCAACATTACCTTTACCTTTACCCTGACGCACTTCCAAAGGCTTCTTGGTAACAGGTTTATCTGGAAATATACGAATCCAAATCTTTGCACCACGTTTAACATGTCTTGTAAGCGCACGACGTGCAGCTTCAATCTGACGCGCAGTAATACGTCCACGACCAACAGCTTTCAGGCCATATTCGCCAAAACTTACTTTATTACCAACTTGAGCTAAACCACGATTACGCAGTTTGCTTTGTTTTCTGAATTTAGTTCTTTTCGGTTGTAACACGTCTTTGTCCTTTCGTTATATCAGCCTTTATACCTGTGCTTCTTCAATCGCTGTATCTTCATCATTAACATTTTCGTGACTAAAAACTTCACCTTTGAAGATCCAGACTTTAATACCAATAATACCGTACGTAGTTAATGCTTCAGCAGTACCATAATCAATATCAGCACGCAGGGTATGCAAAGGCACACGACCTTCACGGTACCATTCCGTACGCGCAATTTCAGCACCATTCAAACGACCACTAACCGTGATCTTTATACCTTGTGCACCTAGACGCATTGTGTTGGTGACAGCACGTTTCATTGCTCGACGAAACATGATTCTTCGTTCAATTTGTTGCGCAACACTTTCAGCAACCAAATATGCATCTAGTTCAGGTTTACGTATCTCTTCAACGCTAACATGTGCTGGCACACCCATCATGTTTGAAACTTCAAGACGAAGACGTTCAATATCTTCACCTTTTTTACCAATCACAATACCGGGTCTGGCAGTATGAATAATGACGCGGGCATTACCAGCTGGTCGCTCTATCTGAATTCGACTTACCGAAGCATTCGCCAGTTTTTTGCGGATAAACTCACGCACTTTTATATCGGCATGCAAATAATTTGAATAATCCTTGCTGTCTGCGTACCAGGTCGATGTCCAATCTTTAACAATACCAAGACGAATACCTGTGGGATGTACTTTTTGACCCATGACTTATTACTCTCCTGTTTCCGCTACCGTCACGGTCAAGTGACTGCTTCGTTTAAATATTCTATCAGCACGACCACGCGCACGAGGGCGCAGACGTTTCATCGTTGGTGCCTGATTAATCTGTATCGTGCTTACTTTCAATTCATCAATATCAGCACCATCATTGTTTTCTGCATTGGCAATCGCAGACTCAAGCACCTTTTTAACAATAGTTGCCGCTTTCTTATTACTGAAAGCTAACAGATTAATCGCTTTATCTACCGGCAAACCACGCACCTGATCCGCAACCAGACGCAATTTCTGCGGGGAGATATGAGTAAATTTTAATGTTGCTGATGTCGCCATAGTCGTAATTCTTATTTAGTTTTCTTGTCTGCAATATGGCCACGGAAAGTACGCGTTAAAGCAAACTCACCCAATTTGTGACCTACCATGTTTTCTGAGATATAAACAGGCATATGATCGCGACCGTTGTGCACAGCGATCGTTAAACCTACCATGTCAGGCATAATCATTGAACGACGAGACCAAGTTTTGATTGGTCGTTTATCGTTGCTTTCTTTAGCAGCATCAACCTTCTTCAACAGATGATGATCTACAAAAGGACCTTTTCTAATGGAACGTGGCACGATTAACCTCTCTTATTCTTACGTTTGCGTACTATTAAATTATCAGTACGTTTATTCTTTCTAGTCTTATAACCTTTTGTTGGCGTACCCCATGGGCTAACTGGATGACGACCACCTGAAGTACGACCTTCACCACCACCATGCGGGTGATCTACTGGGTTCATAGCAACACCACGAACTGTAGGACGAATGCCGCGCCAACGTTTCGCACCGGCTTTACCCAAAGCTTCTAGCGAATGTTCACCGTTACCGACTTCACCAATCGTTGCACGACAGTCAGATAATACTTTGCGCATTTCACCTGAACGCAAACGTAACGTCACATGTCTGCCTTCTTTTGCAACCAGTTGTGCGCCTGCGCCAGCACTACGCGCCAGCTGTGCACCTTTACCCGGTTTTAACTCAACACAATGAACTGTAGTACCTAATGGTACATTGCGCAGATCCATGCTGTTACCAACCTGAATACCCGCCTGCGTACCTGATTCAACCACATCACCTGCTGTCAAACCTTTTGGAGAAATAATGTAACGACGCTCACCGTCTGCATATAACAATAAAGCAATATGCGCCGTTCTGTTTGGATCGTATTCAATACGCTCGACCTTTGCCTGAACATCATCTTTGTTACGTTTAAAGTCGATAACACGATAACGTTGCTTGGAACCGCCACCACGATGACGTACGGTGATTCTGCCATTATTGTTACGACCAGAATGCTTGTTTTTCTTTTCTAACAGTGGCTCATATGGTTTGCCTTTGTGTAACTCAGGCGAAACCACTTTAATCATTGAGCGACGTCCTGCTGAAGTTGGTTTTGGTTTAACTAATGCCATAATTACACCTGTTATGCGCCCATAAAATCGATATCAAAACCGGGTTTTAATTTCACATAGGCTTTTTTCCAACTAGCACGTTTACCCGGTTTACGTGCGAACATTTTGTTTTTGCCTTTTACATTTGAAATCTGAACAGACTCAACCTGCGCACCTTCAAACATCAATTCAACAGCCTTCTTAATTTCTGGCTTGGTAGCAGATTTAGTTACTTTGAATACATACTGATTGTTTACCTCACCCACCATGGTCGACTTTTCAGTTACACGTGGCTCAAGCAAAATCTGCATTAATTTTTCCTGATTCATGACAACCATGCCTCAATCTTTTTAATTGCTTCTTCCGTAATCATGACCTTTTCAAAGCCAATCAATGAATAAGGGTCAATTTCATCAGCATCAATCACATCAACCTTTGGAATATTACGCATGCCCAAATATAGTGCTTCAGTGAGATCTTCTGTGATTATCAATACTTCTTCCAAACCAAGTTCATTTAACTTTTGTTTCACTAATTTTGTCTTGGCTTCTTCAACATCAAATTTATCAATAACAATTAATCTTTCCTGACGAACAAGCTCTGAAAAAATTGAACGCATCGCACCGCGATACATTTTCTTGTTTAATTTCTTGCTGTAGTCACGCGGTTTGGCAGCAAATGTAACACCACCACTACGCCATAATGGACTACGAATCGTTCCTGCTCTGGCACGACCAGTTCCTTTTTGACGCCATGGTTTTTTACCCCCACCTCTAACTTCAGAACGGGTTTTCTGCGCTTTAGTACCAGAACGTGCACCAGCCATATAAGTAGTTAACACTTGATGAATTAATGGCTCATTAAATTCTGCTGAGAAAACCGCATCATCAACATCGATTTTGCTTGCTTTTTTCTTACCAGCTTGTTGTATAGATAATTCCATTGCCTTATGCCTTATTACGCGCTTTTACTGAAGGCTTAACAATCACCTTGCCACCTTTAGAGCTTGGGACTGCGCCTCTAATTAAAAGCAGGTTACGTTCATTATCAACACGCACGATCTCAAGGTTTTGCATAGTGCGTTGTTTATTCCCCATATGACCAGCCATCTTCTTGCCTTTGAAGACTCGACCTGGTGTTTGACATTGACCAATCGAACCAGGAGCACGGTGTGATAAAGAGTTACCATGACTGTTTCTCTGACCAGCAAAGTGATGACGTTTAATTGCGCCAGCAAAACCTTTACCAATAGTAGTACCTGTTACATCAACCTTTTGACCTGCTTCAAACATATCAACCTTTATTTCAGTGCCTGCCGCATACTGTTCAGCTTCACTTTCGTTAATACGGTACTCAAGCATACCCTCACCTGCTTCAAGATTAGCTTTCGCGTAGTTACCTGAAACGGACTTGGTTAATGAAGATGCTTTCTTTGAACCCCAGGCAACCTGAATAGCGGTATAACCATTCGATTCATTGGTCAACAAACCAGCAACATGGTTAGGCGTTGCTTCTACTACGGTAACAGGCACGGACTGTCCATCTTCAGTGAACACTCGCGTCATACCGCGTTTTCTACCTACAATTCCAATAGTCATTGTGCTTACTTAACCTGTATCCTATTAATTCAATTTAATCTGAACATCAACGCCTGCTGCTAAGTCCAGCTTCATCAGCGCATCAACGGTTTTATCCGTTGGGTTTATGATGTCCATTAATCGTTTATGTGTGCGTATTTCATATTGATCACGCGCATCTTTATTTACGTGCGGTGAAATCAAAACAGTAAAACGCTCTTTTTTCGTTGGTAAAGGAATCGGGCCTTTAATCTGGGCGCCTGTTCGTCTCGCTGTTTCAACAATCTCTCTAGTAGATTGGTCAATAAGGCGGTGATCGAAAGCCTTTAAACGAATTCTTATTACTTGATTCTCAGCCATTGATCATTACTCGATAATTTTCGCAACCACACCCGCACCGACAGTACGGCCACCTTCACGTATCGCAAAGCGTAAGCCCTCTTCCATCGCAATTGGCGCAATCAATTTCACCGTGACCTTGATGTTGTCACCAGGCATCACCATCTCGGTTCCTTCCGGTAATTCCACCGCGCCGGTTACGTCAGTCGTTCGGAAGTAAAACTGTGGACGGTAGTTGTTAAAAAATGGCGTATGTCGACCACCTTCATCTTTACTCAACACATACACCTCTGCTTCAAAATGTGTATGCGGGGTAATCGTGCCAGGTTTACATAAGACTTGACCACGCTCTACTTCTTCTCGTTTGGTACCACGCAACAATACACCTACGTTGTCTCCCGCTTGACCTTCGTCAAGTAACTTACGGAACATTTCTACACCCGTACAAGTGGTCTTTTGCGTGTCTTTAATTCCCACAATTTCAATTTCTTCGCCCACTTTCACGATGCCGCGTTCTACACGTCCCGTTACCACGGTGCCGCGACCTGAAATACTGAAAACGTCTTCAATCGGCATCAAAAATGGCTGGTCTACCGGACGCTCTGGAATCGGAATGTAATCGTCCATCGCAGCAACCAGCTTTTCTATCGATGGAATACCTATATCAGAGGTTTCTCCTTCAATCGCTTTTAACGCAGAGCCAGTAATAACAGGCGTGTCGTCACCTGGAAATTCATACGAGTCCAGCAACTCTCGCACTTCCATCTCTACCAATTCCAGTAATTCAGCGTCATCAACCTGATCGGCTTTATTCAAGTACACCACAATCTTCGGGACACCTACCTGACGCGCTAACAGAATGTGTTCTCTCGTTTGTGGCATCGGACCATCCGCTGCTGAACAAACTAATATCGCACCGTCCATCTGCGCAGCACCAGTAATCATGTTCTTCACATAATCCGCGTGACCCGGACAGTCAACGTGCGCGTAGTGACGTGTGTCACTTTCATACTCAACGTGCGCCGTCGCAATCGTAATACCACGCTCTCTTTCTTCAGGCGCATTATCAATCTGATCATACGCTTTCGATTCCCCGCCAAATTTCTCTGACATGACTTTGGTGATCGCCGCAGTTAACGTTGTCTTACCATGGTCTACGTGACCGATTGTGCCCACATTTACATGCGGTTTCGTTCGTTCAAATTTTTCCTTCGACACGGCTAATCACCTCTTCTTAATGCTAGTTGTCAAAAATAATTACTGGTTTTTATTAGTAATAGTGTCAGCAATATTTGCTGGCACTTCGTTATATTTAGCGAACTCCATGGTATATACAGCTCGTCCTTGTGTTGCTGAACGCAAATCAGTTGCGTAACCAAACATCTCGCTTAGTGGCACTTCGGCCTTAATTACCTTGCCTGCCGGTGACTCTTCAGTTCCCTGCAAGATGCCGCGACGGCGGTTTAAATCGCCATTCACAGTACCCATGTATTCTTCTGGTGTCACAACCTCAACTTTCATAATGGGTTCAAGAATCACTGGTTTTGCCTTAGTCGCACCTTCCCTGAATCCCATCGAGCCGGCGATTTTAAACGCCATTTCGCTAGAGTCAACATCATGATACGAACCATCGTATAAAGTGACCTTTACATCGACCACTGGATAACCGGCTATGATGCCGTTTTCCATCTGTTCCTGAACACCTTTTTGAATTGCGGGAATATATTCTTTAGGAACAACGCCACCTACAATTTCATTTACAAACTCAAAACCTTCGCCAGCCTGTTTTGGCTCAATCTTGAAAACGACGTGTCCATATTGACCACGACCACCAGATTGGCGCACAAATTTACCCTCTGCTTTTTCTAGCGTACTGCGAATGGTTTCACGATAAGCCACCTGTGGCTTACCAACATTCGCCTCTACCTTAAACTCACGTTTCATACGATCCACGATGATTTCAAGGTGTAATTCACCCATACCAGAAATAATGGTCTGACCAGATTCTTCATCGGTGTGCACACGGAATGAAGGATCTTCCTGCGCTAACTTACTTAATGCCAACCCCATTTTTTCCTGATCAACTTTTGTTTTTGGTTCTACTGCTACTGAAATCACCGGATCAGGAAATTCCATTCGCTCCAGCGTAATAACATTGTTTAAATCACACAGTGTGTCACCCGTAGTAACATCTTTTAAACCAACCGCTGCAGCGATATCACCCGCACATACTTCTTTTATCTCTTCACGACTATTTGAATGCATTTGCAACAAACGGCCAATACGCTCTTTCTTATCCTTTACCGGATTGAAAACAGAATCACCTGTTTTCAATACGCCAGAGTAAACACGAAAAAATGTCAGTGTCCCTACAAACGGATCAGTGGCTATCTTGAATGCCAACGCGGAGAATGGTTCTTTATCATCAGCATAACGTTCAGCAACTGTTTCTTCCTTATCATCTAAATGGCCTTTAATTGCGGGCACATCAGTTGGTGATGGCATGTAATTAATTACTGCATCTAACAAGGTTTGAACACCTTTATTTTTAAATGCAGAGCCACACAATACTGGCACTATTTCATTAGCTAGTGTTTGCGCTCGAATACCCTGCTTAACCTGTTCTTCAGTCAACTCACTGTTTTCCAGATAAGCTTCCATCAATTCTTCATTTGCTTCAGCTGCACACTCAACCATTTGCTCATGGTATTGTTGGGCTTCTTCTTTATAAGCATCGGGTATTTCTTTTTCTTCAAATTTAATACCCATGTTTTCATTTTCCCAATAGATAGCTTTCATCTTGACAAGGTCTATTACCCCTTCAAACTTATCTTCAGCACCAATCGGCAACTGCATTGGAACCGGTTTGCTACCTAAACGGTTTTTAATTTGCTCAACAACACGTAAAAAATTAGCGCCGGCACGATCCATTTTGTTTACAAAAGCCATACGCGGCACGCTGTATTTTGTTGCCTGACGCCAAACCGTTTCAGACTGTGGTTCAACACCACCTACCGCACAAAACACTGCGCATGCGCCATCAAGCACTCTTAATGAGCGCTCAACTTCAATCGTAAAATCAACGTGGCCCGGTGTATCAATAATATTGATACGATGTTGCGGAAATTGCTGCACAGTACCTTCCCAAAAACAGGTTGTTGCAGCAGAAGTTATCGTAATACCTCTTTCCTGCTCTTGTTCCATCCAGTCCATAACAGCAGCGCCGTCATGAACTTCACCTATTTTGTGCGATACGCCTGTATAAAACAGGATTCGCTCGGTCGTTGTAGTCTTGCCCGCATCAATGTGCGCCATGATTCCGATATTTCGGTAGCGTTCAATTGAAGTTGCACGAGCCATTAAAGTGTATCCCGCAGTCCTCGATTACCAACGAAAATGAGAGAAAGCTTTATTGGCTTCCGCCATCTTGTGCGTATCTTCTCGCTTCTTAATTGCTGAGCCACGATTGTCAGCTGCATCAATTAACTCACCTGCTAAACGTAGACCCATATTTTTTTCACCACGTTTTTTAGACGCATCCACGACCCAACGCATTGCTAGTGTTAAGCTACGATCAGAGCGAACTTCAACAGGAATCTGATAAGTAGCACCACCTACACGACGAGACTTCACTTCAACCAATGGTCTTACGTTTTCCATTGCCATATTAAATATTTCTAATGGCTCCGGATTGCCTTTTCCGCCAATTTCATCTAATGCACCGTAGACAATCTTTTCTGCAACAGACTTCTTGCCACTACGCATAATTATATTGATAAATTTCGCCAAGGTTTTATCGTGAAATTTCGGATCTGGCAAAATCTGCCGTTTATCTGCTACGTGTCTTCTAGACATGGTTCAGCTTTCCTGTAAGTAGAGGTTAAGATTTAGGACGCTTAGCGCCGTATTTAGAACGACCCTGTTTTCTATCCGCTACGCCAGATGTATCCAGAGTGCCTCGAACAGTGTGATAACGAACACCAGGTAAATCCTTTACACGACCGCCTCTAATCAAAATCACCGAGTGTTCCTGCAAATTGTGGCCTTCACCACCAATGTAAGTGGTTACTTCTTGCCCATTAGTTAAACGAACTCGAGCTACTTTACGTAAAGCCGAGTTAGGCTTCTTAGGGGTAGTGGTATATACACGTGTACATACACCGCGTTTTTGTGGACATGCCTCCAATGCAGGCACGTTACTTTTCACTATTTGCCGTTTTCGGGGCTTTCTGACTAATTGGTTAATTGTCGCCATAATCTTTATAAGAATTCCTGTATTAAAAGTGCAAAACACCCCTTCACCCGTCCGGACTGTTCAAATTCTGTAAAGAATTTGAGATACATACCAGTACGGACATGCGAACTATCGTTTCGTATATCCAGGGAGTGTATGGTTAATCGCTGTAAAACTTTGAATTTTCAGTGATTATTTTACTTTAATAATAAAATGTCAGGCTGAGTTTACAACTCAGCCTGACAAAGAGGCGCGATTTTATGTCTATGCCGACTTTATTGTCAAGGAGGATCCGAAGTTTATTTACTAACTTGCAGTAGAACCTTCAACAGAATCCGAGTCAACGTCAGTTTCCGGAATTTCGACATCTTCTAAATCTAATAATTCTTCAGAAATGGCAGTCATCAAACTGTCTTCTTCCTGACGATTTTTTCGTTCTGCGTGGTAAGACAAGCCAGTACCAGCTGGTATTAGTCGACCCACGATGACATTTTCCTTCAATCCTCGTAAATCATCGCGTTTCCCGTTTACACTCGCTTCAGTTAAGACACGGGTAGTCTCCTGGAATGATGCTGCAGAGATAAATGACTCTGTAGATAACGAGGCCTTGGTAATACCTAGTAATATAGGTACCCATTCAGCTGGTTTCTTACCTTCAGCTTCCAATTTTTCATTTTCTTCGAGCACTCTGGGGCGTTCAAGCTGTTCACCTTTGAGAAATTCGGTATCACCAGAGTCGATGATTTCAGCTTTACGCAACATTTGACGCACAATCACTTCAATATGTTTATCATTTATTTTTACACCTTGCAGTCGATAAACGTCCTGAATTTCACTGGCAATATAATTGGTTAACGCAACTACACCCTTGAGACGTAAGATGTCATGTGGTGCTGGTGGACCATCAACAATTGCTTCACCTTTCTCAACATGCTCACCTTCGAATACACCCACCTGACGCCATTTTGGAATCAATTCCTCATGAGCTACATCATCCGAACCAGTAATCACGATACGCTGTTTACCCTTGGTTTCTTTACCAAAACTTACCGTTCCTGAGATTTCAGCAAGCACTGCGGGCTCTTTTGGTTTACGCGCTTCAAACAAGTCTGCAACACGAGGTAAACCACCTGTAATATCGCGCGTTTTCGCAGATTCCTGTGGCAATCTCGCAATAACATCACCTATGCTAACTGCCTTACCATCGCTAACATTAATAACCGCCTTAGGTGGTAAAAGATAATGTGCAGCCTGATCAGTACCTGGAATATTAAGATCTTCACCACTTTCATCGACCAATTTCACTATTGGACGCATATCTTTTGAATTCGATGCACGCTGTTTTGGCTCCATGATAACGATATTGGTCAAACCAGTGATTTCATCAGTATGACGAGTCACGGTGACACCCTCGACAATATCCTGAAATTGAATCTTACCAGCCACTTCCGAGATTACCGGATGTGTATGCGGATCCCAACTTGCTATCTGTTTTCCAGATTCAATATTTTCACCTTCATCGGCTGTAATCACCGCACCGTAAGGTAATTTATAACGCTCACGTTCACGACCAATGTCATCGAGAATAGCAACCTCACCTGAGCGAGAAATGACCACTTTGTTACCAGTGTCTTGTTCAAGTGTTTTCACGTTTTGTAAACGAACAGTACCACCGTTCTTCACCTGAATATTACTGACCGCAGCCGCTCTAGATGCTGCACCGCCAATATGAAAGGTACGCATTGTCAACTGAGTACCAGGTTCACCGATAGATTGTGCAGCAATAACACCCACTGCCTCACCTATGTTAACTAGATGACCACGACCCAAGTCACGACCGTAACATTTACGACAAATACCGTAACGGGTTTCACAAGTAATGGCAGAACGAACGTAAACCTGATCTACACCACTTTCATCAAGCACATCAACCCAATGTTCATCCACTAAAGTTCCTGCAGCAACTGCAATTTCACCATTCATCTTTATTGCGTCACTAGCCAAGACTCTGCCGAGTACACGTTCACGTAACGGCTCAATAACATCACCACCATCAATGATAGGAGTCATTTCCAAACCTTTTGCAGTTCCACAATCCTGTTCAGTAACAACCAAATCTTGCGCAACGTCAACCAGACGACGAGTCAAATAACCAGAGTTTGCTGTCTTTAATGCCGTATCTGCGAGGCCCTTACGAGCGCCATGGGTAGAAATAAAGTATTGCAATACGTCCAGACCTTCACGGAAGTTTGCGGTAATAGGCGTTTCAATAATCGAGCCATCCGGTTTCGCCATCAAACCACGCATACCAGCTAACTGTCTGATCTGAGCAGCAGAACCACGAGCTCCTGAATCAGCCATCATGTAAATTGAATTGAAAGAAGGTTCTTTAATTTCATTACCGTCTTTATCGATACGGATATCTACACCTAATTTATCCATCATTGCTTTCGCAACCTGATCATTAGTATGTGACCAGATATCAACTACCTTATTATATCGTTCGCCATCTGTAATCAAACCAGAAGAGTATTGCTCTTCAAAACTTTTAACCTGATCTTCAGCTTTAACGATAATCTCACTCTTTTGTTCAGGCACAACCATATCTTCAACACCAATAGAAACGCCTGCACGAGTTGAATATTTAAAACCGGTGTACATTAACTGGTCAGAAAAAATAACAGTGTCTTTTAAATCAAGTTGACGATAACAGGTATTAACCAGCTGAGATATAGTCTTTTTAGTCAAAACGCGATTCACCATTTCAAATGGCATACCCGCTGGTAATATTTGTGACAATAAAGCACGACCTACAGTCGTTTCGTAACGCTTTTTGGTTTCAAACTTTTCGCCTTCACAATTAAAAGTAACTTCCTTGATTCTTGCCTGAACTTTTGCCTGTAAATCAACAACACCATTTTCATAGGCGCGATGCACTTCATCAATATCAGCAAAGATCATTCCGGTACCTTTTGCGGCAACCGTTTCACGTGTAAGATAGTACAACCCTAATACCACATCCTGTGTAGGAACAATAATTGGCTCACCATTTGCTGGTGAAAGAATGTTGTTGGTCGACATCATTAAAGTACGCGCTTCAAGTTGTGCTTCAATTGATAGAGGCACATGCACCGCCATTTGGTCACCATCAAAGTCAGCATTAAACGCTGTACAAACTAATGGGTGTAACTGAATTGCTTTACCTTCGATAAGAACCGGTTCAAACGCCTGGATACCCAAACGGTGCAAAGTAGGCGCACGGTTCAGCATGACCGGATGTTCGCGAATAACTTCTTCCAATACGTCCCAAACTTCTGAACCTTCGCGCTCTACCAGTTTCTTTGCCGCCTTGATGGTGGTTGCCAAACCACGACGTTCGAGTTTGCTAAAAATAAATGGTTTGAATAATTCCAATGCCATTTTCTTTGGAATACCACATTGATGTAAACGCAAGGTAGGGCCCACAACGATTACTGAACGACCAGAGTAATCAACACGTTTACCCAACAGATTTTGTCTGAATCGACCTTGTTTACCTTTGATCATATCTGCCAGTGATTTAAGAGGCAGTTTGTTTGTTCCGGTAATCGCACGACCACGACGACCATTGTCAAGCAAAGCATCGACTGATTCCTGCAGCATACGTTTTTCGTTCCTAACTATGATGTCAGGAGCGTTCAAATCAAGTAATCTTTTCAAACGATTATTACGATTGATCACGCGACGATATAAATCATTCAAATCCGAGGTAGCAAATCGACCACCATCCAGTGGCACCAATGGACGCAACTCTGGAGGTAATACGGGTAATACTTCCATTACCATCCATTCAGGTTTATTACCTGAATTCTGGAATGCTTCAAGCAGTTTAAGACGTTTGGTTAATTTACGTAATTTGGTTTCGGAGTTGGTATTCGGAATTTCTTCACGAAGCTCTGCAACTTCAGCATCAACGTCTATTAATTTAAGTAATTCGCGAATGGCTTCCGCGCCCATCTTCGCTTCAAACTCATCGCCAAATTGTTCAATCGCCTCTAGATAGCTTTCTTCCGTCAACATTTGACCGCGCTCAAGCTCAGTCATGCCGGGTTCAATAACAGCATAGGCTTCGAAATATAATACACGCTCAATTTCACGCAGTGTCATATCCAACATCAAGCCCATTCGAGAAGGTAATGATTTTAAATACCAGATATGCGCAACAGGACTGGCAAGGTCAATATGCCCCATACGCTCACGACGCACTTTCGATAGTGTAACTTCAACACCACACTTTTCACAGACTACGCCACGGTGCTTCAATCGTTTGTATTTACCACAAAGACATTCATAGTCCTTTACCGGACCAAAGATCTTGGCACAAAATAAACCATCACGTTCGGGTTTGAACGTACGATAGTTGATAGTTTCAGGTTTTTTGACTTCTCCATACGACCAGGATCGGATCTTTTCCGGTGAAGCTAGACCGATGGATATCGAGTCGAATTCTTCAGCCTGTCCTTGTTGCTTTAGTAGCTTGAGTAAGTCTTTCAAGGTTTACCTCCCAGGAAATGTATTACATTCTTCCCGTTAATAAAAATAATTTTATGCGAATAAATCAGATTACTGATCCAACTCAATATCTATACCTAGAGAACGGATTTCTTTCACCAGCACATTAAAGGATTCCGGCATACCGGCATCCATCTGGTGATTACCATCAACGATGTTTTTATACATCTTAGTTCTACCGTTCACGTCATCTGATTTGACCGTTAGCATTTCCTGTAATGTATATGCAGCACCGTATGCTTCCAGCGCCCAGACTTCCATCTCACCAAAACGCTGACCACCAAACTGCGCTTTACCGCCAAGAGGTTGTTGCGTAACAAGACTATATGGACCGGTAGAACGTGCATGCATCTTGTCATCAACAAGGTGATTCAATTTGAGCATGTACATATAACCAACAGTGATTTTTCTATCGAATGCATCACCTGTACGACCATCATATAGAGTGGTTTGACCATCTTCTGGCAAATCAGCAAGTTTTAACATAGCTTTAATTTCTGATTCTGCTGCACCATCAAATACCGGCGTTGCCATAGGGACACCGTCTTTTAGGTTTGCTGCTAATTCAAGAACCTCTGCATCGGAGAAAGAATCAATATCTTCACTTTTGCCGCTTGTGTTATAGACCTTATCCAGAAATTGACGAATCTCGGCAATGGCAGCTTGTTTCTGCAACATCTTGCCTAACTTCAGACCAACGCCTTTTGCTGCCCAACCCAGGTGAGTTTCCAATACCTGACCAACGTTCATACGCGAAGGCACACCCAATGGATTTAATACAACATCTACAGGTGTACCGTCTTCCATATGTGGCATATCTTCAATAGGAACAATAGTAGAGATCACACCTTTGTTACCATGTCGACCCGCCATCTTGTCACCTGGTTGAACACGACGTTTAACCGCAAGATAAACTTTAACCATCTTTAACACGCCCGGGGCAAGATCATCACCTGAGGTCAACTTCGCACGTTTTTCTTCAAAACGATTATCAAAGTCTTCTTTTAATGACTCGATCTGTTCTGCAGTCTTCTCGAGTTGCTGATTTGCAGCATCGTTTTTCAAACGAATCTCAAACCATTTTTCACGTGAGGTGGCATCAAGATATTCTTTGGTAATCTTGTCATTGGATTTCAATCCTAAAGGTCCACCCTCAGCAACTTTACCTATCAACAATTTTTCAATACGCTGATAAACACCTTCTTCCATGATACGTAATTGATCATTTAAATCTTTTCTAACACTGTTTAACTCTGACTCTTCAATTTCAAGTGCGCGCGCATCTTTTTCCACGCCGTCACGTGTGAAAACTTGCACATCGATAACGGTACCATTCATACCTGATGGAACACGTAAAGAAGTATCCTTTACATCAGAGGCTTTTTCACCAAAGATAGCTCTCAAGAGTTTTTCTTCAGGAGTAAGCTGTGTTTCACCTTTCGGTGTTACTTTACCAACAAGAATGTCGCCAACATTAACTTCCGCGCCAATGTAAACAATGCCTGATTCATCAAGCTTGTTTAAAGCACTTTCACTTACATTCGGAATATCAGAGGAAATTTCTTCAGAACCTAATTTGGTATCGCGAGCAACACAGGTCAACTCTTCGATATGAATCGAGGTATAACGATCTTCTTTCACCAGCTTTTCTGATAAAAGAATGGAGTCCTCAAAGTTGTAACCATTCCACGGCATGAATGCCACCAACATATTTTGACCTAGTGCCAACTCACCCATATCTGTAGAAGGACCATCAGCCATTACGTCACCTTTGGCAACTTTATCCCCGGGTTTAACCAATGGTTTCTGATTAATACATGTATTCTGGTTAGAGCGTGTGTATTTAGTCAGGTTATAGATATCGACACCCGGTTCACCCGCAACAACTTCATCATCGTTAACACGAACAACAATACGGCTGGCATCAACAGAATCGACAATACCGCCTCGTTCCGAAATAACAGTTACACCTGAGTCAATCGCTACACGACGCTCAATACCTGTTCCAACCAAAGGCTTGTCAGCTCGCAAAGTTGGTACAGCTTGACGTTGCATGTTTGAACCCATCAAGGCGCGGTTCGCATCATCATGCTCAAGAAATGGAATCAATGAAGCCGCAACAGACACAATCTGTCTTGGCGATACGTCCATATAGTTAATCTTGTCTGGTGTTGACATGGTGAACTCATTCTTAAAACGACATGACACGAGTTCATCGATTAACTTACAATTTTTATCTACAGTCGCACTCGCCTGAGCGATCATATACTCACCTTCTTCAATAGCAGATAAATATTCGATTTCGTCAGTAACCTTGCTATCAACAACTTTACGATAAGGCGTTTCCAGAAAACCATAAACATTGGTGCGCGCATAAACTGCTAACGAGTTGATTAAACCAATATTTGGTCCTTCAGGTGTTTCAATCGGACATACTCGGCCGTAATGTGTTGGATGCACGTCGCGCACTTCAAAGCCCGCACGTTCACGTGTCAGACCTCCAGGGCCTAACGCTGAAATACGACGTTTGTGTGTAATTTCAGATAATGGATTGTTTTGATCCATAAACTGTGACAACTGACTTGAACCAAAAAACTCTCTAACAACAGCAGAGACAGGTTTTGCATTAATTATCTCTTGCGGCATCAAACCGTCTGATTCAGCCAGACTCAAGCGTTCTTTAACAGCACGTTCAACTCGAACCAGTCCTACACGAAACTGATTCTCAGCCATTTCACCTACACTTCTGATGCGACGGTTGCCAAGGTGATCGATATCATCAATCATGCCTTTGCCGTTTCTGATATCAATCAATGACTTTAATACCGCAATGATGTCGTCATTCGACAATACACCATCACCTTCAATCTCTTTTCTACCGACGCGACGATTGAATTTCATACGACCTACCGCCGATAAGTCATAACGTTCCGGACTAAAGAACAGGTTTTTAAACAGATTCTCTGCTGCGTCTTTTGTTGGTGGTTCACCCGGACGCATCATGCGATAAATTTCAACCTGTGCTTCAAGTTGATTGGAACTTGGATCATCACGCAATGTATCAGCAATATAAGGACCATTATCCAAATCATTGGTATAGATAGTTTCGATATCGAGATTTTTCTTCTCAATAAATTTTTCCAGCAACTCTTCGGTAATTATTGAATTTGCCTCGAATTCAATCTCACCAGTTTCAGTATCAATAATGTCTTTCGCCAAAACCTTGTCGAGTAAAAATTCTGAGGGCACTTCCAGAGAATTTAAAGCCGCATCGTCCATTAAACGAATATGACGAGCAGTGATACGACGCTCTTTCTCAACAATTACATTACCTTTTTTATCTTTAATATCGAAAGACGCAGTCTCACCACGCAGACGTTCAGGGAACAAATCTAGAGTGATCTTTTTACCAGAAATATGAAATTTATCGGTTTCGAAAAATAGTTCCAGCATCTCCGCCGTTGTGTAACCTAACGCACGTAATAAGATAGTTGCATGAATTTTACGACGTCGATCAATACGACTGTAAACAAGATCTTTTGCATCAAATTCAAAATCCAGCCATGAACCGCGGTAAGGAATAACTCGAGCTGAATAGAGTAACTTTCCAGAAGAATGTGTTTTGCCTTTGTCATGCTCAAAGAAAACACCAGGAGAACGATGCATTTGCGAGACTATAACGCGCTCGGTACCATTAATTACAAAAGTACCAGTCTTAGTCATCAATGGCATTTCGCCCATGTAGACTTCCTGCTCTTTAATATCCTTTACAACTTTATTATTAAGGCCAGCTTCCTTATCGTAGATCACCAATCTTACTTTTACGCGTAAAGATGCAGCATAGGTCAGGCCTCTGAGTTGACACTCTTTAACATCAAATACGGGTGTACTAAGATTATAGCTAACATACTCAAGCATGGCGTTGCCGGAGAAGCTTTCAATCGGAAATACCGATTTGAACGCCGCCTGCAAACCAACATCAGCTCGTTCTTCTGGAGAGTGTTCTACCTGTAAGAATTGATCAAAAGATTCTATTTGTGTCGCAACCAAATAGGGCACTTCCAGAATGCTTTGTTGCTTACTAAAATCTTTACGAATTCGTTTTTTCTCAGTGTAGGAATAGGCCATTACAATTCCTCATAATTAATAAAATATATTACTGCTAGGCAGTATTGCTACTCGTTCATGAACAAGCAGATTAAAAAATGCACAAATCCAACAGACGAGACTAGCTCGCCCGTTGGATTGTGTTTAAAATTAAAAAACAAAAAGAACTTATTTGAGTTCGACAGAAGCACCAGCTTCTTCAAGCTGCTTTTTGATGTCTTCAGCTTCAGCTTTAGAAGCACCTTCTTTAATAGTTGAGGGTGCCCCTTCAACCATGTCTTTTGCTTCTTTCAGACCCAAACCAGTTACGCCACGAACAGCTTTAATAACTGCAACTTTGTTGTCGCCAAAGCTACTCATGACAACATCAAATTCGTCTTTTTCTTCTGCAGCAGCGGCATCACCACCTGCAACAGGACCAGCAGCAACAGCAACTGATGCAGCAGCTGAAACTCCCCATTCATCTTCCAGTTCTTTAATTAAATCAACGAGCTCAAGAACAGGCATCTGACCCAGAGCTTCTTTAATTTCTTCTTTAGATATAGCCATTGTTAAAATTCCTCCGAATTTAAAAACTAAACTTTAAACAGATTATTTCCGGCTAGGCAGCCTGATCACGCTTGGCAGCGAGTAACCGTACAAATTTCGACGGCACATCGTTAATAGTGCGAGCAAATTTACCCATTGGAGCGGAGAGTAATCCAAGTAACATAGCGCGAGCTTCATCTTGCGATGGCATACTGGCGAGACGGCCTAGCTCTGATGGCTCTAATAATTTGCCATCAAGCGCAACCAGCTTCACAACCAGCTTGTCATTGTCTTTTGCGAAATCACGAATAACACGTGCAGCACTTCCAGGTTCATCATTGGAAAATGCATAAACTAATGGCCCGACCAACTCTTCACGCATGCAATCGAAAGGTGAATTTTCGAGAGCACGTTTTGCCAGCGTGTTTCTGACAACTTTCAGATATACACCCGCTTCACGCGCTGCATTACGCAGTTTAGTCATTTGTGCCACCGTTAAACCGATATATTCGGCCGCAACTGCAGATGGAGCCTCTGCTGCAACATTGGCAACTTCTTCAACTATTGCCTTTTTTGCATCTAGATTAAGACCCACTTCTTGCCTCCTTAAATGTGAATATACTTACATATATTCGGTTACGTTTTAGTTATCACAATTACTTGTCATAACCATGGTCAACGGTGACTTTTTAAAGTCCTATTGCTTTAATGACACCGTCTGCGCAGGTAATCCACCTTTTTGGCTATACATTAAGACATGCATAACATGTCACCTGCGGTCTTTGACGTCTGATGGCAAAACCACCAGTCACAAAGTTCTTAACTACTCAGTTAATGTCGCTTGATCGATTTGGACACCAGGCCCCATCGTTGTCGACAAACTGATTTTCTTTAAATAAACACCTTTCGCTGCACTTGGTTTTGCCTTTTTCAGGTCACCAAGTAACGAATTTAGGTTTTCTAAGAGTGAATCCACATCAAATGACACTTTACCGATTGCACAATGGATAATGCCATTTTTATCGGTTCTATAACGCACCTGGCCACCTTTGGCATTTTCTACTGCTTGTTTTACATCAGTCGTTACTGTGCCAACTTTCGGATTCGGCATTAATCCTCTTGGACCTAACACCTTGCCCAGCTTACCAACTATGGGCATAGCATCTGGTGTAGCAATCACAACACCATAATCAATATCACCTTTCTGCATAGCTTCCGCCAGATCTTCAAAACCGACCGCGTCTGCACCAGCAGTTTTTGCAGCGTCCGCCTGTGCACCCTGAGCAAATACAGCAACTTTTACTGTTTTACCTGTACCTTTCGGTAGTACGGTTGAACCTCTGACTTGCTGATCTGACTTACGCGCATCAACACCCAAATTAACAGCTACTTCAACAGATTCATCAAATTTAACAGCCGAAACTTCTTTAAGAAGGCTTAAAGCTTCTTTGACCGAATAGACCTTTTCTGCCTCAACTTTTTCACGAAACGCTTTTGTTCGTTTGGTTAATTTAGCCATTATTCAACGCCCTCCGTATCAATACCCATACTGCGAGCTGTACCAGCTATCGTTCTAACCGCGGCATCCATATCAGCAGCAGTTAAATCTGGTTCTTTGGTTTTTGCGATTTCTTCTAATTGTGCGCGAGTTACCTTACCGACCTTTTTACTGTTAGGTGTACCACTACCGCTTTTTACACCCGCTGCTTTTTTCAACAAAATTGCAGCAGGCGTAGTTTTACTAACAAAAGTAAAACTTTTATCACTAAAAGCTGTAATTACAACAGGCACCGGTAAACCGGGCTCAAGATTTTGAGTTTGTGCGTTAAACGCTTTACAGAACTCCATGATATTCAAACCATGTTGTCCTAATGCGGGGCCAACAGGCGGACTAGGATTAGCCTGTCCAGCAGGCACTTGCAACTTTATGTATGCATCAATTTTTTTGGCCATTTGCCTTTACTCCTTGGGTTCAAACGCCCTATGGCTCCCCGATATTTAATAATATTTAGTGAACAACATTCACTTAGATAAAACTATTCTTTTTCTACTTGCCCAAATTCCAATTCGACAGGTGTTGAACGTCCGAAAATTAATACTGATACGCGCAGACGACTCTTTTCATAATTAACTTCTTCAACCACACCATTAAAATCAGTAAAAGGACCATCTTTAACTCTCACCACTTCGCCTGGTTCAAACAGTATCTTCGGTCTAGGTTTATCAACACCTTCTTCAACTCGCTGCAGTATTGAATTCGCTTCTTTATCTGTGATTGGCGATGGTCTATCACTTGTACCACCTATAAAACCTAACACCTTTGGTGCATCCTTTACCAAATGCCAAGTATCGTCATTCATTTCCATTTGTACCAACACATATCCTGGGAAAAACTTTCGTTCACTTTTACGTTTTTTCCCATCACGCATCTCAACAACTTCTTCAGTAGGCACAAGGATTTCGCCGAACATATCATCTAGACCACTTCTTTCAATACGATCTTTTAAAGAACGCATTACCTGATTTTCGAAACCAGAGTAGGCATGAACGACATACCAACGTTGAGTCATATCAACCCCCATGCCCCATTATTGCGCCAATAGACCAGCCTAAAAACATATCCAGCAACCATAAAATTATTGCCACAAAAATAACCATCAAAATAACAATTAAAGTTGTTTGCACTGTTTCCTGTCGTGATGGCCACACCACCTTACGCACTTCAGTTTGTGCATCATGAAAATAGCCCCAAATCCGGCAGCCCTTTTCTGTCTGTAATGCAATAAAAACACTTAAACCTGCGGCAGCTAATAAACCTAGCACGCGATAAATCAATTCGTACTCGGTAAACATATAAAAAGCTACCAATGCAGCTATAGCCAAGATCAGTGCGAGACCCAACTTTACTGTATCTAATATATTGCCTGCTGTTTCTACATTCGAATTCATATAACTCTTCTATTTATGGATCATTACCAGTACCAATATGGCAGGCCAGGAGGGAATCGAACCCCCAACCTACGGTTTTGGAGACCGTCGCTCTGCCAATTGAGCTACTGGCCTAATCCTTC
>Ga0255768_10001286_pt1 | contig 25852 bp, 36 predicted proteins | sample 071ome_33_FD_179983 | JGI IMG/M metagenome (GOLD analysis project Ga0255768, IMG submission 179983) | Coastal salt marsh microbial communities from the Groves Creek Marsh, Skidaway Island, Georgia - 071412AT metaG (version 2) | ecosystem: Environmental > Aquatic > Marine > Intertidal zone >...
TGGAATTACAGTTCACTTGTAATTCTTTAGTTGTAAAATTGTTTAATTGTAAAAACGCTGCAGCCCAGACGGATACTGGGCTAGCGGTTACTTGTTACAATTATAGGGGGTATGGAGGGGGGGGGTGAGGATGGTGTAAATTTTTTTTCCTTCGTGCAAGCCTCTCGCGTATACGCGTGTACATATATATAATTAATTAATTAATAATAATAATAATAATAATTGTAATACAATTAATATAATATAAGAAAGATAATAGATAGAATCTGGGCTAGCGGGTTTTTGTTGGGGGTAATGCTAACACTACAATTGTAGTACAAGTCAGTCCGAACCCCCATGCTGTCCGCAGGACTCGCGCCGCAAGGCCGCACGGTGCAGGGCGTGGAGCCTGCTGATGCTGATCGGTGTGCCTACCTCGCTGGTGAATCCCTCCTCCCAGAGTTGCGGGGGGATCACCGCCCACTTGAGTTTGCGCTCCTCACGGAGGTGGTAGATCCGCTCCGTGATGCCGGGGTAGCGTTCCTCCAAGGAGATCCGCCCCTCGCACTTGCCTACCCCAGCGCGGGTTAGCTTGCCGCTGGAACCCCGTGCCCTCCTTCGAGCCCCCCGCAGCTTGAGGACCGTTTGCGCCTTGTCCCATTCCCGTAAAGCGCCAAGGATCTGCCGGATCAGTTTGCGGGTGGGGTTCTCATCATCGTCGCCCGTGAAGGATTCCGGTGCGTCCACGGGGATCAGTTGGATGCCGACGGATTGGAGGTAGGTGTGTCCTAGTTCCTGCACCATCAGATCCCTGCTGAAGCGAGAGGCGTCCTCCACCAGCAGCAGGCTGACCTCGTTCTTCGCCATCCAGTCGAGCAGGTCGGTCAGACCTGGACGAGTGTGGATCGGGTCACTGCCACTGACGGCAGCATCGTATGCCCCACGCACCAGCGTGAGATCCTGCTGGAAGGCGTAGGCTTCGATGGCGGCCTTCTGCCGCACGTCGGAATCGCCACCAACGTTCGTGGCGCTGGAGGTGCGGAGGTAGTAGCAGGCTTCAGTACGTTTGTTCTTCGTCGTCGTCGTCGAGTTCTTCATAGAATTTCCTTTCTTTTTCCTGTTCGGCTTCGATCTGTTTGATGAAATCTACAACGTTGGGATCTTTCCGTGTCTTGCCACGATGTTCGCCATACTCTTCACGATCCGGCCAGCTAAACCCGTCCTTGATCAGAACCTTGGCTTCGATGATCTCCGGTAGTGGCATAATGGCGGATGCCTGTCCTGCGTGATCCGATGCATCCATGAGGGAGAAGTGAACTTCATAATCAACTTCGCCGTCTTCTTCGTACTTGACGATCCAAGCCTTGACGGATTTGTATGTCCAGATTTTCATGGGTACGCAGTGTTGCAGATTCATGCCGTCTCCTTCGTGTTGAACGTTGGATCAACCCAGCCCTGCTGGGCCGGATCGATCTGGAAGAATTGCAGGTCTTCTGACTCAAACTCGCACAGCCATGCGGTGGTGTCGAGGGCTGGGTCATAGTGGACCTGACCTTGGATGGCGGCAGCTTCCGACCAGTCGGTGGTGTGGAAGATGGGCCGCAGGGGGCCGGAGGTTCCGGCGAAGACGAGGTAGTGCATGGGGCCTCACTTGATGGTGACTTCAAAAACTCGCATCCAGAACGTGATGCTGTTGAGGATACTGGGGACCAGCAGCAGGAAGGCGCAACTGGTCAGCAGCAGGAAGGTCAGGAAACGGAGGGTGGCGTCCATGTCAGATCCTTTCGCAACCAAAGGTGAAATAATCTTTCCGGTCATGCTCTTCAGCATAACCACGGTGGTAGCTGGCGATCTGGTCTGCCGTCATCTCTGAGGCAGGGATACGCCAGCCGTTGGAGTAGTAGTGGGGTTCCGGCCCACGCCAGTAGTAGGCATCGGCGGAGCCACGGTCATAGGGGCTCACGGTACGATGGCCAGCGGTCAAGTTGTCTCCTTTGCGGTGGTTTCCAATGCGTTGTCCTTGAGGACGGTGAATTGCTTGGTGAATTGGCGGACAACGATGTCCCGCTGTTTCCTGGTGAGGTAGGTTTCGGCACGGTGGCCTTGGCTAGGGGATTGGGTGGTTCGATAGACGGACCTGAGATACCAGTCCCTTGTGCCGCGCTCCAGCAGGACACAGTGCGTTGAACGTTCGTGTCGGTAACGGTTGGGAACCACGCTGCCGGAGTAGAAGGCGTGTTGCACGCCGGAGCGGTTGGCCTTGGGCAGCTTGATCTTGTCCAAGAGTTTTTCTGCCTGATTGGCGAAGTCTCGCATTTGGAAGATGGTCGTTCCGTGCGTGAGCCACTTCCCGATGGCAGCGTCGATCTTGGGGATGTCTGCTCGTTCCTTCGAGATATTCAGTTTCATTACTCACTCCTAGTCAAATCGTCTAAGTTGAAAGGCGTCAATATGCCCATATGGATGCTCAGATCTGTCACTGTGGCAATTTCATAGTCTTGTCTATACCCAAGCATAGGTGGACCAGAAAAATCCTCTTCATGGCAGTTCTGAATGAAAGACTCCCAATCATCTGTCGGTGGGAGGTATCGTTGCGAAGGTTGTGCGGTCAGTTGGATCATGGTTGCCTCTCCTTGAAGGTTCCAGGCCGAGTGTTGCCACTCGACCTAGAGGTAGGGGGTTGGTCATAGCGTTGTCACCTCCACGCCGTGGCGTCGCAGGAAGTTGTTGGTTTCGTAGCCACCGCTGAAGCGGCTGTGTGGTAGGGGTTCTTCAAACTGCAGCTTGTGCGCTGTCGAAATGATTTTCTTTGGTGCAACATCTACCGTTTCACCGTTCAGTTTTGTGTGCTTGACAGTGTACTTCGTGGCGTTGGAGCGAATCCCATTCTCAGCGAGTGCTGAGATTGCCCATTCAATGTACTGAGTACTGATTGCTTTTCGATTCGTGATCATTGTGCCTCTCCTTGTTGGCGTTGTTGGTTACCCCACGTTGGAAGAACGCAGGCAATCACCCTCCGTGAAGGGTGACGGTCTGGGTTCTTAGGGTTCTAGATTTATGGAGATGGTGTAGTAAGTCGGTTTCAAGCCCAGTGGTTCGATTTCCGTTGCGGTTGTTGCGTCACTTACGTCCGCCCAAGCATCTCCTGCTGGAGAGTAGGTATCGCCCAAGTGGAGGAAGGCGGTACGTTCAGCAAGCCATTCATTTGCAGCGATGACATACACTGTTTCTTGGATGCTGGTGTCGTGTTGGTTTTCAATGTCATCTTCGTCAAGTTGACCTTCGTAATTCCAGTCAATCTTTACACAAAAAAACTTGTAGCCAATGTGACGTAGTGTACGAACATCTACATCGTTGATGTGGATTGTTGAGTAGGTGTTAGTTGTCATGTCCCAATGAATCATATTGCCTCCAGTAGTTGGTTGTTAATCCCTGCTTAAAACGCAGGTCGCTACGCTCTTTCTAAGAGCGTAACAATCTGGGTTTTAGTAGAAGTGTTCTAGTTCTTCTTGGACTCCATCGTAGCCGAACTGGTCCAGTAGTTGTCTGTACACATTTCGCATTTCTGCTTCGGTGTGTCCGCCTTCTTCGCCTTCTTCGCACATCTGCACATAAGTGGTGATGGCTTCTGTTCGTGTCATCTCCTCAAACATTGGCGTTCTCCTCCGTAGGTTCTTCTTTTGGTATCCTTGCGAGGATACGATCCATCGCTTTTTCTCTCGCCTTGATCCATCGTTTACGGGCTAGTAGTTTCTGTTTCATAGTGCCTCTATTAATTGCGCACAAGAGTGCGAGTTGATTACAATTCTGATCTTGCCAACTACGTCGCGATTATCGCGGATTTGCTGCACCCAGTTTTCGATTTGTTCCGTTGTGGTCCGATACGGCGTGAACAAAATAATTTCCGCACCTTTGTCGCTGACTATTTGCGACCAAATGCGTGCGCCGTTGCCATTTAGCAACGCATCAGAATTCCGATATCTTTGGCAATCAGTTAGATTTGGTCGCGTGACTAGGTAGTATTTGATTTTCATACGCCTCCAGATTGTTGTTCGTTGTCCTGCATCACCGTGATGTCAGGTCTAGACACCCCGTGGGTGTCTAGGCATGGATCTCAGTTATGCGATTGCCTCCGCTTTTTGTCGTTGCCAAGATGACTTCATATGCTTGTCAGTCGCATCGACAACGAAGCCAGTTGTGTCGTGCAGTGCCGTACCTTTTGCGACAACAGCGCGAACAGTATGCGATGGAGTGAGGAAGGTCAGATCGTCCTCGTCACCATCGATGACGGGATATCCAAGGAAGGAGAGTGGGAACCAGTCACGGAATACTACGTTGATGGTTCCACCACGTTGGAGAACAGTGCGGCAGTAGTCCTCGTTCTTCTCGCTTCGACTGAAGCAGAGCGAGTAGTTCGCAGGCCAGTGCTTGCTACCAGCAAGGTATGCATCCATTCGATGCTCCTGCTTGGTATAGTCGTAGTACTGGATGTCTGGGAAGTCGGAGAACAGCGCAGGGATCTGTCGTTCCCAAGAGATGTCGGACATCACGTTCAGTCGAATGACTGGAGTCAGTCCTTTGCGTTGTGCTTTGCGCCGGAACGCAGAGACTTCAGCATAGAGTTGCTCCTTGAATGGCAGTCGATCTTCAAAGAAGTTGATTGTCTTCTTGATTCTCGCATTCATCACAGACTTCATTTGTCCACGTCCTTGGTAGAGCAAGCAGACGTTGGAACAACCTTCGGATCTGCTAGGACATACCTCGTAGCCCGAAGTATCTGCTGCTGCTAGGTTTAGTCCGGCAGTCAGAAAGCCAAGTTGCTTGTTGTCACTCTTCTCAAGTTTTGGATTTCCGCTTGTGCTTAACAGTGCCATATTGCCTCCAGAAATTATTATTTTTAGGACACTACTGAACGTAGTTGTCCCAGTGGCAGCAGGTTGGAAACCTACTAACAGACTGCCGATAGCAGTCTGATGCTAGGTTTACATTTTAAGCCACTCGTCGAATGTTAGCAGTGGCTTGCCAGTTGTTGAGTCGTTACCTTTCCCGTCGTTCGCAGCATATCGGTACGTTTCGTATCGATCACGCAATTTGCCTTGGGAAAAGTGGTCGAAGTCAATCTCACTTAGAGCATTCTCCATCTCAAGCAAGGAATCGAATTGTAATTTCTTGCCTTTTCTAATCACTGAGCAAGTGAATGACATATTGCCTCCAGAATTTTGGTTGTGGTGCATCGTTGTGAGTACACCAGTCAACGCACGATGGTGTGCGTTGGAACTGTACTCACTTGCGTTTGCGTTTGTAGTACTTGACACCACTTTCTAAGTGTTCCAATGGTGACATGCGCCACATTCGTAGGCGTTTGTACTGAGGAAATTGACTGACCACTAATTGCTTTCGCATGATGCCTCCAGAATAAGTTGATAATCGCCATGTTTAGTCATGGCCTACAGTCCACCTTGATGCACTCTAGGCCATGCCCGAAGGCATGGTTTCTGGAGGAGGCATAGATCCACCACGCTTTCGCCCAACGTTGGACGTACTGTTTTCTGGTGAATCTTTTTGAACGGACTGCTTTGCTAGTCCGCCTAGTTTCAGCGTGAATCTTATTGACTACCGTGGTTAGGCGTTCACGCTTTGAATTGTCGAAAATCTTTTGCAGGGCCGGAATGACGGATTTACTTACAACATCCTTGACCGGCAGCAACCACTCATGCCTTGCCTGCTGTCTTGCCTTGTCTGAATTGTTGAGTACTATTATACTCTAATCGTCTAATGAATGTCAAATCAACGCCTAACACTTTATAGAAATAATGTTGATAGGATTTGATTTGCATCAGACTGGCTTGCTATTGCGTTGCCTTGTCTGATGTTGCAACCATTACATCACAAAACTGGCTAGCATGTCAAATGAAGTGCTAACAAAAAGAGAGATCATCTTTTGCCAATCATATTTGGCAAATGATTTCAATGGTTTGAAAGCATTAAAGATTGCAGGATACAAAGACGGGAACCCAACTACTGCAATTCGACAGATACTAGAGCGACCAAAAATCCAAGCATACTTGAAGGAACTACAAGCAACAGCAGCAGCAGCAGCGACCTTGTCGAAAGCATGGGTTATCGGCGAAGCGATGAACCTATATAAAGAAGCGATGGCAGCGAAAGCATTCGCACCGGCTGCGAAAGTATTAGGAATGCTTGGCAGTGAAGTTGGAGCATTGCAGGAAAACAAACAAATAAATCAGACTGTTACGGTTGAACATATGCTTGGAAACATTCCAAAAGGAATAGAAGCACCATTGAAGCAAATCAACTAGATATTCCGTTTTCTCAAGAAATCAGGAAAAACCAGGTTATATGCAGAAAGTGAAATAAACAAATATTTGAAGGTCTTAATATCCATATCTTTTGATCTTCAAACATTCAAAGACTGACCCCCCTGGACCTGGCCAGGTCCAGCCCCCATATATATATTAGGAGTCCCCTAGTCATTTCCACCCCCAACCTCCATGAACAACCGATCTTATTGTCTTTGCACGGCGGCAGACTGCCCCCGAAGGGCATTTTGCGCCCGTCACGTCACGAACATTCCCACTTCCACATGGGGAGTCCCAGCGGATTTATCCTCCTGGTGTCGCCCGATGATGGGGGCAGCGGGATTCCTCCCCAAGAAATCCACTAACGATGGAACCAACGACGCAGCCTGAGTCCCACCCAGACTACGAAGCTCTCAAGCAGATCGTCACAACGGCGTACCATTTCCCGATGTGGTACTACCAGCACGCCTTAAAGGTTCAGCAGTTTGGCAGTGGCGAGTTAATTCCGTTCATCTTGAACCCGATCCAGTACATTTTGCACCGCATCGCGGAGCGTCAGTTACGCGAGCAGGGTCAGGTGCGGATGATCGTCCTCAAGGCCCGTCGGTTTGGTGTCAGCACTTGGGTCCAGGGGCGGTATTTCCAGCGTGCGGCAACGAGGGAGAACAAAAATGTGATGATCGTCACGCACTCCCGTGCGGCGACGAACAGCATGTTTGGGATGTCGAGGACGATGGAAGAACACTTACCGCCGATTTTGAAGCCGGAGGTCCGGTATTCGGGCAAGAACGAGTTGGTATGGGGCAAGTTGGGCAGTGAGTACGGTTTGGCGACAGTAGGAGGCCGTGAGGTACGGGGTTCCAAGACGGATTTCCTGCACTGTTCGGAGGTTGCCTTTTGGGGGGACGGTGGGGAGGACTACCTGACGGGCTTGTTGAACACGGTGGTGCAGGGGTACGAGACGGAGGTCATTTTAGAATCCACCGCCAACGGGGTAGGCGGAGTATTCTACGACATGTTTTGGGCTGCGGAGGCAGGGGACAGTGGTTTTGAGGCGGTATTCATCCCCTGGTACTGTTATTCGCACTACAAGAAGCCGTTTGGGACGTTGGAGGAGCGGCAGGCGTTTGCGGACATGGTAGGAACAGACGCGAGGTATGGGGGCGAGGAGGAGAAGTTGTTGTTGGAGCAGGAGATTTCCTTTGACGTAGGGGAAGATCCGTTAGCGGAGTTAGCTCCATCGGACATTACGATACCGGAGGTTCAGTCGGCATCCTCCACTACCGAGGAGGAAGCAGGAGAGAACCCGAACGAGTTCATATTTCGGGTAACGTTGGAGCATTTGCATTGGAGGCGGGAGTGCATTCGGACGCAGTGTCAGGGGGATTTGGACAAGTTCCACCAGGAGTATCCGAGTTCGGCGAGGGAGGCGTTTGTCACAACGGGACGGGGGGTATTTGACCGGGAGGTATTGAACGAGTTGTACATGAAGTCGCAGAAGCTGATGCGGGAAGATCCGGCATGGCAGTACACGATACCGGTGAAGCGGAGGAAGCCGGATGGTCGCAATGCGTACTTGCTGGAGCCTGTGGAGGCGGCTGGAGAGAAGGCGGCAGAGTTGACGGTATGGCGGATGCCGAGGGCAGGTCGGGAGTATCGGATTGGGGCAGACGTATCGGAGGGGATAGAGGTAGGGACGCGGGACACGGACTACAGTGTTGCGGTGGTTTTGGACGCAGAGACGTATGAGGAGTGTGCGACCTTGAGGACAAAGATCGACCCGGATTTGTTTGCATGGCAGTTAACGGCCTTGGGCCGTTGGTACAACGAGGCGTTACTGACGGTGGAGAGCAACAACCACGGGCTGGTAACGCTCAAGTTCCTGCAGGAGTTCCACAACTACCCGAACCTGTACTTTGACAAGACGTTGGACGAGAGGTCGAACCGGGCGACACGCAAGATTGGGTTCAAGACATCGGTAAAGACGAAGCCGGTGTTGGTGGACTACTTACGGGAGTTAATCCGTGAGCGTGAACTGGTCGTACACAGCCCACGGGTGATTGACGAGTTACAGACGTTTGTTTTTTTACCGAACGGCAAGACGGCAGCGCAGTTGGGATCGCACGATGACTGTGTGATGGCGTTGGCGTTAGCAGCATTATCGTGCAAGTTGCACCCCTGGAGCAGTGCGCCGAGTCGTGGGGACACTTGGCATGGTGCCCCAGCGTACCAACAAACCAAGTGGGGGGTTTACATTCCGCCGAGCATATAGTATTGAGGTCTTAGACAAATTAAGTCATAATGTCTAAAAAAAAGAAAAAACCATGCATCAAACGCAAGAAACCAGTAGCCAGACGGTGGACCGAGGCCGAGCCGCCAGCCCCCGTCAGGTGGGTTATCGGATGCCCAAGAGATCTAAAAAAGCCATCGCGACAAGGGGCTACGGTCTAAGCGCGTTGGAAATCGGAGCCTGTGGGTGTTGCACCCCAGCCAGGTAATCACCATCAACCCCAACGAACGTAGGAGTAGAAGGCCATGTACGGAAAAAAAATGATGAAGAAGCCTGCCGGGAAGTCGGCAAAGAAGATGTCTCCGGCGATGCAGAAGCAAATGATGATGATGAAGGCCAAGAAGGGGATGAAGAAGAAGTGACCCCGGAGAACGAAGAAAACTACGACGTGATCGTAGTAGACATGGACCCGTTGGTAGATGAACTGGTGGAGATCCGGGCGTTGTTAGAGCGTCTGGTCTACCACGTTGAGGAACGTGGAAAAGAAAAGGAAGATTTTTGGGAATACGTCAAGTGACCAAAAGATCTCGCAACTACCGCAAGGAGTACGATGACTACCACGGAACAGCAGCGCAGAAGAAGGCCCGTGCCGCAAGGAACACGGCCCGTCGGCGCATGGTGGGAGCGGGACGCCTTACGAAGGGGGACCGGAGTAAGGAAGTGGACCACCGCGATGGAAACCCAAGAAACAACAAATCAAGCAATTTGCGAGTAATCAGCAAGACGGCGAACCGAAAGAAGCAGTAATGGCAGTAGCCCCAGGAATGACGGAAGAAGAAATTCTAGCCCAGGAAGGAGGTGATCCAGATCTGCAGTCATTTGATGACGAGATGCCATCGGAAGTGGAGGTAGAGGTCAAGGTTGTGTCGGCCCCACTGGACGACATTGGCAAGGCGGTTCGGGAGTTGTTTGAGAAGAGCAAGGAGTACCGTCAGGAGAACGAGTTGATCTGGCGGGACGCCTATGATGCGTACCGTGCGAAGTATCCAGAGAAGATCAGCAGTGCTGCTGGGGACAACGTTGCCGCGAGGAGGGGGATTTTCATCAACCAGACTCGCCGCAAGGTCAACAGTGCGAAGGTCAAGATCGGCAGTCTCCTCTTTGACGATGGAAGAATCCCATTTTCGGTAACCCCTTCCAGAAAGCCGAGGTACTTGCCTCCGGACTTGGTACAGCAGGGGTTGCAGGGCTATCAACTGCTGGACGCAGTGCAGCAGAGAGCGCAGAACATGGAGGATCGGATACGGGATGTGCTGGACCAGACGCACTACTTGGATTCGTTGCAGGACGCAGTACATGAGCTTTGCTTGTACGGCACCTGTGTCACGAAGTCCCCGATGCTGGAGTACATCAACTATCCGGTATACCAGACAAGCCAAGTGATGGACCCGATGTCGGGCCAGTTCATGGAGCAGATAGAGGCTCAGATTGAATCGGAACTGGTTCCATCGGTGGACTATGTAAGCATTTGGAACATTTTCCCAACACCAGAGGCCAGCAGCGCAGAAGACGCGGAGTACATCATCCACCGGAGTTTCCTTTCATCGATTCAGTTACGGGAGTTGGGAAAAAGCCAGGAAGGGTTCTTGCCGGAGGTCATCGATGAGGTGATCAGTGACAACATTGGCAGTGTAGAGGGGCAGGACCAGAGTGAGCATCCGAAGACGTTGGACGAGACGAACTCGCACCGGGTGAAGAAATTTGAGGTGCTGGAGTTCTGGGGCAAGATGGACGCGGATGATCTAAAGGCGCATCTACCGATAGAGGACGACTTCACAGGAACGTTGGACATTGTCTGCCATGTGGTCGGCCACAAGGTGATCAAGATGGCGATCAACCCGTTTGATGGCCGCAAGCCTTATGATTTTGCGTACTGGCAGCGGAATCCGGAGAGCATTTGGGGCGATGGAATCTACTACGCGATTCGGGACATCCAGCATTTAATCAACTTCAGTTACGCGATGTTGGTCGAAGGGAAGGAATTATCGGCAGTCCCGATGACGGTGGTCAATCCGGCAGCATTTGAAAGTGGCAGTGACCTGGAGTCAATCCGCGCAGGCAAGCAGTTCAAGGTCAGATCGGGGATGAGTGTGCAGGACGCTTTTTCTTCGGTAGTGATTCCGGACGTAACCAACGGGTTGATCAACCTAATCCAAGTCTTGGAGAAAGAAGCAGACCTCGACAGTGGTCAGACGGCGATTGGGTATGGGGACATGTCTCCGGCGCAGACCCGCACAGCGACAGGGATGAGCATCCTCAACAGCAACGCGAACAAGCAGACGGCGGATGTTGTTCGTTCGGTTTCAGACATGATCACCCGCAACATTGAGGCGATCTACCGTTGGATCATGGTAGACAGTGGGGACATGAGTCTGAAGGGGGACTACGAGGCGATCTGCACAGGCTGGACGCAGTATGTAGCAAAGGAAGTCCACAACACGCAATTGATTCAGTTCCTTTCCACAATTGGCCAGTTACCGCAGTTACAGAACTACATCCGCTACGACGCCTTTGTGCAGCCGTTGGTACGAGCGTTCAATCTAGATCCGGAGATGATCGTCAAATCGGAGCAGGAGGTTCAGCAGGCCCAGCAACAGCTAACGCAGCAGCAGGCCCAGCAAGCGCAGCAGATGGAGCAGATGAAGATCCAGTCGTTGCAGCAGGAACTCCAATTACGCAGCGAATTTGAAAAGACGAAGGCCATTTTGGATGAAAAGAAGGCAGCCAGCGAGGACATCCGCCAGAGTCAGATTCAAGAGCGGATGGAGTTATTGAGGCAGGGGAATGTATTGCGGGAGGCGATACCAGATTATTACGGAATGAGCATGTTGATCAACGAGGAGCAGCAGAAGCAGTTGCAACAGCAACAAATGCAGCAACAGGCGCAACAGGCGATGCAGGCGCAACAGGCGCAGGCGGCACAGCAGCAGGCGATGCAGGCAGCGCAACAGGAACAGGAGAGGATGCGTCAGGCGCAGGTAGCGCAGTTGAATGCATTGGCGCAGCAGCGGGGGCAGGAGGCGCAACTGCAGGCGCAGGGAGGAGAGAGCAATCCCCGCCAGTTGATGGCGCAGCAGCGCCAGGAAGCCAATGACCAAACGAATATGATGAATTGATGGACGCAAGGCTAATTACGACCTTAGTGGAATCACCCGGTTGGAAAGTGCTGTACCGGCATTTACTCCAATCGATCAAGGACACGGAGGAGCAGTTGGTATCTGCGAACATCGAAACCGAAGCCAAGAGGCTTCAATTTGCCCAATGGAAGGGCTATCGGGAGGCAATGCAGGAGGTCTTGTCATTGCCAATGAACCCACAAGCCGTCCGCCAAAACTCAGATCCATGATTCAATGGGCACCCTGAGAAGCGCAGAACCTAGAGAGAGCAACTATGGCAGAAGAGTCAAGGCAAGTCAGTGAAGAAACTTCGGTGGCGTCTCCCACAGTGGAGGACACAGCCCCAGAGTTGACGGATGACCAGTTATGGGACCAAGCAGGAAATCCTCCTGCTGCTGCAGGAGAGGAGTCCGAGCCGGAGACGCAGGACGTAAGTGATGACGCATCTTCCACTACCGAGGAAGAGGGGGAATCAGAGGTCTTTGAAGTAGAGGCACCCTCTGAGCCAACCGCCGAGGAGAAGAAGGAGCAGCACAACTACGAAAAGCGGTACCGGGATTTGGAGAGGGAGTTCCACCGACGCAACGAGGAGACGAAGGAACTGAGGGATCAGTTCCAACAGTTACGCCTGGAGCGGTTGGAGATGGAACGAGCGTTGGAGCAGATGCGTCAGCAACAACCACTGGCTCCAGAAACGTCAAAAGAGCCAACTCCGTTGGACGAAGACTGGTTTGACCCGAACACCAAGCAGACGTTGGAAGAATTCCAAGAACTGACTTCTGCGTACAAGAAGCTCATTGCTCATGAGATCGCTAAGGCGACACAGAACATCAATCCAGGGGTTCCAGACGAACGTTTGGAAAACTTGGAGCAAGTAGCCCAGCAGTACAAAGCGAATCAGTATCGGTTGCAGCACGCAGCCTACATGAGGACGCATGTTGGTGGGGACTACATGGATATTGACAAGAGTCCGGAGTTTTACGAATACGTCAATGCCAGCCCGGTACGCCTAGCGGCAATGACACAATCGATGAATCCGGAGGATCACGCGGCAGTCATGAACGACTTTCTCAACACCCCAGTGGGGCGGGAAAGGTTCAGAGAGGAAGCAACAGCCGCAGAGGCACCAGGACAACAAACGGTGGAGCAGCCGCAGGGGCCACCAAAAGAGACGCAAGGCGCTGTACGCCGGAAGGCAGCACAGGGTCTGTTAAAGAATAGTAATCCTAGACAGTCGGAGAGACGACCAGAGGACATGTCGGACGAAGAACTTTGGGAGTCCATCGCGGTCTAGATTTAAAAGAATCGACTATCTGTTGATTAACCATTTAGGTTAATGACCAGATAGCCTGTTGAAAGGACAGAAAAATGGCTATCAACGCAGGAACTGGCCTGCTTACGGGATCATCTTACGGTGATCTGAGCAAGCACGACGCCTACACCATCCAAAAAAGAATGCTTCCGATTGCGAAGCGTTTACTCACCTTCAGCAAATTTGCTCAACGCGAAACCAAGCCACAGAAAGAGGGTCTGGAGATTCGTCACAGACGGTACGAGCGGTTCCCGATTGTGGACACGCCGATTGCCGAAGGGGTGACCCCGAATTTCGTAAATCTCCAGCACACGACCATCAAGCACAACTTGCAGCAGTATGGTTCGTATGTGAACACCACCGACATTATGTTGGCCGCAAGCCACGATCCGATTGTCCAAGTGATCACAGAGCGACAGGCGCAGCAAGCAGGCGAGACGCTGGACTTCATCTCCTACAAGGAATTCCGAGCAGGATCACAGGTAGGGTACGCACGTTCTGCAGGAGCAACCGGCAGAAGTGACGTGAACTACACGATTGCCAACAAAAACGCTGCGGCAGGAACAGCGGCAACGACCTTGTTGGACCGTGCGATCCGAGTCTTGGAGAACAACGACGCGACCAAGTTGAAAGAGCAGTTGGATGCCACCGACGGTGTCTCCACCAGCCCAATCCGTGAGTCCTTCGTTGCGATTGGCCATGTGGATCTACGTCAGGATCTGGAAGCACTTCCGGGTTATGTGCCCGTTGAGCAGTATGCCGATCAGGGTGATGTGATGGACGGAGAGGTAGGAGCCGCACGCGGAATTCGCTTCATTCTGACCACACAGGCGATGCCTTTCAAAGGTGCTGGAGCGGCGGTAGGTGCTACCGGCCTCAAGTCCACTGGCGGAAACATTGACGTGTACCCAATTGTAATAATGGCTGCAGACTTCGGTGGATGTGCCACGTTGGGTGGGAAGGATTCACTCCGATCCAAGGTAGTGAGCCCAAAACCTGGCCCTGGCGATCCATTGGGACAGAGAGGAACGGTTGCATGGGACACAATGTATTCTTGTGTAATCTTGCAAGATCTCTATCTCTACCGCATCGAAGTTGGCGCAACTAACATCTAATTACAATAGCCCTACCCTTGGGTGGGGCGATTCCAAGTTAGGAGATAATAATGGAATCGATTCTCGTTAAACACATCAACATGCCTCAGACGAGCAAGCATGTTCGGGTTCAAGCAGCGGATGTTGCCGCCGCAGGAACCTACACCTTTGACATTGTTGTGCCGGAAGGCGCAATCGTGGAGAAGGCCAACGTCGTCGTCAAGACCGCCTTCGACAACGGCACTTCAGCCGCTGTGCAGGTTGGCGACATCAATACAGTGGATTCCTTCTTGGCATCCACCAGCATTAAGGCTGCAGCCCGAACCGAGTCCCCTGCTGCAAAGCAGATGACCGCCGTGACGGCCTACACCGCAACGGACGATGGCGAAGACAACTATGTGGTACGGGCAACCGTAACCACCGTTGGAGCCGCTGCCACCGCAGGAGACATGTACTTCTGGGTGGATTTCCGTTTCGAGCCAAACGTAGCGTACTCTTAACCGTTTGACTCCCGATGTCTCCCATCGTGGGGGGCGTCGGGAATTTAGCAACCCTTAAAAAGCGAGAAGACCAATGGCAGTAGCCGGAGGACTTTTACCAGAAGAGAACAAATTACCGGAGCCAACGCTTCACGAATCCTACAAACGAACAGGTGAGGATCAGTTCACCTTCGTTAAGGAGGGGTTGGAGATGGCCCAAGTTGTTGATGTCAAGCATCGTCCAGCCGATGGGCATGTGGTGGCTCAGATTGACAGTGGAGACGAGGTATGGGACTTGGGTCCGGTGCCGGTCACGGTGGACACCCACACGATCATCATCCCCCGCAACAAGCCGGTGCTGCTTCCGATTCAACATTTTAACGCACTTAGTGACACGGTCAGAACCCGTTACCTGCAACCCGATCCAATGAGATCGTTGGTAGGACGTTCATCACGAAGGTTTCAACTGCGGGCGGTTCGGTGGCCAAAGAATGCGTCAAAGCCGGTAGATGAAAGCATGGAGAGATTTGAAGTCATTGAGATCAATCAGTGAATAGAAGAGAGATCCGAGAGCGGGTAGAGGAGGCGTTGCAGGATGGAGACAACCGCCGTTGGACGAATAGCGAGATCAATCGCTACATCGATGACGCCCAACGGGAGTTTGTCCGCATCAGCAGGCAACCACAGGTCACGGCAACGGTTTCTTTATCTGGCGGTGGACCAGCAACTACCGTAGCAGGAACCGCCACGGTGGATGGCAAGACGGTCACAGTAACCACCGCATCGGCTCACGGACTTAGCACAGGGGACACGGTAGTGATCTCCAACCAAAGTTATGTGATCACGAAGTTGACGGAGACGATCTTCCGGTACTTGACGGAAGGAGAGCAGCAACCAGGGGCAATCAGCTATCTTCCAACTGATCCGGTGCTAACGGTTCCAGACAGTATTGAGGAGATCGTCTCCGCCAGCCTCGACGGGATCAATCTGGCAATCATGAGTGAAGGGGAGTTGGACGCAGCGGTGTTCCGGTACAGTAGCGGTGCAGATTTTCTAAACGGGGTATTCGGCGTTGTGCCAAACCCATTCACAACAATACGAGCAAACTACACCCTCAACGCCACACCCAAATGGAGAGAGCGGAATGGTCCAGTGGAGGCGATTGTTTTCAACAATGCATCCGCTAGAAGTTTCCGCATTTTCCCACTTCCCGCACGCGATGAGGATCTTTTCATTGATCCGGACGCAACCACGAAGGTCTTCAAGGAGATTACTCTCCGTGGCCTGCCAAGAATTTTAGACACAACCGATGATGCTGCAGAGCCGATTATTGGGCACTTTTACCATGAATCGTTAGTATTCGGTGCGCTGGAGAGAGCGTACAACCGCGAGGGGCAGACCAGAAATGCTGAAAAAGGACAGGTGTACCGAATGAGGTTCATGGAATTGGCAGCAGAAGCAAAACTTCAAGAAGGGATCAATTCTCTCAGCAGAAGTGAAGGTCGCAACGAAAGTTATTTCCGAGTAACCCGCTAATGGCATACGGAATTTACGATTTTGATGTGGAGCAGGGGACAACTTTTGGGTTGGACGTGACGTTCAATGACGAAGAAGGGACGTTGCGCCAGTTGGCAAACTACGAGGCCCGGATTGACATCCGGACGTACCGTGGGGCACCAACGGCAACGGACACATGGAACACAGGGGAAGAGATTACGGTGTATGACACCGCTCCAAATTTACGATTAACCGTACCTGCGTCAAAGACGGCAACCTATGCCGTGGGCTCATACGATTACGACTTGGAGATTGAATTGTCAGGAGTAGTGGAAAAGTTGCTACAAGGAAAAATCAGAATCACAGGTGAGGCCACGCGATGACTACTCGCGCACAAGTTACAGTAGCAGCCCAAGGTACCCAAGGACCACCGGGCTTACGTTGGATGGGGGTATATGATCCCACGGCTGCCTACACGGTACGGGATCTAGTAAGAGATGATGACAACAATATCTTGTACATCGTCGTTACAGATGTCCCAGCGAACAGCAATTTTCTGCTGACGAACGAAACCTACTTTGATGTCTTTGCAATTCAAGTAGTCCGTTCTCCAGGGATGCAGTGGCGGGGGACGTATGATGCCAATCAAGACTACGCTCCCAAGGATCTAGTTCGGGACAGTGCCACCAACAATGTGTACTACCTCAATGTTTCGGTAGCACGGAACAGTAATCCGGATTTTACGAATTCTGCGACAGCCGATTTGGTTTTGCAGGGGGTGGAAGTCAGTGACGCGGACATTCAGTCATTGAACACGTTGGCCCCGTACACTGCCAGTTTACAGAGTGTTGCTGGAATCGTAGCAGACGTATCGACGGTAAGTGGCATTTCGGCAAACGTAACAACGGTAGCAGGGAGTGATGCATCCGTCACTGCCGTTGCGACCAATCTAGGGCAAGGGGCTGCCAGTGAGATTGTCTTGGTTGGAGACAACATCACCGACGTGGTGACGGTGGCAGCACAAATCAACAACAATGCCAGTGCGCTGAATACGGCACTAACGAACGCAACCAATGCGGCAAGTTCGGCAACAGCAGCAGCAACTAGCGCAACGAACGCTGGAACCAGTGAAACGAATGCGGCAGCCAGCGAAACTGCAGCAGACAACGCATACAATGATGCAAAGAAACTAGCGGTCAATGCTCACAACAGTCAGTACACCCTGACAGACACATCGACAGGCTATTCAGCATTGCACTATGCCACGGAGGCCAGCAATTCACTCAGTGCGGTCAACGACAAGTTTTTGGGTTCGTACACGACAGCAAACTTGCCATCTTCCAACGTGACCACAGGAGCGATTGCATACGATTCAACGGTATCTCGTTTAAAGATTTGGGACGGATCGCAGTGGTTATTGGGGCTGGAAGGAGATCAAGGTCCATCGGGTCCAGGGATCACAGCAGTAAACTATGATTCGGCCACAGACACGTTATCAATCACTTATGATGCTCCAGGGACATCGATTGCGGAAGATCCGAGGATTGGTACAGAAGATATTAATTTTGGGCCATACGCCATTAAATACTCCAACTCCTTTACGTTGGTTGCAGATTTACCATCAGCCACTTCGTATCCGGGGATGTTTGCGGTAGCCAATGGCGTTCCTCATTTTTCACATGGAGGAAGTTGGTACGCGATCACCTATAACAACACTCCTGTTTTGAGTAACTGATGGCAGTCAAAGCTAGCGGAGCCTTGGTCTTTGGCCAAGTAAACAGTGACGACATCAGGACGGAGTTTGGGGAATTTGACCCATCGAAAGGCTTGGCAGAATACTTTAGTGCTTCAACAGCCTTGCCGGATTCGGGGAATGCGATTGCTTTCAGTGATTTTTATGGAACAGCCAATCTACGTCTGAATTTAGCAATTTCACAATCAGCAAATCCTACGCTGGAAGCAGCCTACGCAGGGCAAGCGGAGGTTGTTTACAATCCAGAGCCAGTGACTTTTGCGAACGCAACGGATTTTGGCTACACGATTACGGGATCTACGGACAGCCAAGCAGAGAGTGAAGGGTATCGGACACTAACTCGCAACAACACAACCTACTATGCGGTGGGAAGTGAAAGCAATGCCCCGATTGCTTCGCAATCAGTAGCTTTTGTGCCAGATTCGCAGATTTTGACAACATCAAACGGAAATTTGTTTGGTTGGACAAGAACCAATCCAGCGGAACTTCTCTCAGGAACCAATAAAGTCATTTGGAGAGACAATCTAAGCCAAGAGTTGGTGGAAGATGATGAGTTTTTTGAAGGCAACATTGTCTACTTCCTAAAAATCCCTCAGTTGGTACAACCGGCAACGGTCACAGATTATGTAAACAAAGACAACTTTGCGTTGATGGGGTATGTCGATCAAGGGGCAGCAAGTATCAAGTATGGAGCGCGGGAGTACAAGAAAAACGGGATCAGTTATTGGCGTCCGGTGGATGAAAATGGAGACTTTACTTCTGATTATCTGGCAACAAGAGCGCCGGTAGCAGGCAACACCTATGAAGTGACAACAGAGTCAGATTTTGGGTTTAGTCGTTATGGAAGTGGGACACAGTTTGGTTATCAAGTATGGCGCGAACCCGGTGGAACAACAGATTATTATTTGGTGAATGGAAGGATTACCAATCGTTTTGCGAACATAGCTTACGTCACAAGTAATATAACCAGTACTTTTTTTCCCGAAGTCACAGATCTAGAGTATCCATCAGTTTATTTCCCAGCCAATTACGATCCATCTGCAAGCACAACTAATGTCACAGCCACAGAGGCAAAGACTCTACAAGAAGGATATTTTCAAAGATATCTTATTGATGTCGGATCAAATTATTTAAATCATTTAGGGGTATTCGCTTCCGGCAGTAACACAAATTCGGTTGGCACACTGTACACTACCACAGGAGATCCCAGTGATCCTGTTTTTGATTTAGACTCACCTAATCACACAGGAGAAATCTGTTCAATTGGTGGTAAAATTTCAAAAATATTAAATTTATGGATAGCTAATGAAATCTACATTTGTCAATACGACGATGTTGAATTCATCGAAAGAGTAGCGGAAGTCAATAAAAACACGAATGTTTTGTTTTTATTGTTGCCCGTAAAACATATGAGATATGGCTCTATTGGGGTCTATCAAAAAACAATAATTGCAGATCGTTGGAGCGTTTACCAAAAGTATGTAGCTCCAGAAGGTACATATACGTTATCTCCGATTATTTATACAAACGCTTATTACAGTGCTGCTCAAAACCCAAGTGCTGTTCCTCATCCGACAAAATGCAGAACAAAGCTGGTTCGTACACAACCACAAGTTCAAAAACGTGTACCGCCTACCTACGGTTATCGGTATGTCACGGCTTACGATATATATTTTGAAAACAACAACTCTTTAGGCGAGTTTGTTAAGGGGAATTTAAATGTTTCTTATGATCCTGAGTTGTATCAAATAAATGCGGCAAACGGAACAAACGCATTTGACTATAATTCATTTAATGGAGTTGCAGCCGATTTTGCGTATGGAACAGTGCTTTCTCATTCTGGAGGAACTACAGAAATCTCATCAGCACCAAACAATTTGGTTTCTCAGCCAAATAGATGGAAAAATTTAGCAAGGCTACCTGCCCATGAACAGTTTAGTAATGGGAAAACTGCCCGAATCATGAAAATTCGGGCACAGGATTCAGCATCATCGGCAACCTACACACCACTCACTAGAGATTTTGTATACACAGGAATTGTTGATTCCTATACACCAGCCAGTTACTACACCTACGCAAAGACGCAGGATACCCGATCCAAGCCAGTGTATGTCTACACTGAAGTAGATTACGAAACTCGACCAACCATCCCAGGAATCTCCTCCACGCCAGAGTTGACGTATGATGACGCACGGAAGTGGGTTTATCGTAAAAGTTTAGTGAATGAGTATGCTTTTGACGAGAAAGAAGACTGGCTGATTGATGATTCCTTCAGTGTCGGATGGCGTCCGCAGACTGCTTTTGATGCCATCAAGACGGCAGCCTACTATGCAGTCAAGATGGACATTGTCAGCAATGTCGTTCAGCAAAAAGCAATCAAGACGTTCACCATCTCTGGCACAAACCCTTCTAGTTTTATAGGAGAAAACATCCCCGTCCGTTTGGACTTCAGCATTGGCGCTGGAGACGCTGCGGAACTGGGATATGACCAATTTTTCTTGTTGTACCGCGCACAGCAGAACGGAAACGTTCAGCTTTCCTACATCTCCCCTCAGAACACCAAGCCTAGTTATTCAGCATCCATCAGCGGAAACAACACGAACTTTTCGATAGCTGGACTGAGTTCCAGCGAAACGTACCGGCTTGCGTGGAGGGCGTATCAAACCAGTGCCCTTTCCATCGGGGGTGCCACCGCAACCAAAACAGGAACCAGCACAACGTTCGCAGGAAACGCGATCCCATCGATACAGCTTCAAGGTGGAGACACTGCGTACACGTTCCGGCAAGGTGTGGATTTGTTCCTAGAGGTTCAGATCAGCAGCAGTCCATCGGTCTGGGCAACAGTGAGATGTTTTGAGTATTTCCGAAATGGCAACAGCAAAACCGTGGAAGCCAGTTGTGATTTTCTTGATGGCTTTACCGCAACCCAATCTAATTTCTTGAACTGATATGCCAACGTCTACGTTTACTGGATTACGAGGAGCCACTGGATCAGCAGCAACGATTGCCGCTGGAACGGCATCAACGCTTGCGTATGGAGCAACCCCAACGGTTACCAATTCTGGAACCTCCAGTGCTGCCATCTTTGATTTTGGAATCCCAACAGGGCCACAGGGGCCACCGGGACAAAAGGGGGAAAGTGGTGGCTTTGTCATTCGACACAAGTACGACAGTTTCACTTCTTTTCAAGCGGACACCGACCCAATCAACAATCATGGTTTTGGTGTTGGAGATTTAGCACTAATTGGAGGAGATGAGACTGCCGCCGAGTATGGGCGGATGTACTTGTACAAGGGGGCAGGGAACGGAGAACCAGGGACACAAAACACAGCATGGCAGTATTTGGTCGATTTGTCGGTAGCAGGAGTGCAGGGGCCAACGGGGGCAAGCGCATCGATTCAACTAGCAAGCTCACATCTGGTTACCAATGATCCGGCAGCAGCAACGGTAACAAACAGTGGCACCCAGCAGGATGCCATTTTTCAATTTACAATTCCAAGGGGACCACAGGGGGACACCCCAACCATTGCGGTGGGTACGGTCACCAAGGTGGCCGCAGCGAACAATGCTACTGTTACCAATTCGGGAACGAACACAGCCGTCGTTTTAGATTTTGAAATTCCCGCAGGGAACAATGGGGCAACAGGTGACCGTGGCGACAGTATCGCGTCCGCAAGCTTGGCCACAAATGCACAAGATAGCAGCAAGCTGGACTTGGTCTTTACGTTGGATGACTTGGCTTCCACGCAATTGAACGCAGTTCAGATTGACAAGCCTACGAACGCAACGATCAGCGTTGGGACAGTCAGTGCGTTGACGGCAGGAGCCACACCCACAGTTACGAATTCGGGGGATTCCACCACAGCAACGTTCGATTTTGGAATCCCTGGATCACCAACGGTGTCAGCCGGAACTGCATCAGCGTTGGCGGCAGGCGCGACTCCAACGGTAACCAATTCCGGAACCTCAACAGCAGCAGTTTTTGATTTTGGAATTCCCACAGGTCCACAAGGTGTAGGAGTCAGCAGTGTAGCCATTGCAGAAAACTCAGGAAATTCTGCTCAATGGGATCTCACGTTGACATTGTCAGACGCATCCACGACGACAACGACCTTTGACAAACCGTCAGGGGTAGTGGATGTCGTTGCAGTGGATGTCGATACCATCAAGTTTGAGTTATCCGATGGGAGTTTCACTAGCAACTTTGACTTACCCAGAGGGCTAACGGGACCATCGGGGACGTTGGCAATTGGAACAGTCAGTACTGTGGCTTCCGGAAACAATGCAACAGTAGCACTGGACAATACCAGCACCTACAATGCGTCGAATCAAGCAACTCACGGAATCTTCAATTTCTCCATTCCAAAGGGCCGAGGCTTCACCAGCATTGCCATCGCAGACAACCCGAATGACAACACGCAATATCGGTTGACGTTCACTTCTGACGATTCCACAACGTCCACAGACACGATAGATTTCGACAAACCCACCAATGGAACGAACGGCACAGGGTTTACTGGCGGCAGCTACAATGCTTCCACAGGGGTGGTTACGTTTACGAGCGATGATGGCTTGGGCTTTAGCACAACAGATCTCAGGGGAGCCGATGGGGCGGATGGGTCCACCACACTGAATGATCTGGACAACGTCGATTTGGTAACCAACGCTCCTACAAACGGCCAGACGCTTACATTCAATGGAACCAACTTTGTTCCAACAACGCCACTCAACCCGTTAATTTACGCAATCGCTTTAGGATAACCAATGGCATTTTCAAGAAGTTCAACAGTCGTAGGGACCAGCGCAACCGATTTGCTGGCCACCGTCAGCGGGGAAACGGTAGTGATCGGATTGGTGGTCGCTAACGTAGGAACTGCATCGGATACGATCACCGTTTACATTGAGGATAACGCTGGAACACCAAACCAGTACCATCTGATCAAGAATGCACCAATACCCGTAGGATCGACATTGTCCGTGTTAGATGGTAAGGTAGTGCTTGGTAATGGAGATAAAGTGGTCTGTAACGCAGGGACTAGCGCCACTGCCTTAGAAGCAACCATCAGCGTACTAACGATATGAGTTACATCGGAAGCAAACGGTCCAGCAGTTTAGTCAGTGCGGCAGAAATTACTCTGGATGGAGCAAAGTTAAAATCCTCTGGGAATTCGATAACAAAAAGCGATGGAACTACTGCTGTTTTGAGTGAGAGTGGGGGAGTGGTTACGCTAGCGCACGATATTATTGATGGGAACTCAAGTTATGGTTTTTGTAGATTAGAGTTGACTTCAAATCAAACTTCCAATGGAGAAGTAACTTGGAATGACCCTGTTGGGGATACGACTAATTTTACACGCTCTGGTACTGATATTACATTAGGACTGTCTGGAGTATACTTAATTATATTTAATGCCACTTGTTCAGGCGGTTCTGACGAAAGAGGAACTAACATACTGATTCGATCATCTCCTAGTGATACAATTTTAGCAAGGTCATTAGACCAAGTCGCATATTTAGAAGGTAACGTTAGCCACGGGTTTGCGTCTGTTTCTTACGTTGGCCATTTTAATGCTAATGATGCTGTTAACTTTGTCTTTGGTTCTTACGATAATAATACCGTAGATTTAGAGAATGAATCACATGCGAACATAGTTTTACTACGAAGGACAGCATAAATAATCTAATTCCACAACTAGACGACCAAGTCAATCTAACCAACGTAACGTGGCCTAGTTTATGAGTAATGCAAGACTTTTAGCGAATTTAGTACCAGATGGGCTGGATGACTATGAAGAAGGAACGTTTACACCAACATTTGCAAACTTTACCACAGGAAACGGTTCTATATTTGGAATTTATAGAAAAATTGGCGATATGGTCACCATTTATTGCGGATTTACACTTGGCAGCACATCATCCTTCACAGGCACAATGCACACAATTGGAGGGTTACCATTTACAGCTATAAGCCCAACTGGATCTGCTACTGAAAACAACATTAACTGCTTAATGAAAGACGTAAGTAGTGCCAGTCATCACGGCTTTGCGAGAGTTCAAAGAGGCGCAGCGACAATCGCATATCCACATATAGATAGTTTTGAAGGCGGATCTAATTTAATCTCATCAAGCACTCCATTTACTTGGGTAAGTAGTGACAATATGACTGTTTTTGGTCAATATCTAGCGAGTTAAATAATGCCACTAACTAAACAAACCATCACAGATAAAATAGAAATTGTCGGACAGTTTAATCACATCCAAGTTCGAGAAGCGATTCAAGTATTAGAAGATGGACAAGTTATCTCGCAATCTTACCATCGCTATGTAGTCTCTCCACTAGATGACACAACCGACAAAGATCCGAAAGTCCAAGCAGTGGCAGCAGCAGTACATACGCAGGAAATCAAAGATGCTTATCAAGCACACTTAGCAGCACAGGAAGTTGCATGACTACCGCAGCAGAATTAGCATCCTACGCCAGTAGCTTTCCGAGTTTCCGTAATCGGATTATCAATGGCAATCTAAGCAACCCAATCAACCAACGAGGTGCTGGGTCAATAACTGCGTCAACAGGGTATACTTATGATCGTTGGTACTACGATGGATCAACTTATTTGTATCAGGGCATTGAAGACAAAAACGTCAACAATGGGACGTATGTAATTAGTTGGGAAGGTGCTGGAATCAATGCTGCGTGGAAGGTTTCCACAGACACAACTGCTAATAATGGCCCAGATGCTACTACGGGATTCACAAGCGTTTCCAATGGTGGAACATTTACGGTCAATGAAGGCACAGAATACAGCAAGCATTTGTGGATAAGATTCGATGGGACACTAGCCAATCTAGATAAAGTAATGGTGGAAGAAGGCACAGTCGCAACCCCATTCGAGCATCGGCCCATTGGGACAGAGTTAGCGTTGTGTCAGAGGTATTACTGCATAGAGCCGGGGAACTTTAACACCTTAATGTTGCGGCCTGATGGTTTTCGTTTTGTCCCGTGGTTTTTCCCAGTAGCTATGAGGGCTACTCCAACAATCGGGTGGTCTGCATTTCAACCTGATGGAACAGGAACATCTGGTTCGACAACCCTAACCACAACTACAAAAACTTTTTTGAGAACAGATTCGGCTACAACGATAAACGGAAATCCATATTTTCAAAATCCTTATGCTTCAGCGGAGTTATAAAGATGTATAAACAAGTTTTGGAGATTAATGGAAGCATAGCCGCAGTTATTGAACGCCTATCCGACAACGCCTTCATTCCATTCGACCCTGCAAACACAGACTACCAAGCATATTTGCAATGGTTAGCCGAAGGCAACGAACCACTACCAGCAGATGAACCAGAAGGACAAACAGAATGAGTTACATCGGCAACCAACCAGTACTCAACACAAGTGAATTCCGAGAGGAGTTTGCGGTTACCACTAATCAGACGGTTTTCAACACAGGTGGTTTCACCGCATCAAGCGACTCCGCAACGTTGGAAGTCCTGCGAAATGGTGTCCTGTTGGGAACCGCAGACTACACGTTAGGTAGTGATGCCAGCACGGTGACGTTGGCGAATGCCGCAGTCAACGGAGACATCATCGTCATCAAGGGCAGACGAGAACTGACCAACGGGGTGCAGGTTACCGAAAGAAGACACGAACACACGATAGCTTCTGGAGAAACTACGGTCACCTTTCCGTATCCGCTTACTGTTTCCCAGACGGATGTTTACCTAAACGGAGTCAAGCTAGGTTCCTCCGATTTCAGTATCAATTCTTCAACCAGAGTAGTCAGTTTTACGACCAACCCTGCAGTCGGAGATCTGGTTGCCATCGTCAGCCGAGAACCTGCGCTTACTGCGAACAGTTCCTTACCTGTTGTTGATGCGGCTGGCACTAATGTACTGAGTGAGTCTGGTGGGGTGGTGACGCTAACGGCAGATGAAGCCAATGTTGGTAGCAATGCGTTGGTTGTGGATAGCAGTGGGAATGTGGGGATTGGGACAATCTCAGCGAC
>Ga0255768_10001299_pt1 | contig 25725 bp, 34 predicted proteins | sample 071ome_33_FD_179983 | JGI IMG/M metagenome (GOLD analysis project Ga0255768, IMG submission 179983) | Coastal salt marsh microbial communities from the Groves Creek Marsh, Skidaway Island, Georgia - 071412AT metaG (version 2) | ecosystem: Environmental > Aquatic > Marine > Intertidal zone >...
TTGAGGACGGATAACGTCGATGGGGTATCCTTCGATAGCCGCATCACCCGCTTCTAAGTCCATAAAGAGTGTAGTGTTAGGCTCTAGTGTACGAGCCAGTGTTGTTTTGCCGACACCACTTGCACCACATACGACGATCTTATGACCGCGCTTTTCTGCAAGACGTTGTTCGGCTGTGATAATTTGCAAACCCATTATTCCACCTCTTCGATTGAGAAACCACCAACCTCTACCGTGCGGCAAGGCTCCAATACTTCTTTGATTGCAGGTGGCGCTGTTGTGTATTTACGCTCATCAACCGCAAGTGTTAGCTTGCCGTAATGTCGAGCGTCTTCTTCTGGCATCGCCTCAAGGACGAGTCCAAGTTCGTTTTGATCCCACGTTACCTTTTTGCGGACAATAGCCTTTAGCTTTTTGTTTCCGGCAACGATATATGTGGTGCCAAAGTCTTTACCATCAGCGCGTAATGCGTCACGCGCTACAGATAACCACATATCTGAGATTTGATCTTCGATGTCTTTAAGTTCAGTTTTCAAGTCTGAGAGAATAAACTTTAACTCTTCTCGACGTTGAAACAGTTCACTACTGTTCATGTCATGCTCCGTATAAATTTTCTAGAGCCTTATACTTAGAAAAGTATGGGATTCGTGTCAACTATTTTTTTTAGAAAGATAAATTTCAATGTTGTGAACAGCTTTCATCAACTTCTTTTTTAGTTTAAATTCAGTGGTTTCCACGCCCTTGGCATCTTCGACAATATGCTCCCAGTTACCTTCAGCGTCTTCTTTATCGTATCGAAAGTCAGCAACGTAAGTGCAGATCTTTTGCCCATTTATTATTATAAGAAAGCGCGGCTGCAGTTCGAGATTCTGCACACGACCCGCTTTTTCAAGAGACTTTAGATATAAGTACCGCTGTGATTCCCACTTGGAATCAAATGTAATCCCATCAACCACAGTCTTCTTGTTGCCGTACTTGGGCCTTGACCTTTTTAGTTTGGGATTATATGTTGGTTTTGAGTACATTATGGGAGTTATGCTAGTGCCTAAACCATCAAAATACAAGTCTATAGGTGTCAACACTGACACTTATGAGAAGATTGTTTACATGGCGAATAAAGATCGTCGTAACATTTCGCAGCAACTGTCGTTGCTTGTTGACCGTGAATACGAATCTTACAGAAAAAAAAGAAAGCCCACCCCTGCGCGTCATGTTACAGGTGGACTATCTGCTCTTATCGAAGACTAAAGAAGCCCTGCGCTTCCAAGACCGCCCAGTAGTGATAACGCCACTGCTGGATTTTCTCTTGCACGTTCGCGAATACCCATCATGCCCATAGGCTGCTGTACCGGGACTGGTGCGGATATTTGTTCGGGTTGTATCGCAGGCTGGACTTGAGGTACCGGGGTCCGTGGCGGGACTGGAGCATTCATCTGGCTCTGCGCTGTATTCAGCAGTGCTGATAACTGACGCGATCCTTCTTGCGCACTTTCTTGAAGAATTTGTGCAGGTGCCTGAGATGTTGCCGAACCAAATGCACTGGCAAGTAGATTGCCAAAGATTTCAGCCTTTGTTTTTTCTGACTTACCTGCAGACATTGCTTTGTATTGACTTACGATTGATTTGTACTGTGGCGCAGAAGATAAAATTTTACCAATAATCCCAAGTCGAGCAAGTGTGGCTAAGTTTTCTAACGGTTTGGCTGCAATGTTCGCTGCGACAAGATCGCCCCCTTCAGCGGCTTTGGAGTTAAAAACCATGACGCGCCCAAAATCTCGCATATCGTCAGCCATTTCTTTACCAAAGACTAACTCTAACTTACCAGATTTATGCTCATCTTGCAGTCTTTTCCCGAACAATTTAAATTGGCTTGGATCAGTTAAAAATGTATCACCAAAATCACCGATAATGTTGTTAACATAAAACGATCTAATTTTGTTTATATCTTCTGGATCATCAAAGTATTTAATGAGCTTTGTTACATCAACGTCTTTTGTAGAACGGTCTGCAATAACTTCTGCTGCCGCTGTAGCTGTTAAAGAATCATCCTGAAGTGCTTTAATTGCACGACTTCTCTTCATAGCTGCTTCTTCATCTACAGCAGACTTTAAGTTTCTAAGCAAGCTAATCGCAGGCAGGTCTGCGCCTTCTGCTACAACATTATCAATCATACTTTGAGATACATCAGAAAGGCTCATAACATTCATTTGAGAAGCTAGTTTTTTTATTTCCGGAAAGTTTTTTCCGAACAATTCTTCGCCTGTAGAACCTAACTTTTCTATCTCGTCATGTAGCTTGTGGAAGCTCATTACGCCTTTTCTGTTTGCTTTAGTCGCGTCCTTAAAGGCTTGCCGCAACCATTCCGCACCAATACGCGTTTTAATAGGTGTGAATATAGAAGAACCGCCAACTGCCTTTTCAGCATCTTTTAGTAACTTAGGATTGTTTGGTTTAATTAAGGTATTAGCCGCACCTACTGTATCAACTTCCTTGCCGCCTTTTACCGAAGCTACAAGGTTACGAACACCTAATTTACCGTGTATTCCCTCAAATTGCTCAATGCCTTTTTTAAAATTAGTACGAGCATCAGGAATTGCTTTAGACGCGGCCTTGTACATATCTTTTTGTTCGTCAGTAAGCTGTTTCAATGCAACTCTATTTAAGGCTCGGTTGATTTCCTTTAATTCTAACTGCTCATCCAAACGACCAAGAAACTTTTTCTTCACATCTTCGACGTTACTTGAGCCATAACGAGACAGCCATGTGTCATTCAAACTTTTACGTGCGCGATATACTTGCGCAAATGAAGCCTTGTCAGGTAAATTAGCAATGCCTCTAAGCATGTCTTCTGCAATTTTTTGATTTCCTGTAGTCACACCAGAGAATTGATTTAATCTGTCTTGAGCATCTTTTTTAATTGCGGCTACATTTAGTGATGGAATGTTGCCTGCAGGGTCATCAACCAACTTATTAATTGCAGCAAATTGCGCCTGCATGTCGTCATCAAATTGCTTGTAAGCCTCTCTAAAAATTTTAAATGTGTCATCATCAATCGTAGCATCACGGGCTGTAGCTGCGCCCAATGCTTCATTGGCTTGCTTTAAATTTTCAACAATTCTCTTACTTATTTGTTTTTTCTGATTAGCAATTATCTTATTGCCACTTTTCGCAGCACCTACAAGAACATCTGCAACTTCATCTGGCGTTGCTGCACCATAATCTGAGCGAAAATCATCTAGAGTTTTTTTGATCGCATCATGGTTTTGTTTAAGTCTTGTAGATGTTCCAAAAACCTTTTCAGTCATAGCCTGCTGTCTAGATAAGATTTTGTTTGCACCCACCTGACTAAGTGTAGGTGTGACACCAAATTTATCTATGGAAAGACCAGCAAGTTCTAATTGCTCTGGCGTTAAATCACCACCCGGCTTTCTAAATAGTCTACCAATGGTTTTAAACAAAACCTGACCTGCGCCTTCACCAGCCGCACCGATTAAAGCCTCTGTCCCAGCGTCTTTAAATACTTCACCTGCAGTTTGGCCCTGTGTGCCTTGCACAACTTCTTGCGCTTCTTCTAGTAACTTTACTCCACCAGTACCCAAACCTGCGCCAATCATAGCACCAATGATTGGAATAGGTATAGTAGCCTGACCAACAAGTGCGCCACCTACACCACCTGCTATTTCACGACCAAGACTAGACAAATCAGCAAAGTCTGAACGTGTAAGACCACGCTCATCAATAATTACGTTACGATCTGATTCTACACCGAAACGTTTTGCCCCTTGCGGTGTTAAGGCAAGGCGACCTCTATAATCTCTTGTAAAGTCTGTTTCTGACAGGCCCATAGTTTTGAGAGCCAGAACTTCTTCTTCTGCATCTTCCGCTCGACTTAATTTGCGGCGAAGTTCGTTGTTTTGAATCCCGGTACGGTAGTCGAACTTTTGTTCGGCTTGTCGGCGTGCGGAATCTCTTTGAGCTTTCATGCTTTGATTAGCTATGATGCGTTGAATTTTCGCAAGCTCTGCTGGGTTCGGCGTATCCCCAGCAATCGTAAAGTTCAGCAATCCATTATTTGTTTGAACCGAAACAGTTCCCATAGATTAGCTCCTTACGTCATAAGTTTGGGTCTGAGAGCCATCCTCATTTTGAACCATTGTTGGTGTAAAATAGTTAGCAGAACCACCCAATGATTGATTGAGTTTTTCCATTGTCTTTTCATAGAGCTTATCACCCGCTTCACCCGAATAATAATTGTCGCGATCAGTAAAGTTAGTGATCATTGGCTGCAAAGACTGAAGTGAGCCGTCAAATAGCTTTCTTAATTCTTTAAATGCAACCAAAGACTTTTCTGGGTTTTTGAACGATAAAAGCTCATCTAACGCACCAGATGCAGCTTCGATCTGTGCCACATCAACGTTTGAAATACCGTTACCTGTTTCTTGAGAGATAAATCTTTTAAATCGCATAATGAATGCTCTACGAATAGCGTCAAGTTCATCCTCTGCAGACAAGCCTTTACCTTCTTCACTTCTAAAGAAATCGTCTTCGCTCATCCCCATAGACCTTAAAACGCCTTTGGCACTATCCAAGAATCTTCGACCTGTCATTCCAGCAGGAGTTTCACGAGACAAGTCAATCAACTCATTGGTCAGTTGTTCCATCTCGTTAATTGTATTCAAACCAGAGATTGTTTTGCTGTATGCAGTTCCAATCTCATCTGCGTCCATAGTTGGATTGATAAATACAGGCTGAAGGTTAGACGGGTTTATGCCCATTCTGACCTTGTATGTATTTGTGCCGATCTTAATCTCTTCATTGTATATTGACTCAGGCATTTGACTTACATCTTTGCCCTTAAGTTTAGCTTCTAAGATTTTCATCTTGGCATCATTTTGAGCGTCGATGTTTTTAAGAATCAACTCCTGTCTCAATGCTGCGTTTGACGTTTCAATCGCCTGACTTGCATCCTCATCAGATTTGATTTTTTCTAACGCATACTTACCTGCAGCAATACGAGCTTGCTTTGCATCTTCTTTGGCTTTGGTTAAGTAAGGCATAGCAGCCTGACCTGCCTCGCCAACTGAGCTTAATATGCGCCCGACATTAAAGCCCTTACCCGCTCGGTTTTGCATCAAGCCAAGGCCAAGAGCCATCAGTGCTTGGCTTTTGTCAATCTTTCCCTCTACAGGAATGCCTGTCGCTTCAGAGAACTCTTGCATATACTTTTGCAAAAGTTCCTTGCGATCACCAACCTTCGGAACTTCACGGCCCAAGACGCTCATCATTTCGTCTATACCGCTCATAAATGTGTCTTCTACAGCTTTGTTTTTATCAGGAGAACCAGAATCGCCAAGCACTTTAGCAATAGCGCCCCCCATTTCTGGCATACCCTGCATGTCAGCAATCTTTGCTTCTTCCGCCCGAAACTCTTCGGCGTCTCTTTTTCTTTGCCCTTCTTCTCCTATATTTTTTATTTCATTTACAGGAGGTGGCAAATCTGAAGAAGGCGGTTTTTTAGGTGAAGAAGGCGATTTTTTAAGTAATGTTGATAATAATTTTTCTGGCCCCTCAAGAGCAAAAACACTTGGGTCCGCAGAAAGAATGTCTTCAACAGACGGTAATGTAGACGAAGTTTTAGGCCGCGCAGTTTCCACAACTTCAGCATATGCTTTTGCTATATCTGAAAACTTAGACATGTCAGTAGGTCCGCCAATTGGAAGCGAACCCAAGCCTAAACCTTTGATAGCCTTTTCACGCGGAACACCACGAGACATTATAGATTGAAGCTGTTTATTTGCTAAAGAATCCGCTCCCAGCGCAGATGCTGGACCCTCTTCTGCAAAAACTGTTCGCTCTTGCATAGGGTTAAAGCCCAATCCACCCAGCCCAAGTCCGTAGCGAGACAGTTCTGTCTGGTATTTGCGTAATGAGTCTGTCGCCATAATTGTTCGCCTTATGCAGCTTGGTTAATGCCCTGAAGCGTAGTGTATGCGCCAAGACCAGACACGAACGGGTTAGGTGCAGGAGCATAGTTCTGCTGCGTTTGTGAATAGACGCTTGCTGACGGAGTTCCTGACAGCGCACCGTATGCGTATGTATACGGTAGCAACGCTTGCTCCGTTGGACGCTGATATTCCTGACGCGCTGCGTCGATCATTTGCTGACGATATGCACGTTCTGCCTCTCCTACACCCGTCATAAATGCTAGATCTGCTGGACCAAGAGCGGAATAAACGCGACCAATATCGGCTGTTGTACCAGCCAAAGACCCATATTGACCGCCAAGTGTACCAAACTGAGAGCCAAGCTGACCAACTGATTGACCAAGGCCACCCATCAAACGACCTGCTTCTAAGTCACGAGTAGCCGCCTGCTGATATGCTTGAGATGATGCAGCTAGAGCTTGATCATAATTTCTAGCGCGAAGGTCTGCAGTCGCCTTGGATTTTGCATCTTGAATAGCACGTTCTACTTCTGCGGCTTGAATACCTTGACGAGAACCACCAAACGCCCCACGGCCCACAGCTTCTGCTGACGCACGTTGACGCGCTACGTTACCCTGACGTTCGATGTCAGAAACAGTTTCATCAATTACAGCTTCAGTATATGGATTCATATATGCACCAACATACTGAGATGGGTCGTACATGCCGCGCCCACCAGATACATACTGTGCTGCAGGCCCAAAGAATGTTTTTGCCTCTCCCAAAGAGCCAAGGCCACGACGAAGAGATTCAATGCCACCAGTCGTTGCAGCACCCGCTGTTTCAAAATATGGCTGATAGCGACCTAAAAAGTCTGGAATTCCGTCATTGTTTAAATCTTGAGAAAGAGCTTGTGCAGCAAATGTCTCAAGGCCAAGACCAGTAATTGCACCAGTTTCTGGATCACGACCTTGCTGACCTGCTAGTCTATAAGGTGCTACCTGAAACAAAGTAGGGTCTTGAAGAAGACCCCCCTGAAAAACACCTGAAGTGTCTTCTTCTCCAAATATTCCACCAAGAAGAGCTTTCTCAAGGCGCTCAATGTATTCGGGGCGGCGCTGGATCGTTTCCGTTGTGTAGGTATCAGACATAATTGTTCGCCTTATTCTCTAGCTGATTCATCATGGAATATGCTTTTGCAATTCCTTTTCTTGAATCACCGTTACCCAGACCTTTCACCGCGTCTTTGGTTAAAACAAATTCACCTGCCATTAGCATAGCAGGAACATCATCCTTTTGACCAGAACCTTCTGACGGCATAATCCCACCATTGCGACGAGGAAAATATTGCCCGTCAATGTATCCACCAGCCGCATATTTGTTCGGGATGTTGAGCTTAACACTTCCTTCTCCGCCAAACGGACGAGTTGCCATTCCAGTGCCTAGCCGCTCTTCTTTGTCGAACAACTTAGAGCCAAGACCAGATAAAAGTGATGTAGCTAAAGCCTCACCAACGCGAGAGTTTAAAAGACTTGCCATTTTACTGTTAGGATCAAGTATACCTGCATCCACAAGAAACTTAGCGTATCCTAGTGTTTTTGGGTCTTGCTTAAATACTGGAGAAATTTGTTTTAACGCTTCAGGGGAAGTGCTTAAATATTCAACAGTTTTCATCGCTCTGTCAGCAACTTCTGGTATTTCAGAAGACATATCAGCACCAAGAGAGGCGAGAAGTTCATTTCTTTGCTGTCCTGATGCTGCTGTTTCAGCACCACCACCGAACAAGTTTCCTAGATTAAAGCCATTAGAGCCAAGCCCTTGCTGAAGGGCTGTAAACATAAGAGCGTCTTTTGTGTCACCGCCTAAAACTTTTGAGGTAAGGTAATTTGCAACCAAATTAGATGCTAAATCGCCGCCTGTAAAAGCTCCAAGCCCCTTTTTTATAAGGTCACCTAATTTACTCATACAAACGCTCCAGATACTGTTTATACATTTTTAACACACTATGACACGATTTCAAAGTGGGGAGCGTCAATAAATGGCCTGCGCCCTTGTCCACGGCGTGTGTCAATATAATCATTCATAGCGGATTCCATGCTACCTTCCCAATAAGCAATGTTCGGCACAGTCCATGCGGCTCCCCACTTTATAGGCACGTCAACTGCCCTAGCGCCTTCTGCCATCGCATCCGCAATTTCATCATACAGATTTAATTCCCAACGATCACCTGCGCAGTAAGCCATAAGATCTACGGCGTGACCATCAAGATGCTTACTCTTCATAGTCTTGCTTGCACCTTTAGCGACCAACACACGCTGCTCTTCAATAGTTCTCAGCCCACAAATCACAGAAAAATCTTGTTTCGTCACTGATATGGCATAACGGACAACAGCCACCATACGCTCATCCACGCCCTCTAGCTTCTCCAAGCTGCGCTTGCCTAACTTATAACTCATGGTTTCACCTTCATATATTTTCCTACAGCCCTACCCCCAAACCAAAAACTGATTATGGCGGCAAACAATCCAGATGTTGCATCATCCCATATTAACGAAAGAGAACGCCCTAAATCATTACCTGCGTCCATTAGAGCAATAAGAGCCGTTACTTTGATGGCAACAAAAAGAGCAAAGAAAACGTAAGTAATGACAGGACGGACAGACCCTCTAAGTCCATTAATGAACCAACCAGCATCGATACTGTCATGCTTGTATAAACCTTCCGTCTCTTTAATCTCCGCTTGCTTGTCCATGATGTTAAGCTGCAATTCATTGCGTTTTGCCATCATGTCCATTTCAAGCTGCATCCGTTCAAGATTGTGCTTATGCTCCTGCCCAGCCTTAAAATAATTCAAAACCTCTGGCAAAAACGATGTACCAAAACCAAGCAAGCTGCCAAGAAGTGTAATCATACCATCACCGTCCCATATAAACTCATCTTTGTGTTGAGCAGAAACTCAAGCGCCCTAACCATAAGGAACACTATAAAGTCCTCAACGGTTGTCATACTTTTCCTCGTGAACAACCTTTTCAGACGTAACCGTAGTTTTAGACTCTTTGCCCATCCATATGCCGAAACAACCCGTCAGAGCACCCATGCACACAGATACTAATCCTGATTGTGCTACTGATGGGTCAGGCAAACTCATAAACCAATGCACCGCTTGGTAGGTTAAGATTGTAACCGCCAACATCATAAGACGTGGAAGCACCTTCCAATCATCAAGCATTGTACGTGCCATTTAGACCTCCATATTTACGATCTGGCCTTGCGGCTGTAGTTGCGTATTCTGCGCCCCAAACTTATCATAACTGAGCATTAAATCAAGTTGCGCACGTTCTAGAGCTTTAGAGAGCTTGTGAGCGCGTAAATGCTCCTTTTGAACCTGTTGCTGTGCCTGATGATTTTCGATGCTCTCACGGCTTCTCTGTGTCTCTACAGCAAATGGCAGGTTTCCTACGGGATCAAGCATTGGCGAGCCACACGAATCCTACGAGGCACCCCACCCCTATGATGAATAGTAATATTCCTGCCACCCATTCTAAGATCTTTTGTTTGATCTCCATCTTACGAAACTCATGTTCACGCTTTTGTTTTCGTATCTCGGCTTCTATTCTCAGAAATTCTTGCCAGTGAGATGGTCCTAGTATGGCTGGGTGCGATATTAAGTCCCGCAACTCATCACGCATCTTTTGGGCCTGCTTCCGCGCTAGAAACACTTCCATAGCTTGCGCCTGTGCTCCTCCACCCAACGCCTTGTACCAAGGAGGTTTCTCCGCCATCTTTTCGGCTTGGTCAATATCAGCCATGCAGTTAGCCCATTTCTGCAACTGTTGGCCCATATCTCCGAGTTCACGGCCGACTTGAACGCCTTGCTTTAAAAAACGGTAAGCAGCCTGTGCGCCTGCAATCGCAACGCCTATCTCTATCATGTCTCATAAAACCTCACAGGGCATGTGTAGTTGGGGGAAACTACATACCGCTTATCATACCATAAGTATGAAGGTCTGTCATACCCACAGTCGTAATAACAGGCTTGATATAACAAGCTACCATGCTGAGGGGAAAAAATGTGTCCGAATCCCACGAACACAAGTATGCACACTAGGCTTCACCAGATATAGCCTCTGGCGCAGTTACAGAAATACGAACCCCTGTTGCCTCAGAGCCTGTCCAGCCATTGCCACATTGTGGGCAATTACCATTAGGATAAGACGCAATCTCTTCGGGGGTATCAACCGCGTTATCGCAAGAAGCACAGTGGATTAAATCTTGGCTAGTAGACGGTTTCCACTTAGAACCGTTTGCCATTGTTAAAATAGTATCACTCATGTTGTTGTCACCGTTACTGAACCAACTGCACCTGTCCCAGAAGAGCCACGAGCATGTGGAACATTTGTTCGAGTTATTTTTACAAAACCATCCTGCTGGAACAATGCGCCTACTTCCAAACCACTATCATCAGTCTGCAAGTCAGTAAGAGTTAACTTTGTCGCACGTTCTTCGCCCGGGTTTTGTTGCTGCTGCATATATGTAGAAAAACTCCGCGTTAAGTTTGCGAAGTATTGCTGATCATATTCTCTTGGGGGTACCGCAAAGTACGGAAGGATTAAGTCACGAGACACTACCGCCTCCCGTCTGTTCTTATATCCAAGCGTGGCGAACCAAGTCGCCAACCAACACCGCTGTCATCGGACTCTATTCGGAATGCAAAGCTACGACCTCTCAAGCGCAAATGTACTTGGTTCGTAAACTGCTCAACAGGAACAGATGCGGTTTTGGTTACTGCTGATTCTGTTGATTGCAGGTAGTTGCCACCGGGGAAATTTCGGGTCTTAATCGTAATGTTAGCCGATGGGCTAGATGCTGTTGATCCTCTAAACGTCAAATCTGGTATCATACGGCGAATGAACGCGAAGCTGTCTCCATCACCAATATCTACTTGGCTTGATTCAATATACGCAGTAAAGGCAGAGCCATCGTCATCAAAGCCGCGTTCTTGTGTGTATAGATAATTGTTTGGGCCTGCAGCAATCGGATTATCAAAGATACCGCGATCCATCCAAAAACTACGAGCCAAAGTTCCGTAATACCAAACTTGCTGTTGATAGTTGTAAACTACATAACGGTCATTAGTTTCACTATTAGCTGACGGATAAAACCACCATATTTCACTGAACGCCGTGTTTGTTGCGGCAACAACTTTTTCACGTTGCAGTGTATTAAAGTCATCAAAAACAAAATCACGAACCGTACAGGGCAAACGTTGAACTGTACCACCGTAAACATAGAACTCGTTTAAGCCCATCCAGAACACGTTGTCTTCAATCGCCACTGCAGATAACGGTCCCATAGTTGTGATATGCTCAGATATTAGGTTAATACCAAATGTAAATGGTGGTCCCAAGAACTGCATCGCGTACAGCGATTCATCGGTGTAAACCAGAATCTGCTGTCTTGTTTCTACTGCCGTGACGATTTCAGAACCAGAGCCAAGACGAAGTTCGCCTGCAGTATTGTCTGGCCTTGTTTCCCAGTCCGTTAGACTTTCTTGACTAGAAAAGCGAATAACCAATGGGTCTTGAACGCCGGGATCATTCTCTGGATCACACCCAAATGCAATAACGTGACGGTCACGGTCAGATACCAAAATTTGTTTGGCTATCGTAGGCGCACTGTTTGATCCCGCTAATGAATCCAAACTAACCGCCCGTGTTGTAAATCCGCCTGTCTTATCCCAATAGTAAATGCCGCCGTTGCGGACATTCATTAACAGGTCTTCGCCAAAGTTATCGTGCGACCAGATACGCAGTGTGTTTGTCACGATAGGCGTAGTAGCCGCCGATCCCCACGCGCCACGGCCCCAAGTGCCAACCCCCCAACCTGCACCAGTTGCAGTGGTGTCTAGACCAACACTAACTTGATACGCAGCAACGCAAGACGCGCCACCGTTTCCAGTGTCAGAACCATCTGCGTCAACCTCAGTAGGGGCTAATGCGCCATCCACAGTGATGTCTTGTATCGTTGTTCCTGCGGAACGCGCTGTAATGGTGTAGTTGTTGTCATCAACTACGCTTACGACATAATACTCTTGGTTCAGTACGTCCGCTGTAATGTTGCCACCAAGACTTGTAGCACCGCTGAAAGTCATAAAGTCGTTGACCACGCAACCGTGATTAGTGTCTGTGACTGTGATCGTTGATGATCCACTTGTTGCAGAGAAGGTTACGTCACCCGCAGCCGTTGTGTTGCGAATGGGCGTAATGTCGTTAAACAAACCACCGTCTTGGTTAATGTAATATTTAAGGGATGTGCCAATACCAATTAAGCGACTGTTGTCTAACGCCACCCAAGGGTGCATCGCACGGGCTGTTCCGAGATAAGATGCTGATGCAAACTTCTCCCACCCACCAATTTTCTCAGGCATACCAAAGCGAAAGCGTACTTTGTCCACATCGTACCAACCACCTTCGTTAGTATACGAGGTGGTTTCTCTGTTTACTCCGGGCTTAAACTGTAGCTTGGTGAGAGGCATGGCACCACCTATGCATTTAGAGCAGTAAGGTCATCCCAAACACGTTGAGCATGTGAAGCCGCATCAAAAGAAACAGTTGCATTTGGATCATTCGGGTCTGGGTCTGCCCAGCCGTTTGCCTCTGCCTGTGCCGATAGATATGACTGCAAGTCAGCTTGTGTGGCGATTTCCTCAATAGCGTCAGAAGTATCTGCGCCATCCGCTGAAATGCCAATCATAATCCAATCTTGCGGTGACGGTGTGCTTGGGTCTGCAACCGCGTACATCCCACCTGTTGATTGTGGGACACCAAACTTTAGCCATGCTGGGATAGTCCCATCGGCATCAAGTCTGTATTTTACAACTTTATGAGCCATCCGTTTGATCCTCTAATTGTGGGGTGTTCGTCAAAGATGTTTCGTCTAGTATAGCAAACCCGCGACTCTCTGCAAAGGCACTTGGACAATGCGCCCATTTCTCTGCACAAGCCTCTAGCCATGCTACTGTGTGATGATGCTCTGGTGCCTTGCCTTGCTTGATTAGCTCGTTTTCCCATTGAAGGTATGAAAAAACTTCTGCTTGCGCCTGTGCTGCGTTGATGCCCAAATCAAACACATATATCAAGTTGCCTTCATCAATGTTACCACCACGACTACGCGCTGCATTCAGAGCCTGCTTCATGCAGGTCATAATGTGGTATTTGACTTCTTCTCGCTCATAATCTTCTTCGGTCAGTTCATCCTTGCCGATCTTCTTCATCAGGTTTTCATACTGATTACTAAAGAAGTTTAGCTTGCGAACCGCACCTTCAACGTAGCCACGGGATGACGCGGCTTGCGCTTGCTTTTCGTTAATCTTTATCTCTAACATTTCGCGCTCAAGGTCGTCTGTTTCTTCTTCTAACTTGCGCTCTAACTTCTTGAGCTTGACTTCTTCCTTTTTCATGCGGAAGTAGCCTTCTTGCAAAGCCTGTTTGGTTTTTTCAATTTCTGCGAGGCTATGTTTAATAGAACGGATAGGCGTGATTGCAGTAACGTCTAGCGTCACCGACATCATCTGCGAGTGCGATTTATAGAAGTTGCTGGATGCCTGCGCGATTGCAGGTGCTTTTTCGGCAATGTTTGCCAACATAGACTTGTATTCGGGCTTCGCGCTTGGAAGCTGAATGTTAATGTCTGGCGTTGTTAACGCGATTTCCTTTTGTGTATCTTTTGGCATGGTGTTCTCCCTTGTTATGTCGCTGGACGCAAAGCCAAAGTACAAGAAACGCAGCTAAAGCTGCTGCTTGTTGAATCGCTAAAGGTAAACGCCGCAGGGTCAAAAGCCCCAGATTCCCAGTCAGAGTAAGACCCCATACCAACACATGGCTTGTATGTTTGTGTCCCTGAAAGGGTGAGAAAGTTACTCAAGTCCGAAGAACTATATGTATCTGCGCTTTGATGGTTATGCCCCCCGCACCCACCAGAGATAATCACTGCACCATCCGTCACAGGAGTAATAGCAGGAGGGTCTATTAAGAGGGTATTCGCCTGTCCATTTGTCGTAGGGGTAACATCCATTGGAGTTGTCGTATCAACATTTCTCCAAACCTGCACCGCCATGACTGGCCCCCAAGAACTTGTACTTGTAGGGGTGTTACAGGTAACAGATGTGTCGGGCGTTGCTCCCATAACCTTATAACCTACAAGCAAGTTTCCCGCATAACTATCATTTTGAAACAAATCAGCAACTTCGGTATAACCACTTGTAACAAAAGATAAGTTTTCGTTGCTGCCGTTCGTTGCCAACCCATAATAAACAATAACGATATCGTTTTCAGATGGGCTACTTGCAAGGCCACCCGTTAGAGAGGTAAGAGAAACTGTTTGATCTGTTGAGGTGTTAGGGGCAGAGGCAATGACTCCACCTACATACGTTGGTGGGGGGGTATTACCAGCCGTAGGCCACAGCCCAGCCGCTGTGTATGCATTCGCTTCCGCAAGTGACCACACGCCGCTTGCTGCGCTGTTCTCATATGGCCCTGCGGGTGCTGTCGGAGTATCAGTTATAATGTTACCTGTGTATCGCTTACTGGTCATTATGCAATTCCTCCGTGGGAATTAGATGCGCCACTTACCTGTGAAATTGCCTCTAACAGGTCACCAAAATCAGTGGCGTTTCCTGTGCTTGCAATCGTAACTTCTTCTATAACGTTTACATCACCGCTGCTGTTATTACCGCCAGCACAGATGCCCTTTGTTTCACTTGAACATGCAGCAAGATAATCTTTTGCAGAAGAAAGATCGCCAAAGTCTGTTTCGTTGCCAGTAGATGCAATTGTGATATATCCGATAACATTTATCTGGAAAGTGTTGTCACCGCCCATAAACAAACCTCTAGTAGAAGAAGAACAGCCAGCCATTTGTATTTTCGCTTCTAATAGATCGCCAAAATCAGTAGCGTTTCCTGTGGTAGCAATAGTTACATAATCTATTACATTGCTTAAAGCAGAAATTGTAAACCCACCTCCTACAACGCTGCGAGTTGATGATGCAAATGCTGCTACCTGCTGCCTGCCAACGGTCAAATCACCAAAATCAACCGCATTTCCAGCAGACGCAATTGTTATATAATCAATAACATTAACACTTGCCCCAGTAGTGCCGCCAGAAAACAAACCCCTTGTAGAGTTAGATGAAGCCCCTAAGCTATATTTAGCTGCGGTTAGATCGCCAAAGTCTGTAGCGTTTCCAACAGATGAAAACGTAATGTAATCTATAACATTGCTGTAAGCACCTGTGAACCCACCGCCTCGCACACCTCTTGTCGCGCTCCCTAGAGAGGCGTTAAGCCTGACAGTTTGCGTCAAATCCCCAAAATCTGTTGAATTTGCCGCAGATGTTAAATCAATGTATTGCATGGTATTTAAAGCTGCTGATTGATTATAGCCGCCAAAGAAAACACCAACACTAGCTGGAAACGGTTGAGGCCAATCCCCAGCATTCTGATACTGCGTCGAGAGCGACCATACACCTTGATAATTTGGCATTAGGAAACTCCTCCGTGGTTATTACCAACTGCGGCAGGCTGATATCTATTCGTAGAAAGAGAGCCAAAGTCTGAAGCATTGCCTGTTGTAGCGATGTTTACATAATCTAAGGACATTGCAGTTCCCCCGTTAGACATAGCCATGATGGCGCGTGTTTTGTTGCTTGTCGCCTCGTGATACGCTTGCGAAACTGTTAAATCCCCAAAGTCCGTCGCATTACCTGTAGATGCAATAGTTACATATTCAATTACGTTACTGCTTGCTACTCCAGAAAAAATACCGCGTGTCCCATTAGATGCCGCTCCTTGCCTGTAAGATGTTTGAGTAAGATCACCAAAATCAGAATAACTCCCTACTGTGGCAATGGTAGTGTATCTAATATCATTATATTGAACATTTGTTTCTGACAGACCGCCACATGAAACTCCTCTGGTGGTTGAAGAACAGCCAGACGGACCTTCTCGCAAATTTATTCCGTAGTTACCATAATCAGTGGCATTTCCAGTTGTTGCTATAGTTACATAATCGGTAGTTTGAGAAGCATTTGGTCCTGCAACTCTTCCTGAAATAAAAATACCGCGAGTATCATTTGATATACCACCAACCCTATAATATCGCGCAACAGTAGTGTCTCCAAAATCTACCGCATTTCCTGTGGACGCAAATGTGATATAGTCAATCGTGTTTCGTATTTGTGTAATATAAATGTTCCCTCCAGCCGCAGCAATCCCACGAGTAGAGTTAGAAGCAGGAGCCGCACCCCCTCTGGCAACCGTAAGGCTTCCCCAATTAGAAGCACTACCTGTTGTAGAGATGTTTACATAATCTATTACACTGGAAACATATGGACTACTACCGAAAGACCCGCCCATAAATACAGCAACATCCGCTACGGGACTTACAGCTTCACTCGCATCACTAGGACTAGACCAACCAAACGCATTGATCGCCCAGACGTTAAACGTGTAGCTTGTGCCGTTGGTTAGGCCAGTGATTGTGACAGGGGATGCGGTGGGGTAGTCTACTTGAGCAGTGGAGTATTGATAGACAGACTGGTTGGCGACTCCTGATATAAACATTTTTTCGCCATCTGATGAGAAGTGAACATCTACTGGTGTAGAATCCTGAGAGGCGACACTAAAGCTAATGTTATCAAAGGAAGCAGTAGAGACATCCCAAGAAGTAGAAAGACTGTACTGAAGCACTTCATCATCGTTTATTCCAACCACAAAAAGCACTGAGCCATCAGACTTAAAGAAAATTCCTCTTGGATCACCTTCTTGACTTGCTACAGAAAAACTTTTACTTGCATAAGAAGCGGTACTCAAGTCCCATGCAGAACTCAAGGAATACTGAAATATGGTCTGATTGGTGCTTCCACCAGCGTACATTTTTGTTCCATCGGCACTGAAAAACAAAAAGTTTACATTACTACCCCCAACTTGCGTTCCGACACTAAAGGAAACACTATCATAAGAAGCTGTAGACACATCCCATGCAGAACTTAAAGAATACTGGCGCACATTGCTAGTTTGCTGACCAACCATAAACATTTTGGTTCCATCAGACTTAAATTGAATAGACGTTGGAAAAGTATCTTGCGATGCTACGCTAAAACTTTTACTACTATACGATGCTGTAGATATGTCCCAAGCTGTAGATAAAGTGTATTGATACACAGTATCATTGACTAAACCTACTACATACATTTCAGTGCCATCAGACTTAAATGTAATCCCTCGTTGGTTAGTTTCCTGCGATGATACGCTAAAACTTTTACTATCATAACTAGCATTAGCTATGTCATAAGAAGTCTCCCAAGTTCCATCCCCATTACTAGACTGAACTTGATATCCAGTAATAGCCGATCCACCAACGTCACTTGGCGCGGTAAACGAAACTGTCGCCTGCGCATCACCAGCAGTTCCGCTGACCCCTGTTGGGCTGTCTGGCGCATTAAGCCCGTCTTGGCCTATGAAGCCGCCTTTACCTTTAGCCATCGGAAACTCCTAATTAGCTAATTTCCTCGTAGCTCACGATCACTTCTAAGTCGTTTGCAGTGCCAGCCGTTGCCGTAATTGACCGATCTTCTTCCAAGTACAGCGCAGTATTTTTGTCCAAAACAACAAGTGATGCGTCTGCAGGAACAGAAACTGTGCTTACCAGAGAGTACGCTGTGCCGCCGCCATCATCTTCTGAGTGTACATCCACAGTTACGTCACATGCGTTTGTACCATCAACATTTGCTACTTGAATCATGTTGATCTTGAAGACCTGACTGCTTGAAGCCGCGTTACTAACAAGTGTTGTTTGTGAAGTTGTAGAAAGCGCGATAGTGGCAGACTTGCCTGTGATCGTGCTTACATTTACGATATTTGGTGCAGCCATCTTCTAGCCTCCTTTACCCAAAAACGATAGCCATAGCTATGGCCTTACCAGTTGAAATTCCAGCGTCTGAGAACGATAGGGTTCCAGAGCCATTTGTAACAAGTGCCTGTCCATTTGTACCATCTGCACCCGGCATTGTCAGCGTAAAACTTGAACTGACCGTAGTTGGTGCGTCCAATCCTACATATTCTCCACCAGCAGCGTCTTCTAAACGAAGGGCTGGAGAAAGTGCCCCTGTCCCAATGAAGTCTGCTAAATCCTTTGCGCGTGTTGCCATTGTTCAAACTCCTTATGGTTTCGCAGGCCAATCGTCGTCGTTTAGATTAGGCCAATTCGCGTGTGTTGTTATATCACGCAAAGCCTGACGATAAGTTGTCATTTCCGCTGTTAAGGTTACGTCTGTCAGAGCGTAGAAGTCTGTTTCAGCTAGTTTGGCATCGCGTGTCGCACGATTAGTTTCAGCAGTGGCAGCGTCTAGTGTTGCCTGATACGCCGCCTCATGCTCTGCCTTGGTTGTCGTAACGCCATCCTCTGTGGTGTCAGCAAACATGTCACGGGCAACGTAACGCTCTACCCAGTTACCGTTAGCGTCTTGCTCTACGCCATCACGCACTGACGTTTGGTATTGCCCAACAGTTGCAGCGGGTGACTTTAGCACTGGGTCTAGGTCTAGTGCGTCTAGGGTTGCTGCTTTCCAGACCCGTGGCAAAGACATATTGGGGTTAGCTGCTCGCCATTGCCCCTGCGTTTTAACTTCGCCTGTTGTTCTGTTTCTGTATTCACTCATGTGATTGATCCTTTCATATGAGTTTGATTATGGCTCAAGCCACCGCATAGAAGATGTAGGTTGCACTTGATACGTTGATGTTTGTCGCTGATACCTGATTAACTGCAAAGCCTGACGATACAGGGTCAATGCTGTCGTCTGTGGTAACTTCAGCAGCAGTTGTGTTTAAACTTAGGTGTGGATCATTCCCCGCAACAATACCACGAGCCGTATCCCAGACATACCAGTCGCCTGTGCTGTCGGTGCGCTTGATAAGGATGAACCTAGCACCCGCACTGAAACCACAGTCAATCGTTTGAGTAGAGCCATTGCCTGTGTAGCTTCCCACCTTAGACACACCAGCTAGGCTTGCGAATAGGTAGGCTATATGCGTTCCACCGTTTAGATTTACATCGTCTTGATGGCCTATAGTAAACACAGTGTCAGTTGGGGCTGTATTTCTCCACCAATTCGCACTTGTTGCAGCCGCAGCAGTACCATTCAAGTTCATGTATTTTGTTGCACCTATTCCAGAATGATAAACAGCCCAGTTTTCTGAAGCGGTACGACATTTAATCCACATCATTTCAGGTGCTACACCAAGATTATGCTGTATATCTCTTGAGTTAGGAGAGGCTGTAGCATCCCCGTCATAAGCAACGACATCAAAGAAGTTGGGGGCACGTTTACACATATAGAAAATGTGATCATTAGATTGGCTTGGATATATATTCATATCAACGCCATTCATATAATCCCAACCTGTATAGTAGGTACTATCAGTGCCTACTAAATCTGCCCCAGTAGTATTTGTACTTAACCATTTATTTTCACCTCTTAATCTATCTGCTAAATACCAAGACGAACTTAATGCTGTATGCTTCTGAAGTGCTAAATCTGTTACAAATCCAGTAGTAACGAATTTATTGGGGTTATTAGCTTCTTCTAAATAAAACACATCAGTCGCACTCTCAGGCACAGCCATAGGGCCACGGCGAATGGCTATGTAGATGTAGGTTCCACCAGAGGTATTGTAATAAGGTACGCTGTAATCAATACGGAAACCTGTTGGCGTTGGACTAAAGATGTTGTAGTCAGCCTCTGCTGAACTAGCGTTAGCCTCTAAATAAGCGTCATTATTTCCGACGGGCATACCCCGCATTACATCGTGAAGCCTCCAAGGTGCAGTATCATCAGCACGTTTATATAGTATAAATTGCGGCTCAAACCCTAAATCAACAGTTTGCGCTGAACTGCTTCCGCTTACGGAACCACACTTGATAATATCAGCATCAGCATCAGGGCCGAACTCACCGTCACCATCGTTGTGGGCGAATAGGTAGGCTACGTAGGTGCTACCAGAAGCATTTACAGCGCTATGATCTGAAACAGTGAATACTGTGCTGGTAGGGTCTATCTTTTGAGTGTCATCACCAAAATAATACTGAACTAATGCATTGTTAAATGCTGCGGTGCTATTTAACTGGCCGCTTGAGCTAGTACCTGAACCTGCACCTTCCCTATGCCACACTTGCCAAGAACCAGCGCCACTTGTGCATTTTATGATAACAGAGCCAACAGTCGTGCCAAGGTTATGTGCAATCTCACGACCAGCAACACCATCCCCCGTATAAGTCACCACATCAAAGAACTTAGGGGCTTTGCGGAATGTCCAAGAGGCGTAGGTAGAACCTGATTGATTGAACTGAATGTTACTGCCGTTGATTGTAAACCCGTTAGAATTAAACGTATGAGCATTTGTAGTGTAATCAACCTCAGCATTGGTTAAGTCTGAAAATAGAAAATTCGTACTTCTTTCACTGTCCTGCAACATATGGTTTCTGGCATTATCCCTGTCTTTAATCCAAACCAAACCACCTTCGCCATCAAGGTCAATACCATTAGTAATCGTTTGCGCAGAACCTGTGCCATCATACAAATAAGTGCTGAACACTTCTTCTACGTTCAGACCAGCACCGCCAGCAGCACCCGCAGCAGCTTGAAGCAGTTTTTTCTTAGTTGCCATTACTTACCCCAATGCTTGCCCAGCCGTAAATCCGTACCAATTTGTACCGCCATCTCTGGTGTAAAACACAAAGACATCCTTTGCAGATGCAGTCGCTGTGAGCGTAGGTGCGGTCGCGCTCGGCCAGTCTACTGAACTTGGCCAAGTGACCGTGAATCCAGACGCAGACGCATCTTGGATAATCTCTAGGCTAAAGCTGTACGCAGTGCCGCTGGCTGGTGGGTTAGAGAACGTGAAAGTCGTATTCTCTGTCAGTGTGTGGCTGAATGCGTTACCTGCCTCACAGTCCACCGTAGTGGCGTTAGAGGATGATGTAACCGCACCGTAAGTTTCGTTGTAGCTATCAACAATCAACTCACCAGTAATATCAACATCGCCTGTGTAGGTCGGTGTCATCTTAGCGTCTAGCTGCGTTTGAATGTTGGACGTAACACCATCAACATAGTTAATCTCTGCTGTTGTCGCCGTAACGCCATCCAACAAATTCAATTCCGCAGCCGTTGAAGTAACACCCAAGTTAGTCAAAGCAGTCGCTGCGCTTGTCAAATCAGACAGATTGTTCGCTACCTGTGAATAACGCGCATCTGCCTGCGCTTTGGTATATGCGTCGGTGACATTAAATGTTGCATAAGCCACCACATCAATCGCGTCACCAGATGTCGCACCTGCTGCAAGTACAACAGATGTACCATTTGTCGCGGTGTAGTCTGTCGTATCTCGAAGTAAAACACCATTTTGGTACACTGCAATATTGCCAACCGTGTACGTCACAGAAAAAGTAGTTTGCGCTGCTGTTGCAGTAAAGGATGTTATGTCGATTGTGTTTGTAGCACTCGAACCCGCTGTAATTTCCACAACAGAAGCTGCTGCTCCTGTGCCGTCACAGTAAACAATCGAAGAACTGGTATCTAAAATATCAACAGTGCTTCCAGACCCTTGCGAAATCGTAATCGTTTGACCGCTATTGTTTTTGATGAAGTAAACCTTCTGAGCGTCATTCGGCGCAATCGTAACTGTAACCGCAACCCCGGGCGTACCGCCAAACACCAGAACTTTACTCATACCATCCGATATGGTTCCGTCCGAAGTGGTTACTGTTTCAGTAGCCCCTGTTAACGTAATGTTGACTACGCCGTTTGTTAAACGGTCAATGATGTCAAAGTTCGTGTTGGTGGATGTACCCCATGTACCGGATTCATCACCAGTGGCGATCTTTTTTATCCCGCCGTTTGTTGTATAGGTAGCCATTTCCTTTACCTTTACGCTGCTATTTCAGTCCAAATTGTTTCAGGCGCTGGTTCCTCTTCTGTCCAAGTGCTGCCCGGTGAAGGCGTTACACCCGTCCAAGTCGTGCCCGGATCAGGAATTATCTGGTCATAAACTAGCACAGAACCTACTGTTGCGCCAGCACTAAGCCCTGTTACGTTTATGCTTACATTTAACTTGGCGATCACAGAACCTACTTGCCCCTGCGCTAACATTCCAATGTTATTAACAGGAACACGCTGGAATGTTTTAAGATCAACAGAACCGACATTGCCAGTAGCTGCGACACCTGTAACCTGAATGTTTGGCGCGTCACCAATAATGCTAACGTCACCAATAGCAGGAGTAGCTGCGACACCTGTTGCATTTACATCAATACCAGTACCAGCATTGATGGTTACACTGCCAACACCACCAGTCGCCTCAATACCAGTTTGTGGCACATAGGCATTTATAACAATACTGACGCTATCTACCGCAGAAACTGCCGCAGATGGGGCAGTAATAGGTACGGTTACACCCGCGCCCTCTACAACTGTGACGGAACCAACCGACATTGTTGCTTCAAGGCCCGTTTGCGGAATATTCTGGTCAGTGCGCAGCGTTACATCACCAACCACGCTTGTGCCTTCAAGACCAGAAAGAGAAACTTGGGCGCTTCCCGTTATTGTAACAGAGCCAACACCACCAGTCGCAAATACTCCTGTGGGAGAAACTATTGCATCTGCGGCAACAGTAACAGAGCCAACACCACCAGTCGCAGAAGGCAAAGAGGGGCTTTCACCCCAAGCATCGCTGCCCCAAGGGCCAAACCCCCAGCCTGTTATGGGTACAACGACATCTGCCATTTTTTATGCTATGCGAATAATCGCGTTAGATGCGTCAGCCGTTGGGAATACAATCTGGAAGTCACCCGCTGTAGAAGACTTGTCCGAACCAAAGTCTAGTACAACAACTGCATCAGTTGTGCCAGTACCTGCACCTGTTGTAGTGTTGTATATCAACGCCCCACGCGCAGTGATTGTAGCTGACGTAAACGTCAGATCCGCAAAGTCTGTTAACGCAGTTGTACCAGAAGTCGTCGGAGTTACGTTTGTCAACGTACCGCCACCCGCTGCATACGAACCAGAGTTCGCTACTTCGTTAGTCGCAGTATAGTCTGTGGTAGACGCATCAAATGTTGCAGAGTTTGTATACAACGCCAGTTTGAACGTATCACCTGTTGAGTTTGTAAAGTTATGACTTCCTGTCAGCAATTCCTGCTTGAAAGAAGTACACATAAAGTTTCCTGTAAAGGCCATAGTTATAGTCTCCTTATGAGTTCAGCCAGTTCGGGATGCCCCGCATCATTAAGTGCATTATACACAGTTGTGCGGTCGCTGCGAATAGCTTGTCGCATATAATATGCAATTAGCTTTTCAATGTGCTTTGAGAAAGCACGGGCTTGGTCCCGTATACCCGGATGGGCACTGTCGGAAACCGATACGATCTTTTGGACACATTGTTCCGCAAGTTCATCTGGAGTAAACCCACGATTTTCTGTGGTGCGAACACCTACAACCGAAACATCTTTTGGTATGCTTACATCTATCTTAAACATTATTGTTTGGCCCTTATAACTTTACCAGTACGGTATTCATCAGTTGTTTCTTTGGCTTCGCCTAGCATCTTGAGGCCAGATAGAGATTCAGTAAACCGCTTATCGTAATAAGCCATCATGTCTTGTTCACCCTTCATAAATAAATATGCCTCAACAAGAGAGCCATAAAGAAGAGTTAACTCTGCATTTATACTTAACCAAGTTGTACCGCTATCAGAACCTGCAGTTAGACTTAGAGGACGATAGAAGTAATGAAGTTCAGCCGTATATGTTGTGTCTGGGGTAGGTGCCAACAAAAAGTTATCTATATCAAACACTGAATAATAACGTGGCGCACCTGTTGTAGTGGCATCAGGCGTATAGCTTTGCAAAAAACTAGGATCTTTAAAATCAATAAAAAATTTGTCTCCATCAGCACCCGCAAGACTCAATGAAAACGGAGCCAAGAAGTCACTTGGGCATGCTAAATATTTATTGCTTGCTGTTGTGCTTGCTGTTGCGTTCTTGCGAAACAAACTAAGCTGAACACTCTTTAAAATACGCTCTTCAGCTTGTCTAATAAATAAAGGCAAGTTTGTGACGAATGTAGTTTCATTGTTTTCAGTATAATCCTGAATCGCTTGTTTAAGCTGTGCGTATGTAAAACTCATGTTGTCACCACCGTAACTGCTCCCACAGAGCCTGTCATTTTTAATCTATTAGGAGTTAAATTACCATCAGAGGGTCCACCAACAGGATTCCAACTCCACTGAATATTTCTTTCCTGATTGAGATTTGGCTCTGGTCTAGCGCCTTTAATAGCCTCTGGGTCTGGGGGAACTCGTAAAGGCTCTAATTGTGGATGCTTTTCTTCCCATTCATCTTTACCAACAAGAAGACCATTCCACTCTTTACGCATGTCTTTTAACCGATATCTGAAGCCAGATCGGTCTGAAATGCCATAGGCCCATTTACCTGTTGCATATTTAGACAATACGATAATTCCTTAAACTGGGACTTATTTGGAATGATGCACGATCTCTATCTTCATCAATCGCACGGCGCATTTCTTCTTCATACACCATTTTCAACATCTGAACACGTTCAGGCGCACGTTTTAATGCAATGTAATATGCCAATCCCGCTGAAAGACAGGGATAAAACCGAAATGGAACGTCCATCGTGTTTATTTGAGTGTCTGCATCGTCAATACGAGTCAAACAATCATATACAATAACATCAGTGCTATTATCTGGAACAGGCCAAACCTTTAAAACAGGCGTTATTTGGCGATCAACAAAAAATTGAGTAATACGACCTTCAGTTGTTTTTGTTGGGATAGCTAAATACTGATCACGGCTAATACGATCTATAGTGTAATCTGTACCGCTACGACGAATAACTGCGGACAAAATGTCTATAACATCAGCATCTAACGTGTAATCTCCATCAGATTCTACTGCTGTGATGGTTCTTTGCTTGATTGTCCACTGATTTAGACCACGGTTAGCCCAATCTGCAAACATAAGATTTAAAGAACGTTTTGCTGTGCGTAAGTCATAACCTGTACGCGCTTCTAAGCCGCAACGCTCAAAAGCCTCTTCGATGTACTCCGCGACATCTAATTCAAAGTCTGTTGAGCCTGATACGGTCATTTCTTTTTCCTTTTAAGCGACTGAACGCGCTTCGGTTTGCCTGCAGGTTGTCCAAGACGCTTCTTTTGGGATATTCTACTACGCTTTTCGCTTGATGTCATCTCCGAAGCTGTTTTTGGAGTTTTTGAACTTACACGCTTAGTTGGCCTACAATATGGAGTACCGCGCTTTTCTCCTTCTTGACGCCCACATGCTTTTCCAGTGCGGACATCCTTCCAGTCCTCCTTAAACCAACGCTTGAGTGCAGCACCCTTTTTTGTCTTACGAACAGCCATTACGAATAGCTCGTTACCTTGCGACGATTTGTCATTACCTTACCGCATCCATTTGCAATCGCCTCTCCACCACCTAACATACGGCGCACTGGACGCTTGCGAAACTCGTTTGATGGCATCATAACGCCACCTTGAGCAGCTTTTTTAACTTTACTTTTGTTTCCCCAGTTTTTTGCCCCAACTTTACGACACTTTGCGATTGCTCCGCTTGCGTATGCGCTTGGAAACACTTTGTACCTTGCTTTTACCTTTTTGTAGCATGCGTCTTTTGGCATTTTTCTTCACCTTTTTCTTCATAGGTGGC
>Ga0255768_10001302_pt1 | contig 25714 bp, 47 predicted proteins | sample 071ome_33_FD_179983 | JGI IMG/M metagenome (GOLD analysis project Ga0255768, IMG submission 179983) | Coastal salt marsh microbial communities from the Groves Creek Marsh, Skidaway Island, Georgia - 071412AT metaG (version 2) | ecosystem: Environmental > Aquatic > Marine > Intertidal zone >...
CTAGTAAATTCTCGGTTGCAATGGGATCAATATCAGCAGGTCTTTTAAAATTCAGTGGAGCTAATTTTGTAACTGGTCTTACGAATGCAGCTGAAGCAATTATTTCATTCTTTACTGGCCAAGATAATGCTTTTGATGAAGTAATGAAAGTTGCAGATAAAGCAGATGATTTAGAAAAAGGTTCACGTGCTGTAGATAGTCTTACTGTTTCAATTGAAAAGTTAGGTAAGCTTAAGTTTGATGGTAGTACATTAAACATGAAAAGATTTGCTGAAGATTTAGCAGCATCTGTACCAGTAATTGAAAAAGCAATTATGGGTGGTAAATTTGATGATAGTTGGTTACCATTCACAGAACAAACTATTAAAGGATTGGCAAGTCCGGAAATAGATTATCAAACAGCAATTGCTAATATTTCTAATTTAAGAGCAGCTTTAGCTCCACCTGACATGATCCCACCTGCGCCAACTAATAATGGTGGTGGTGGAGGAAATACAGTTGTATCTGCTGATGATAATAGTGTTACTCAAACATCAGTAAATCCAATGTCATTCCCAGGTAATACTGATACTGTAAATTCTAATGATCCAAACTTGAAGAGAACAGGCCCAAGTGGCCTAGGTGGTAGATAAATCAAAGGGGCGACCTTCCGCGGTGCCGCCCCTTCTAGCTTCTCTGTATACCGGAAGCCCGTACCTCATTATGTGCTGAGGGTCACACACCATTCCTAGAGCTGCAGACTCGAGGGTGGATTTTTTTTGGGTACATTCGACGTAATTGTCAGGCTTTCCCCGTTCGCCTTAGTCTTCCTGTGCCAATTTAGCAAAGTATGACATTGTATCGTCATCATCAGTAGTAACCTGTTCGGCAGTCATAGGTTCGTATGCTGGTTCAGGCTCATTGATCTTTGCTTCTTCTTTCACAGTATAACTACCTGCAGTTGCTTCTTCACCAAGAACACGCATTAACTTAGACTTTAATTCGTCATAAGTCTTATAGTTAGTTGGATCAGTAAACTCTTTTAGCGAATGCATTTTACCATAAATGGTTTCTAGCTTTTCGTCATCTGCAAGTTGTGATGGACTATCGAACTCTGATTTATCATAGTTACGATAACCTTCAACATTACGAATCTTCAATTTGAAATTGGCACCTTCCCAAAAATCAAATGGATTGATAGGAGTTTCGTCTTGAAATGCTGGTTGCATGACGTCCATAATCTTATCAAAGATTTTCTTACCAAACTTATAAAGGAATACTTTACCTTCATTTTCTGGATTTGATGGATCACTCACCACATAGGCATTCACTACATAATGTAGTCTACGCTTTTGTGCTCGTGCTTTATCTTTATCTGATTCAATACCAGAATTCCAAAGCTTTGAGTTAAGTTCACCAACTGGATCGTTTTGACCAATCGATGTAAGTGAGTTCTCAATATACCAAAGACCTGTTGGGCCTTTAAAACCATGATCCCAATATCGAACCCATGGAAGATCTTCACCTTCAGGAGCTGGCAGAAAACGAAGAACAGCATAACCATTACCAGCTTTATCTACTGTTGGTTTCCAAATTCGTTCATCTACATAGGATTTGGTTTCTGTATTTCCACCGCCAACTTTTTCTGCGGCTGATACTAGTTTAGAGATCTGATCTCTATTACGTTTTAGATTTTCGAAAGACATATTTACCTCGTATAAACTGAAATATTAACTGAAATATTATACCAAATTTTTAAGAAATGGTACATAGTATATATCACATAAAACTATCTAAATCGTTCTGCCGAGGCAAAAAATTTAACTTCATTGCTTCAGCTTCAACTTTATCTTTGATAATAGAAGACACAAATTTCTTCACATCTTCTGGTTCTATGTTATTCTTTTCACAAAGCCAAAGAATAGCATCCATATACGAAAGTTCTTTTTCAGATACGGTCTTTTCAACCAGCTTTGTGAATTTTGATTTAGTTAAAAAGTTTTCTTCTATCACTTATCAAACACTCTCAACAATATAGTCTCCTTATTAATTCGACTGTTAGTAGGACATGTCACTTTTGTAGTAAGCGACTTAAACTCTTTATCGATCTGGTTCGGAGTCTTACTCAGTACAACCGATAGGAATTCATCAGGTTTACGAAGTCGAGTCTGTCTCGATTGTTCGAAGTCTACACCTTGTAGTGTAGTACCTTTGATTGAAAATCCATTCGGCGACTGAGTAAGATATTCTGTAAGGATCCGATATTTCACGTTGAACGTAAAGAGACGTTGTTTACCAATAATCATGATTGGATTAATTGATTGCAACTTAAACTCTTTATTCGCATTACAATATTGAATACGAGCGATTTGCTTATCTGCAGCCACAGGCTTTTTGATACGAACGGCACGTGTAGCCTTAGCAGCAGACTTGATCCTGTCCAGATCCGATAGCATGTCTTGACATGCCTTGATACGGCGATTGAGTTCTGGTTTTTTCAAATGTGAATAACCTTCCACAGCCTGAGGACAACGTTTGTGGTAAGCATCCTCATAATCTAGTAACCAGCCCTCAATCACCTGTCGAACTTGCTTCACAGCAGAGCCCGACAATCCATGACGTTGAAATTGTTGATATACATCAAGAGTGGTTTTTTCACCCTCAATCCATTCATCTTCCAATGTCAATAGATCTTGCATAATAGTATTACCAATCTTTTTTTGCAAACGCTGTTGAGGTGATAATACTACGATATTCGATTCTTCTTTTTCTCGCTGTTTCTTCTCAGCAAGTAAAGCAACACCACGTTCGATTAATTCACCAACATATCTTTTCAGACCGCTGACATAATTCGGAATGGGGTGTTCATCTGTAGGTAGATTAGATGTAAGCCAAAATGCTGTACAGCTATAGTGAGTGTACATTTCGAAAGCATACGAAGGATTTGCAAAAATTTTCTTTTGATCAGCTTTACTATAATTGGCTTTGATCCAAGTTTTTAAGCTAGATGAAAGATCTTTCTTTTCCATTTCACCATGAAAATAAGATTGGCATGCTACCCAACCTTTATCCACAGGAATTAACGATGCACCAGTTCTACGACGTGTAGGAACTTTTGCTTTTACTTTACGTTTTGCCATTTTAGCCATTACATTCTCCTCTAATTCTAGGTATATTCTACCACAGTTTCCCAGCAATGTACATGCTTAAAACGCATTTTTTAAAATTAATTTCTTCTCATTTGAGAAATTGCTTCTGCGTCTTTTTTGTTGGTGATTGGGACCATGTTTGATTTGTGCATGGTTCCAATTCCGATGATATAATCACCGGTGTACTGGTTAGCTTTGGATTTCGGCGAATAACCTGGTATTGTGTCCGACGTCTTGACTGTTGGACGATCTTCTGAATAAGACGGTATTGGCGCACGATAATCTCCACCTCCTTTGTAACCAACTCGTTTGAGGAGCTTGGCCATTTTTTCTTCTTCGGCCAAGATCCCTTTAGTTTTTTTCTTTTTCTTCTTAGAAGAATTTCCGTGGACTTGAATGCCACGAATCATGTGCATAGACATTACATATCTCCGCTGGCATCCCATACGTATGGGACTTTTTTATATTTTGGACCAAAGATAACGACGTCACTATCACCAACTTCAGTGAATACACGATCGTCATAATCTTTGTGAATCATAACTGGTCCACCGAAGATGCGATGTGCACGAACATATTCGTCACCTCTGAATCCTACATAGTGGACCACTCTCATTAGTACAATCCTCCTGGTATAAACCAATCATCAATTGCGATCATTAATAATCCAATGATCATTCCCCAAAAGATTTCATTAATCCCAATCATTATCAAACCTCGTAGTTTCGTACATCACTTCGCCATAGTATTCTTTGGCGTATTTAGATGCATCGGTATACGCATTGATATTTTCATCATCGTTGTATTTATCCATAAACGATGTTTCGGTACGACGTGCAGTATTGTTACGCTTTACCTTTTTATTGAATTTAGCGGCAGCTTCACGAATCATTGCCATACGTTCGTCATATGTTTGCATTATACAAGTTCTCCTTCAAAGATATCTGCAAGTTTTTCGAAGCAAGCGTCAATGTACTCAGAATTGTAGAAGATACGAAGACCTTGATACATGTCTGACTCTACAAAATTCCAAAAGCTTGTTGTACCAACACCGTCACGAGTGTTGAATTCGTCTTTAACAGCTAGATCAAAACATTCGATTACGTCTGATTTGATTGCTGTACCATCATCGAGGTGTACTATTCTTGACATTGCTTTCTCCTTCATTTGATATATACATCCTACACCAGTATGAAAGCAATGTACATGCTTTTTTTCACTTTTTTGTGAAATAATTTTCTTTAATTTAAATTTTAATGGAATAATTTTCTTCTATTATATTCTTTTATAGTATCAAGAAGTAAAGAAGTCCAATTATCCCTATGCTCTTTGAACACTAATGGTTCATTATCGTCTACATCCATAACAACAACCGTATTGACGATTGGCATACCAGTTCTTTCTTCCCACATAATAGCATAAGCTGCCATCTGACAGAAATAGTTATGAATCTTATCTTTTGTCTTTACACGTTTACTTGTTTTAAAGTCTACGATTGATGGAACACCATCAAATTCTGCTACGCAATCAACGCGACCAGCAAGACCAAGATGCCTACTATAAAGAGGAGCTTCGAGGTGAAAGATTTTTCCGATAGATCGATCAAGAATTGGCCTGACGTTTTCAAGACTTTGTCTAATATGTGGGAGATAATCTGTTGTGTCTTCATTTTTGAGATACCTTTCTATGATAGCATGAACTTGTGTTCCGCGTGCGGCGGCCCGCCCACCTACACGATTTGCTTCTTCCTCTCCAACACGTTTACGCCATTTCGAAATAGCTTCTTCGGTCAGAATAGAGAGAACCGTTGTGATGCTAGGATAATCACCATCAGGAGTATGATAGACTCTGCCTGATGGTAATGTTTCTGCATCCAGATCATCATATCCAAGATCAATTTTTTCATGTATAAATCTCATGTAATACTCTACTTCTATTTATAGGTGCATCTTCATCTCGCTTAATATAAGCATCTCTAGTATGAACATCTAATCCAATTGTAAATCTTTCTTCGTCTTGAATGGTTGGTACTTCATGCCATAACCATGCAGGAAAAAACCAACCTTGACCTTTATTATTTTCCATTTCAATAATATGGCCATTTCTATCTCCCCATGGAGGATAAAATAGAGTTTTGCTTTCATAATTATCGAGTGATATATTACAAGAATAATAGCTATTTTTTTCAGCACTATGCCAATGAGGTTTAATTGAATCCCATTTCCATAATACATTTACCCATCCATTGATATAAAGATCGTATCTTTTTTCTGCATTATGATTAAATTGAGAAACTTCATTATGAATTATTTCAGCTAGCTTTCTAATACAATCTGCATCTTCATCAAAAAGATTATATGAATCCCAAGGCTTATCTTTAAAATCAGAAACATATTCTCTTAATTCATCTGCAAATTCTGGTTCTAGATGAAATTCGTGATTGCGAACTTCCATTTCAAATCCTGGAAATTTTGCTTTAGCTAATACACTAACCATTTAGCATCTCCTTTGTCATAATATAATCTCTTACAAAATCAGATCTTACAATATCTTCCCATCCAAAATGAACTATATTAAAATCATTTAATCGTTCAATAATTCTCATAAATTCATAGATACCGTTTTTCTCATCATCATACTTAAAATCTGTCTGTAAATAATCACCTGAAAAAATAACTCTACAATTACGACCAACTCGAGTAATTACCGAATCAAGTTCATGAAAGTTTAAGTTTTGCATTTCATCAACAATAATTACAGCGTCATCAATAGTAATACCACGAATATGAGAAGTAGAATGAAACTCGAGTTGTTTATTAGTACATAACTTCCCATAAGATCCTTTATCAGCAAAAAGTTCAGTAGCAATCGATTTGTATGGTGCTAAAAATGCTTCTTCTTTTTCGTGTTTATCTCCTGGTAAATAACCAATATCACGAGTAGGAACCATAGAACGAATAATTACGAGTTTATCTTGAGCTTCATCTTTATCTAATATTGTTTCAAGTCCAAGGTACATTGCTACGAAAGTTTTACCAGTGCCTGCAGATCCCATTAATATTAAGTGGTCGCCATTATCCCAAGATTTGAAGGCTTTTTCTTGGTTAACAGTCATTGGTTCATATTGTAGAAGGTCGTCCCATCGTACAATCATACTATTATTTTTTGGCTGTTTCTTCATACTTTAATAGTATTGCCTCGTCCAGAATTTTCTTTAATTCTTTTAAGATGATCTTTCCAACCATCGTCCGTTTTACGAGCAAGACTTCCTGTCCCACTCACAATCTTTGGTGTCGATAAAACTTGTTCAAGTTTATATTCTTCACACATTTGCTGAAGTTCTATATACGAACAATAGACTTCCCATTGTTTACCGTCTTCTACATCGGCTCTTCTAACTGTGTACGTTGGCATTAAACCACTCCGGAATAGGGCGTTTAGTCCAATCCATTTTGAATCGATCTTGTTTCGTTTGATAGAAAGCACGATATGCTTTTACAGGATCTTCAAGAGCAATGCATTCAGGATTAGATTTCATCGCAAGTTTAAATGGTGTGAGTGTCTTACTCGGAATATTAAAAGGATGATTCAACAAATATTGCATAATCAATTTAGTATTATGTATAGGTTTTTCAGGTCTACCATATCTATATTCCCATTCTACGCACAATGCATCAAAATGTTTGAGATGCCAATGGTAATTAGAAGAAGACTCCATAGTCCATACAGTACAAGGATGGGTATGGTGTACAGCTTTATATAAATGTTCTTCAAGGATGGGATCTGGATGAACCCAATAATCGACCATACGTTTACCAGATTTTGAAGGCCGTTTTTCAAGTTTGCCATCAAGCATACGATGTGCTGTTGAAAGCATCTGCGCAGATTCGACAATCATTTTGTTAATATGTTTATCGCATTGAAGCTGAGCAGCCTTGATAGGATCTGTGTCAAGTATAAAGATATTCATAATATAAAAACCTCGAGCAATTGTAGTTCTATTCTACCACAAATACTCGAGGTTGTACACTCCTTTTATATGTTAATTTGAAATTACTTCAGCAATTCTTGAGTCTAAATACTCTTTTTTCTGTATAACCTTTTTGAGTCGATCATATTGTTTAGAGTCTTTAAGCTTCTGAATAAAAAGATCAAGTTTTTGTTTGTCTTGTTGTAATCTTTCTAGCTGAATAGCTTCCATATGAGCAGTGTCCTTTGTTGTTGGCCGCTATTTTACCAAACCTGGAAATGCTTCGTCAACAAGCGGTTTCGTAAGTCCAGCGGGCTTGGTTTTGTTAATCATTGCAATAACCAATTTAGCATCCTCTGGGTGGATACCTTCTATCAAACCGATGAAAAGACTTTCGCGTTTAATAGGATTCATGCCATCACTAGCAGGAACCCCTTTCACGAAGTATTTAAACTTTTTATGTTCTCTGAAAAGGGATGTGGGCGCATTATGCCCCTCTGATGGATTATAAGGAGGAGATCCACCAGGTAGATTCCATTGAACGCTCTCGTCCATTGAACCTTTAATAATATCTTTTAGTGCCCAAGATTCGTTTTCTTTCAAGATACGAACTTTATCTTCTTTTTTTCTAGATTTTTTAACTTCATCCAAAATTTCATAAACTAGTTTCATAAAAATTCCTCAACGCTTTCAAGCAACATATTCATTTGTTTACCAACCATATAAGGAAAAACTTTGCCTTTATTTTTCCATGGATCTTGGTTTTCAAAACTATTTATAATCGATTCTTTCAAATCTGAAGGAGTATTTCGTAAATCAATTAGTTTTTCATTACGCTTAATATTGCGGTATACTTCTTCTCCAAGAGATTTAGGATCTGCAATCAAAGCTTCTATTTTTTTCTTTGATAAAGGAGTTTGACGTAGACCTTCTACAAAAACATTATCTCCACTCAATACATTAGGTACACCATCACTTGTGTCACCTTTAAAGATATGCGTTTGACGGAAAAGATTAGGGTTTTGTTCAGCTACAAACTTTTTTGTAAGAGGAGAAAATTGACGGACATTGCCGTAAGTCTGTAGCTGAACAAAATCTTTATCAGCAGAAATGATCATAACCTCTTCATTCTTGCCAAATTCTTGTGTTTGTTCTACAAGTGTAGCAATCACATCATCAGCCTCACAGCCTTCGATATGTACTAACTTATAAGGAAAATTTTCTCTAATATCTGTACGCAAATCATTTAAGATTTCGTATGCACGATCCCAATCAAAATCAGATTTTTCACGGCTTTTTCTGCGATTTGCTTTATATTGGGGGAACCAACTACGACGCCAATTATTAGCGCCATCACATGCAATTACCGTTTCACCATATTCTTTTTCAAATTTAGTTTTGTACATACGAATAGTATTGAACACCATATGGCGAACCATACCTTCTTCTAATTTACCATTCGCAAAAATAGAACCAACGGCAATACCGTTAAAATCCATAATAATCATAATGTATTCTCCAATTGTCTAGGTATATTCTACCACAATTTAACGAGCTTGTAAATAGTTTTCTTTCAACCATTTTAAAAAAGCTTCATCAAATCCTTCTTCATGGACTACATTCTCGTGATTACCCCATTGTCTTTTGAAATAACCAGGAGCAGATTCCATCATAGTATTCTCATCGGACAAATGCCCTTTTTGAACCCACATTAATCTGCAAGCTTCTTTTAAATCTTTATATTTGTTCCAAAATTCATTACGATCTTCGGTTGAAGCTCTAATATCTTCAAATCCTTTATACATCATTATATAAACGTCGTGGTCTAGGGCGTCTTTTACCATAGCCTAACCTTTCCATTATTTTCATACGCTGATAATAATGATATGTAGACCATTCAGATATTTCTTTTTTAGTTCTACCGCAACCAACACATATGTCGTCCTTATTTAATCTACAAACTTGTCGGCATGGACTTACGTACATGTTTTGCATGAATCTTACAGCCTATGAATTCATTGTAATATTCATCACTAAATAATACGTCACGGTCAAATTGTTCCTTTGCTTCGTAATATGACATCTCGCCTTTAGTTTTACAAAGACGAAGTATTTCTCTTTTAAACCGATCTAATCCGTGTTCTTCGACGAGTTGTTGGACTTGTTTATTAGATCCACAATACGTTCTCCAGTCAGAGTCGACGGTTTGTCTGGATCTACGTGCTCGTTTCGAATTTTTAGGTAAGATTTTAGATCGAGTGAATAATTTCTTTCCGATGTATTTGCGTCCGTTAGACAAGTCCGTAATGAGGTAGACAAACCCGGTAAAGTCAGTTGGAGTTTCGGTGAATTCTTTTTGTTCATAATACCACATACATGTATATATTAATCGCCTTCATCATCGATCCAAGAATCTACTTCGATTGATCTCTTTTCTACTTCTGCCCGGCGACCACACGCCGGGCAATATTTTGGTTTTACATATGAAGCTGCATAAGAAGTTTCTTCGCATTCTTCACATTCGATAATATAATCTTCCATTAAAAGTCGATCTCACATGCCCCGCCCTGACATGCTGCAGAGCCAATAGTATCAACATCTGTATATTTCTTTTCGGTAATATCAGAAGCCCAATCAACTTGTTTTAGATTTGCTTGGATTTTATTCCATTTATGTAGCAAATAAGAATCTTTCAAACAATGTTCTGCTTGCTTAATATCTCCATCGCAATAGTTTTCAGCAAAGTTTTGGAAACGACGTATCCAATCTGCACGTGCAGAATTTTCTGATGATTCCAAAGAAATATCTAAGCCGAACCCTTGAGCTGTTGAACATGCATCCCACAGATTAGAAAATACTTTTAATGCATCAACAACCATACCTGAAGCAAAGATTGCACCTGTACCATATTTTTTTACCATTTCTTGTGCTGTAATAACAGCAGTGTTTGGTGCTTGGTTAAAGTCTTTATCACCTGACATTGGCAAGAAAGAAATACCAGCAAATGAATGGCGATTCTCAAATACAAATTGTTCTACTTCATCCCAATCATCTACAATAATAGTATTTGATACATTGTGACGAATACCTTTATCTGCACAAAGTTCTTCATTAGTACCAGCTTCAACCCAATGTTTTTGAGCTTTTGCAACAAGTTTAAGATGATTCACGCCAAGTAAATCGTCTTTTAGATAAGAACCTTCATGTGGAATAATAGGGAATGAAACTACTACGTCAGTACCACCAGCTGACCATACTGATTCTTCAACCATATATGGGTTTGTGCGTTGAATAGCCTGAGTAATTTCAGATTCTTTATTCATCTGGACATTACGAATATACATAGAGCTATGCTCAGCATGAATACCAGAAGCAGTTTGTAAAAGGACTGAAGCATTACCGCTTGGTTTGACACAAGTCGTTCGAGCCGCTGGATTGATTCCGATAATTCCTGCAACTTGTCTATTGGTTTCTTTGACAATATTAGCGCCTTTCTCTAAAACTTTCTCATCAAACAAAATGTCAGGATTATTCATCCATCCCGTAATTGATACTCCAAGCAGGGCTTCTCGATCGAAGATTTTCTTAGAAGTTTCCGAGAGAAATTTAAACTCGGTGTACCCTGCTTGGAGAGTACCGAGGATAGCAGCCGCGCGGCAGGCCTTGTAAAAGTCTTCCTCGGTAGTACACATGCCTCCATTGATCTCAGTAAGATTACAACCTTGCCATCCTGATTCACCATCAATTTGTGGGAACATTCCGATTTCTACACATGGATTAGTTGTATGCTCTGTTGATTCAACAAAGACAAAACCTGGTTCACCGAACTGTTTTACTTTTTCCATCAAAGTGTTGAATTGTTCTGGTGAAGCTTGATCTCTTACAATTACAGCTGAGTTATTTGATCTTGCTCGCTGTGGATTATCTACAAACCAATTACCTGTTTTAGCACTCATCATTTCCTCATCATCAGGAGAGAAAAGACAAATAGTAGCAGAACGACGTACACCACCAGACAATACAGCATCAGCTGCATGCATAGCAATATCATAAACGTCAATTGGTTTTAAATCTACTGGATCTTTTTGGTCGATTACACGACCTTGGAGAAGGTGTTCTACTTTATCGAGAGAACGACGTAGACCTTCTGGTCCTGGTGCTTTAAATCCACCCGAGATTTTGGCACCCTTTGGACGAATTTGTGATAGGTCAAAGAATACTCTACGACCTTCATAGTCAGGATGTTTACCACCACCGACCATATATGATGACATTAGTACATCAAGTGCAGAAGCCCAACCTTCGATTGAGTCTTCTACGATATAACCTTTTGCTTGTTTTGTGCGACCTTGGATTTGAGGTAGTTTGGCAACATGGTGTTTTTGTACTGAGAATCCAGCACCAGCACCGCATAATAGAATATAGAATAATTCACCAAAGAACGCAGGACGATCAGCATAAGAAGAGGTACAATTATACATTCGCATTTGGTGTTTAAGTAATTGTTCTCCACCAAATTGTAATGAACGTTGAGCAGCAAGTACACGTTGTTCTTTGTAGGCTTGTTTTGCTTCATCTAAATATGAAGTAAGTTCGTTGCTATTATTTTTATAATTTTCTGCATGCATATCGATTACACGATCTACTGCTTCGTTCCAACTTTCGTACCTATCTTCACCGTCAACGAATCTGGAATAACCTTCATAGAATTTTGTCTCGGAAAGAAACTTCCGAGTGTCAACGTGTTCTGTTGCCATCTTAATACCTCTTGTATGTAACTGATTATTTTGGAATACTTGTAGTATTATATATCATATTTTCGGTTTTGTAAACCAGCCTGGGGAGCTATTATGGAAAATATTTTTTTAACATATCGATTTTATCTTGAGCCGCTGCGATCTTTTCTAACTCACCATCAACTGCTTCAAGAATATCGGCATGCTCACCAATACCTACACTTTGTTCCATATAAATTTTTACATTGGCTTCGGCTAGTCCAATGATACCTTCGTAATGTTTTACAAGGCCTTCTTTAATTATCTGAGCTGTCTTGAATGACATCATTATCTCCTTCAATTGCTGTTTCATAATAGACTATAATAGCCTGTTGTTGTTCAATATATCTTCTGAGTTCTGCTAAGTTTAATGATAAGTTTTCATAGTCGCGAACAGATATAGCATAAAATACTAATTCACTACCATTTGACTTTTTAAATTTTTCAATAAATTCTTCTAAGTTTTCACTTGTTACTACATGAAAATACGGAGAAGTTAAACTTAACCCCTTTGGTCTTTCGACAATCGGAATGTCTTTTTCTATAATTTCTGGAACCGTAATGATTGTCGGTTCTGGTGCTTTTGTACAACTACTGAGAAGTAATAGACTCAAGCTCACTAATAATATCTTTTGTACCATCATTTACTCTCTTTTCAATCATTCCAGGTTTTTGTAAACTTAACCTTGTAAGATCATGTTCTTGAAGTTTCTTCCTTAACTCATCAGTGTAATCAGTTGCTGATTGTAAGTCTAAAGCTAATTGACTATTAATTGCTTCTAATTCTTCTTGAGTTGATTCTAAGGCATCAATCATTGCATCTTTTGCTTTTGCTGCAGTTTCAAGTTTTGCATTATTTTCGTGCAATACTGCTAATCTTTCTTGAGTATCAGTATAATAATAGTAAGCTCCATATGTAGCAGAGCCCATAAATAACAAAATACCTAATGCAATATAAAGTCTAATCATCTTGCCTTGTTAATCTTTCCATACAACTAGCGCAAATACCACTAGCGTCATTAATAAAGAAGTGAACAATTGCCATAACGTACCACATCCAAGTCATTTCAGTAAAACCTAAAACAGTCACTCCATGATCCATATGATCGTGATGGCTATGTTGTATTGCTGGTATTAACCACCAAAGAGTACCAACAATAAGAAAAATAAGTCCTGCTATATTATGGTTTATTCTGTATTTGCCCATCTTCCACATATCTCCTAAATCTTTTTAATAAGACCATTTCTTTTTTACGACGACGATCAGTCACCGTTTGTGTTTTATATCGAGGTCCCATTGCCGTAGCTTTAGGATCTGGAATAGCTCCAGTATTCATAGTTGGTGCATCTTCTTTAACATCTTTTTTATTCATCGAATTAACTCACTTGCTGATAAGTAAATTTTTTGATTTGTTCTTATGTGTTTTGCTTCGTATATATCTATACCAAAGACTGCACCAACCGGATAACAATCTTCTTCAATTCGTATTTGATCTCGTGGATTAACTACTTCTTCATAAGAGCTATTAAGTATCTTATGATTCTGAACTCTATAAACGCCTGGCGCCAATTGTTTATCTTCAAGAACAAACCATTCAGTATTTTCTTTAAGAAAATCAGTAACATCAATGTCATGTTCTTTTAAAATACTTTCTAACTTTTTTTCGGAAATTTCGCATTTTTCTTTAAGTAAATAGAGCGCGGCCGCAAAAGATCCAAGTTTTGTTCCACCTCCGGGGATTTTTGATAAGAGCCTTTTAATGTTAGCACAGAGGCGAATGAAAGGAGTCCAACTAGCAATATCTTCAGGACTTTCAACTTTCTTACTTTTAATGCGCTTACCATCTTTATCGATGATGCCTTGTTTATAAGCATCCCAATTTTCCCACTTCATGACAAGCATACGAACGAATCGAAACGCATAGGTCAAATCTGCGGCTGACTTCACTATTCCCATTAGATTTTCCTTAATGCTTCTATTACTTTTTTATCCTGTTCGAAGCCAGTTATTTTATCATTTGTAATATAATTTAAAAATATCAAAAATGGTTTTATAACTGGCCAGTGCTTTTCATTTAATTTTAATTCTAATATCTCAAGTGCCGCTTCTATTCCAAATGAATTAAATACAACAATCAAATGATTCATAATCAATCTTTCAGATAACTCACCTGTTTCAAGATAGCGATTCACCAATCTCTTAATATAAGTGTATCTTTTAAGATCATCATAAAAGTCCTCTATGTCAGAAAACTGAGGATTACTATAATGTTTCGCGGCGTACAGAAAAAGATTCTCTTCTGTGAGTTTTTCAAATATGAGCATAATGTTATTTATTATATTATTTAGAGATTACTGCCCTTAGTTTTTCGATTAGAGTAGATTTCTTTTCACGACGATCTAGTTCAATACCATGATCTCTTCCAACTTCTTCAAGTTGTTTTTTATTTAAAGTATTTAAATCATCTGGTTCTTCTTCAGTATGACATCCTTCATGCCAATCTGGATCATTTTCATGAGCATTATCAGAAAGAGTAGCTACTGGTTCAGGAGCTGCTTCTGGCTCTGAGAATTCATATGGAGTTAAACCAAAATATTCATCGATTTGAGATTGTGTATGTCTGCGAGCTATTAATAGCTCACCTGTACGAGGATGCTCCCAACCGCGAACAGTTGGAATAGCATCTTTAGCATGGTTAGGAGGTTTAATTGCCACTCTTCATCTCCTTATAAGCTGCTGCAACTCGATTGATGATTTGTTTATCACCAACTTTTGCGTCATTTGGACGTTTTGCTGCATTTGGTCCAGCGCGACCAGCTTTAGATGCATCATCATGTCCAAGTTCTTCTACGTCTTTACCATTAATGCCTACTTCTGGATTTCCATCAGCCTTCATATCTTGTTTCATTTTCTTTCCACCAGGAGAGTCATACTGTCCATGTGGCTCAGAAGGTGTAGCACCTTTTGTATGAGCATCCGCTTTTTCGAAGATAGACAATAGACGAGAACGAATTGTAGATTCTTTTTGTTCCATTTCACTTGCCTTTGATTTGCCACCATCCAATTTTGGATTTACAGTGCCAGTTTCTTGTTTTTCTTTTTTCTTATTACGAAGACCTTTAAAGTCATTTGCAGTAATCTTACCATCTTTGTCATGGTCGAGTTTATGTTGTGCACCTTTTAACTCTTCTTTTTCTACTGCTTCATTTTTCTTTTCTTTATCCCAAGGTGCCTTTGGTAAAGTTACTTGATCTTTAGGTTTGGCTGTACGAGCCGCCTTGGCCAATCCCTTCTGAATGTCCTTTTGGGACAATGTTTTCTCTTCCATATTTGTTTCCTCATTTTGAAGTTTGGCCAATTTTTCTTTCGCATGCTTCAATGCTTTAGCATGCGTTTGTTGTGAATTCATATGTTTCACTGCATCGCCACGATTATCTGCTTCTTTGCCCATTTGTTGATGATGGTCATGAGCTTTTTGATGACGAGCAATCACATCTTTTAAATTATCGATGTGTTTTTGATTATCTTCGTTTGTCGGAGCTTTATAATCAGGTTTTTGTCTTTCAGGATATTTCTTTCCAGTTTTTGGATCTACTTCATCCTTATGACCTGATGGTACGTAATAGCTTACACCAGTTGGTCCATATGCTTTACCTTCTTCAACTGCTTCTTTTGCAGGTACTTTTGCTTTACCAGTCAACTTATCAACTGCCATTGCCGTGCCTTTGTTTCTGTTAACAAAGTTTTTAATACCTTTTTTCTGTTGATCTTTGTCTCCGTATTTTCCAGAAGATCTTGCAACTTTATCTGCTGCATCTGCTGAGGATGCTGGCACTTTTTTTAAATATCTACCAGCTAATCCTTTTGAAATTTCGCTAAATCTTTTCATTTGTTTCCCTTTACATGTAGATATTAGTGCCAATTGCACCGGCGGCCGCTACAACCGCAATCCAAAATAGTTTCTGTATGACCTGTACGGTCTTTTGATTTTCAAGACAAACTCTTTCAATTTGATCTATCTTTACAGATAATTTATTAATACGATCATATTGTTTATTATGATCGTCTTGTAAATTATTTATCTTCTCTTCAGCACGGGCCAATGACACCATTGCATCAGTTAATTGATCAAGTTTATCCTCGATTCTTTCTAAACGAGCTTCTGTTGTCGTTGCCATATGTTGCTCCAGTTTCACTTTTCTTTTTTCCAAATATAAGTACTAACTATAACTGCCAATAAAGCAGCACCCATACCTGTAATCGCACCTTCAGCCCACCACTCACTAAAATGAGTTGGATGAATGGTCCAATCTGCTAACATAGTTAAAATGCCAGTCAATGCAGCGTTTAACCATTTATTATTGGATTGCCGAATCAAAGTAGTAATAACAAAGGCAATACCAGTTAAAATACCAACCTTAGCTGCAATACCTGCATGATACCAAGTCAATGCTGCTAAGTTACCTTGAACCATACAAGCCATACATGGAATCCAAGCTTCAGTAAACTTTCTCCAAAAATTTTGTGCAATATCTATCATTTGTTTTCCATCATTTTCATGTGATCTCTATCAACAAACTCGAATTGCTTTTCAATCACAGAGATTCTGGCTTTTATTTTTATTTGTTCTCTTAACATAAGATCAAATGAATCCATTGATTCCCATAGATATTCTGTTTCTTCCCACAATTCATCAATATTTGTTCCATGCTCTGTTACATCTCTACGAAGATTAACTGCATCTTCAATAGCCATTCTTGAACTCATTTCAGATACTGTAGCTTCAAGCGATTGAATCGTAGCTGCTTGTTGTGAAACCCACCAAACTCCTCCAGAAATCTGAAGAACCATTGCAATAACTAGGGCTATTGGGAGTTTCATATTTTCCATTAATTGTCTACCTTTGCTCCTGATCGCCATTGATAACAAGACCAATATCGTGCTTTCCATTTTGGTCCTGGATTCTCACAGTTATGACGCGCTCTAAATGATTTACGTCTCGCTGGATCATCTCTCTTGATTTCCATATTCGGATCGCCAAAAGATACCTTTACGACATTACCTTTATCGTTTTTAACATAAACATAAAACTTCTTACTACCACCACGAGTTGGGTTATTTAACGTAACTTTTTTACCCTGATACTCGGCTTCCGTGATTTCTAAATCTTCATATAAATCACATGCTTCACAGTAGTCGTCAATTTCTTCTGCTCTGTATTCTTTAAATTTCATCTTACTGCCCCGGAGTTTTCTTTCGTGCTCTGATAGTTGAAAGGTCTGTGCCCCATTCTGGTTGATCATCGTACCATTGATCTGTACGTTCATCAATCTCGCCATCGCTATCATCGTCTCGTCCTTGAGCTTTCAAACGAAACGTTCTTTTTACTACAGCATCAGTTACACGCTTCACGTCTCGAATCATCGATGGCTGTTTTACGATCTTACGAAGTTCTTGTTTTAATGCACCTGGTCCAGCAGCTTGCATAAACATTGCTGGTAATCCTTCGATATCAACTCTAAATGTCATCTCTTCATTAAGATCTACAGATTCATTTGTTTTACGAAACTTTCGTACAGCATTACGATCTGCCATACCCAAACCTTTTACACGTTTTGCCCGAGTTTTAAGATCTGCTGAATGATCAGTTTTTCTTAAAATATTTGCAACTGCAGAATTTGTGGCACGATCTTTACTATACTTTGCTTTATCTTTATATGATTGCATTGCCTTTGGTGTATCAAGAACTTCATCTACACCTTCTTTTTTTAATCCGATAAATACATTACCAGATTTGGATGTACGATACTGTGAATTTTTATCATCTTTTTTAGCAGCTTTTTTAGCTCTATCAAATCTTCTATTTGTATCTCTTGTTGCCAATTGGCTAGCAGTTCTAGTAGGAGTTGTACTTTCTTTTACTTTATATGGTCCTTTTGTTACACGATTGCGTTTTGGGCCCATGTGTAACCAACCAGCATCAACATGTTTTTTCACGTCTTTCTTATCAACTTTTTTCGAAACGCGAGTAACAGGATGCATAATAGTAGCTTTGGTACCGACTTTTGACATATCGATTGCTTCATCAACTGATTCATTCTTCGCTTTCATATAAGCAGCAATCGCCATATCACGACGTTCTTTTGCATCTTTATCTTTAAATTGCGGGGCATCTGATTTTTTAAAATCATCAATCCATGCACCCATACCGTCTGATACTTTTAATGGCATTATGCTTTCCCCGCTAAATCTTTATCGGCACCACCATATGTGCCTTTTCCTTTTGTAGCAAACGCATTGACTCTTGCCATTCCCCATTGTTGAGGAGTGGTTCCTGGTCGGTGACCAGTTCTCCAAGCTGCAACACCTCGATTATATACTTTACGCAAAGTACTCAGTTTCATACCCGATTTCTCTGCTTTTTTCTTTAATGCTGCCGTTGCATCTTCTGCAATATACGCTTTAAATTTCATCATGGATTTGCTGTCCTATTTACTTTTTTAACATCTCGCATTCTTGCTCGATCCATCATGCGATCATGTCTTTTCGCATCTGATTCTTTCTCACGATCAATTCTTTTTTTCGCAATGTCAACTTGGGTGTCTTGTTCACCAAACATTTGCTTAAATCTTTTTGTGTGCTTCGAAGGTTTTGTTTTAGCTCTTGCATCTCCAGGCGCTGGCTTATATGCTGCTGGGTTGTCATCATCCATCGATGCTCCTTTTTTGAAATGAGCTTTTCTTGCGGTTGAAGTTGATTTTGACAAACCTTTATAATATGCTGCACCTTCAGAAAGACCTTCTTTTGCCACAGAAAATGAAGCCACCGGAATTTCTTCTTTAAGATGCTCAATATCTGTTAACCATTTGCGATATGTATTGCCACTACCTTCGATGATAACGTAGTTGGCTCCGAGTCTTTTAATCTCTGAGATTTCTCCAGTATCTTTGTTGATAACTGTATCTCCGATGTTGTAGAGCATACCGTTAACATAGTTTTCTCTAATTTCTGATACGGGCTCAAGTTGAACATGTCTTTTAAATTCATTCTCTTCTTTTAATCCCATGCCTTTACGAACAGCATTGAAAATTTTCTTTGCTTCTGCATTAGCTACATTTTTAGGTAAACCTTGAGAAAATTGTGTAAAATCATTTGATGAAGCTGCAGCTCTCATTTTTGAAGCTGACATACCTGAAACATCGTCAGCATCTGGATCTCTCGCTCCTGCTGATGCTACGTTTATTCTTTGAAAGTTATAGAGTCCGTGTTTACCTTTTTTGCCATTGTACTTATTTAATAATACATCAAATTCACGAACTCTATCTGAACCTACCACCATTACTACGTTTTTGAATCCTTCATTATATAACGATACTGCAATATCAAACACATTCTTAATCTTTTTATTAAGCATAATCATGCGAGCATGTTTTGGAAACATTTTTCTCGCACTCTTAATTTTCATTTGATATGGAAGTGGATTCTTTTTAGGGTCCTCAGACTGTGATAAGAAAATTCTATATGGATTTTTTCCAGCCTTCATTGCAAGACTGTTTAATAACTTCTCATGACCAATCGTAGGAGGATTCATGCGGCCAAACGTAAAGTAGACCGTTTTTTCCTCTTCGACTAAAAAGTTCTTGAATGAACTAAAACTCAACCTTTTTTCCTCGCAACCTCTGCTTTACGAATAGCTGGGAACATCTTTGTCGCCAATCTATCTATTCGTGATTTCATTTTATCTAAACGCTTTTCGATTTCCTGACGACGTGCGAAATTTAATTCGCCCTTTGGAATATCACGAGTAAGTTTCTTAAGGATTGCAGTACGGGCTGCTCTGCGTGCACGTTTTACAAGTTTATCTTTACCTGCCATTTTACGCATAGCTCTACGTCTTCCCATTGCAATACGAGCTTTCGCTTTCTTCATTGCACGAGAACGCTTTAATCTTTGTTGTACATTGAGAGCTTCATGGTAACCTTCGCCATCACAGTGATCGCAACCTTTACCATTGCATTTTGGACACTCTGTTTTTTCAGAATATTCTTTTACCCAGTTTTTACCATTGGGATCATACGCATCGTATTGACAATTATTTTCTTTTGTTGGTTGACCAAACTTATCGCCACAATTTTTGCAACACATGCCTTCCATAGTTGCTTCATCTTGACGTTTGCGCTTTTGAGCATTATATTTAATTTGATCATCTTCGCCCGGTTTATTGTCTACGGACATGTAATCTTTAAAGCCTATTGGCATCTTTATCTCCCCGGTTTATCCCATCCTTTTATAATGTTTGGTGAAAAGTTGGCATAGGAAAATTCTAACCTATCAACTATTTTCACCGCATCACCACCAAGTTTATCTATTGCAACGTAACCTTCTTGGCCTGTTGTACGATAACCTTTTTTTGTTTTTAAAAACGTTTGCGTATTGTTTAGTTTATTAAGTATATTTATAATTTTTAATTTCGCCAAAACGATAACTTTTTGCAAATCGAACATTAATTTTAGCGATTTTTTATTGGCAGGACTAAAAAACTTTAAGATTTCTTCTCTTCTTTGGTCAACTGCTGCTTGTCCCCGTGCCGATTTACGTGCCATTCGTTCACGGTCAAATTTTTGGTTGATCCATCTGATAAGGTTATTTGTATGTTGTGTTGTATTTCCCACGACCTCACCTTTTCTGACGAAGGTGTTATTGAAGGTTTCCACCATTTGAGCAAGTTTTTCATTGGCTTCCAACTGACGAAGAGTTGTACCACTGATTTGATTGAAAATTTTTCCGGCTTGAGACAAATACCCATTAACTTCCTCCGTGTCTTTTTTAGACATAGTATAACGAGTCATATCCCTAAGCGTTGCGTCTTGGCTCCACACATTTCGGCTTGGTCGCAACTTAGAGGCATCAACTCCATACGAAGCTTTGAGAGACTCGAAGGAGTCACCCGTATAGGCTGTATGCCACACGATTCCAATTTTTGATTTCTTAACATCGCGAGCTCCATCCGACTCAGCTGGCAACGCATAGACGATAGTATTTGGATGAAATGTAACATATTTCTTTCCTTTAATCTTTTGTGTCTTTACATCACCTGGTCCGAAAAGGAAATCGCCTTGAATAATTCCTTTAATACCCAATGCAGGCAATTCTTTTAATGCTGCTTTTAGTTTAACATTAAGATCACCAGAAGTATCAGCGTCAACATCAGCAGGAGTTTTGTAGACTTTAGGGTTTTTGTTAAAGATACCTTTTTTGGCGACAAAAAACTTTCCGTCACGAGGATCAGTACCAGCAAATATAGCAGGAGCACCATCCCATTTAACAGTAACGTTTCCATCTTTCACACCACCTAATGTGTCTCTCAACATTCGTAAAGCAAGAATTGCATCACGTGTTCCTTTGACTCCACCATAGATAACTTTATCCTCTATGTGAGTCATATGTGTATTCTTTTGTTCTGTTATAAACTCTGAGAAATTCATTGTCCTGGTCCTGTGACTAATACTATATCAAAAGATGAAGAAACATTTGAACCAGTCGAGGCAATTGCTCTTATTTCTACATCTGTTTTTGGTGGTAACCTAATTGGGATTTCGTAATCTCGAACATGCCAACCACCAGGAACATCCATAATATCTCTTGTTCTAAATGCTTTAGTCACTTCTTCAATTTGTCTTGTAAGAAGTGTTATGGTTGCTGAAGAGTTATAAGCTCCAACTCCATTATTCCATCGTGTTAAATATCCAGTACAATGTGCTGGAATTGTATATAAAGCAAGTTGTGTTTGGCCCAATCCAAAAGTTGTTCCAGTTCCTATAATGCCAATATCTGCTAATACTGTTCCAGTTCCACCAGCTCCTGTTGTAATTTTCACATTACCAACATTTGTTTTAATAGATCCTGCCGTTTCAACAAAAGCTCTAAATATTCTTAAAAATTCTATTGTTGAAACAGGTCCACCTACTGTTAGCGTTTCCTCTACTTGTTCATAATTATTATCTAATCCTTGGACTGTAACGGTTCTTGCTCCAGTTCCAGCAGCAGCATCATCAGCACTATTACTTGTAACATAAACAGTAGAAGGAGCATCCAAATATGTATAAATTCCACCGTTCATCCAAATAGTTTCAGGTGCACCACCTATATTTGGATTACGACCAAACTTATGAATGAAATCGGTATTAATTACCATTCCATTAGAAATGTCAACCATTTCGGCTAAATCAGAATTTGCAAAATGTCTTTGTATTGGCATGGTTTACCTATATTTGAAATCACACATAAGACGAGTTGGATAACCATCCTTGCCTTGCGTATCTCTTAAATTAAGTTTAAATGTATATGTTGGCGATTGCATTTCAATATCAATGCGTTTACCCTTACCGCCTTTACCACCGTAATAGATAACTGGTGCATTTACAGTAGCAGCACGTTTCATAGCTTTTTCATCCATCTTTTTAGATAGAATTTTACCAGTAAGTTTATGTATAATATGATAATTGAATCCAATACCAGATTGCAATAAACGATTCATACCAGCTTTATCAAACTTTGGTCTACGATCCACTGAACCTTTATGTGTACCATTAAAGACTTCACAGAACTTAGTTTCATCAATACCAAATAGTTTTAGAAGTTTCTTACCATCTTTATTTGTAATACTTCCATTTTCGATTTCTTTGCGAGTCAAAACTGTTTTTACACCAACGTTAAAGAACGTAGTGGTGCCACCAAGTTTTAATGAAAGGAAAATAGGACCTTTATCCGTGGTAACAGTAATATCAGTAACTGATTTACCCACATCATATCCACGGCCTTTAGGATTCGTTAGCTGAATGTTTGGTGTAAATACTAATGGACGCCTTGTATTCTCACCACCTACAACATCAACCTTAAATGTTTTAGAGTCTTCAATCTTATAAGTATCATTCATATCCTCAATTGCTGCAAGCATCTTTCCATCAGATACTTCTTCGCCTGCCCACCATTTTAAAAGTGCATCTGCAAACTGAGGTTCAAATAAATTACCGCGGTTATTTGCACCGCGGTTACCTGAAGATCCATTACCAAACTTAAGCTTTAAAATGTTAATGTCAGCTTTTTGATTGATCTGTTTAATAGTATAATCACCATCAATCATACGTGAAACATTAACATTTACTTTCTTGGCCAAATCCAAATTAATTGGAGTATCAGCTTTATTTCTGAGCAAATTAAATAGACGTTTCACTTCCTCAATATTTGGCTGAGGAAATTTATTATCAGTAAGAGTCTTTTGAATTTCCTCAGTTGATTTAGGAAAAAAAGTATATGCCATTTGTTTAGTACTCCTTTTCCTATATTTATATGTTTTTGAATTAGTAAAGCCCGGCAGATTCGGGATCGAGGTCAAGATTTTCTTCGATATGTAAGAAGGGCATAATATCACCATATTCGTTTTTAAGGAATGATTTGATGGTATTAAATGAAGAAAAATAGATATTATAAAGAGGATTGCCCCCGGCAGGTCCGTTTTCGGTTACAAGTTTAAATACGATATCATATTTTTGTTCGGTTTCGGGAATAATATGAATCGAATCGTGTGCGATATCGAGTTCAAGTAGATAGACGTGTGAATCACAAAATGTTGAATGATTATAAGATGTAGACATGGTTTTGACTTTCGTTTAGTTTGAGTAAGAGTTGCGAAGGATAGCTTGAGTTTTAGAACGTTTATTTAAATAATATTGTGGTTTTGGTTTTTTATATTTTGATGTAGAAATTTTGGTAATTGTAATATGAGAGGGAATTGGGGTATTAGGAATAATATTTTGATGAGAGTTAAGTGTCATTTGTTTCTCCTTTTTAATCTCTAATACCTTTCTACCATAAAAAAAGGGAGTTGTAAACCCCCTTTTTTCACTTTATATGATTTTTTTTTCTAAAATCTGCCGAGAAACTTTGCAATGTATCCTACAAATGGTAGTAACGATAAAGCCATTAATAAATTCATGCCCGTGTGGGCCATGGCTATTCGAAGTGTATCGCCCTTAGGCCAACCATCTGATACAAACATGCCAGCTAGCCATATCGTACCTGTGGTACCAATGTTAGCGCCTAATACTGCTGCAACCGCTGCTGGAAGTGGTAAAGCTCCAGATGCAACTAAAGCAATGATTGCTGTGGTTGATAATGATGATGATTGCCAAAGAAGAGTCATAACGATTCCTCCAATGAACATATAAATTGGACTACCTAAAAAGAATTGTAGATGGTCCATGTTTCCCATTGATTTCATTCCACCTGAGAATGTTTTAAGACCAATGTAAAAAATCACCAGTCCAACAAGAGCGGTGATTACAGGATTTCCTAGATCCATTTTCTTTACCTTTTTCCAGAGTTTAGTTGTTGACATTTCTTATCCTTAAAAACTATTAAAGAGGCGTAACTATCTACCCCTCTTTAATTCAAAACTATGTAACAGGTATATTAACTTTTTCTTTGTGAATTGAATTTTCGTTCCTGTTCCTTACGTTCTTGTTTTAGTGCTTGTTTTACACCATATTGACGACGTCTTTCACGTTCTTTTGGATCATAAGCCTCATAACCAGGAATTCCCCAATCTTTGGCCCAATTACCAATCTGATCAGGATCATGTCTTTTAGCCATTATTAATTGCCTTCAATTGTTGTACTAAATCTACTCGTTGTTCTGCTGTAGAACTTTTTAATTGAAGTCGAGCTTGATACAATCGTTCTAAACGTTTTTTAACTGACTTAGGTTTTTTCTTCAGTTTTTCAAGTTTAGCAATTTCGGCCTCAATACGTGGAAGGCCCAAGCTCATCGCTTGGACATCCCGATTTACACTTCGCTGTACGCGATCCATTATGCTGCCTCCGCAAATTCAAGTGCTGTTTTAAGTGCATTACTCTTACGCGATTGGTTATCACCAAACCATGATGAGTAAAGACGATTGTCTTCATTACGGCCTTGAATGTGGTCAGTTACATATGTGACAGAGTTAAACGCTTGCCACCATGAACCTTCTGCATATTGTGCACCAGGTTGTGACTCAAGATTATCCATACATAATTTAGCATTGCGTGATAAAGTATCGATCGATAAAGCCTTATCTTGTACACGTTTATCAGCTGTACGAGGCCATACTGTATTGTAATACTCAATTAGTGATTTAGTATTGAAACGCTTTGAACCAAGAAATGCAGCATACTCTTTGTATGTTTTCATTTTTTCGGTAGCGATACCAAGTGCTTCTTTCACATCTTCAGGATTAAACTCTGCACGATGACCAACTTTCATTGCCATCTGTGAAGCTGTATTCAATGACAAAGTCAAAGTGTTATTACATACAACACGAATAGGCGTGAAACGAATATCAATTGATTTGCCATATTGATGAGGATTAGCAAACAAGAAATATGAATCAACTTGATCGCCTTTGAATAATTCGAATGACTCTTTGACTTTAGCCAAAGCCCAAACCATACGACCTTCTTTGAGTGAACCAGCTGTATGCATTTCCATGTCACCAGCCATAACATATTCACCAAAGAATTCGAATGCCTCTGAATTTTGTAGAGGCTTCCAGTTCTCACCGACATTGGTAAGAATTTTGCCATCAGTCTCACGTACAAGAGACTTTTGACCAGTTTTCATTTGTTGACCATTGAAGTCGATATATGATTCAACTTCACGAACGGTCCAATCAACCCCAGCTTTTTTCATCATTTGTGCTGGTGTAAGATCATTGCTTACAGGAACTCCAAGGCCGTGCCATGGAACTTCACCTGCATATGCCATTGTTTCTACTTCGTGACTCATAATATATCTCCTTATA
>Ga0255768_10001303_pt1 | contig 25712 bp, 24 predicted proteins | sample 071ome_33_FD_179983 | JGI IMG/M metagenome (GOLD analysis project Ga0255768, IMG submission 179983) | Coastal salt marsh microbial communities from the Groves Creek Marsh, Skidaway Island, Georgia - 071412AT metaG (version 2) | ecosystem: Environmental > Aquatic > Marine > Intertidal zone >...
GTCCTGCGAACAATCCAGTCCTCACCTAAATCCTTGACCCAGGCGGTGACTTCAAGGATTAAGCTACTATCCAATATGGACATCACCGAAAAGAGGCTTCCACAAGACGGTAAATTCAAAATGAGAGTTCAAGACAAGGAATTTGATATCCGGGTCTCGACCTTGCCTTCCTATTATGGTGAGTCAGTGGTTCTTAGAATCCTGAATAATGCAGGTGATCGAATGAATCTGGTGGGAACGGGTCTTGAAGGTGCAAACCATGAGAAAGTCATGGACATGATGCACCACAGTAGTGGAATTGTCCTGGTCACAGGTCCGACCGGATCTGGAAAAACCTCCACGATCTACGGAATCTTTGGTGAATTCAATCGAAGTGAGAAGAAACTAATCACCGTGGAAGATCCTGTGGAATAGCAAATGGAAGGGGTTGTCCAGATTTCGGTAAACCCCAGAATTGGTCTAACCTTCGCTTCTGCCTTAAGAAATATTCTGCGTCAGGATCCGGACATCATTCTGGTTGGTGAGATTCGAGATTTTGAAACAGCAGAGATGGCCGTTCAAGCATCTCTCACCGGGCACCTGGTCTTTTCTACTCTTCATACAAATGATGCACCATCGGCTGTGATTCGACTGATGGATATGGGGGTAGAGCCTTACCTGATTACAGCGTCAGTCATTGGAGTGATTACCCAGCGTCTGGTAAGAAGATTATGTGACGAATGCAAGAAGTCTTTTCTTCCCGATGACTTGATAATGGGGAGTTCCCAAAGCTCCTACAGTAGAAGTTGTGAGCCTGTTGGCTGTGAAAAGTGTAACTTTGTGGGTTACAAAGGAAGAAGCGGAATCTTCGAGGTTCTGACCTTTGATGAGAAGTTTCGTGAAGTTGTCTTGCAGGGAGCGTCTCCTGTGGCATTGCATGAGTCAGCCCAAAAGCAAGGTATGGTTACCATGAAGAAGGACGGATTTGAGAAGGTGCGCCGTGGGGTCACGACTCTTGAAGAAGCCTTTTCTATAAAGAATAACTGGCAACCGAGTCGATACAAAATAGGTGATTAAAATTCATAATTTGTTTCCCTTCAGGGAAATCTTGATCAATTCATTATGCTGAACTGGAGAACCATATTCTTTGTGGGCCTGTTAGGCCTGCTTTCCTTTCTCCTTTGGGCATCCCAGGAATCTTTGCAAGCAAGAGATGGTACAAGGGACCTCTCCCTTGGGCAGGACAGCTTTCTAGCGAATATGCAAATTGCTCAGGCTCGAGAAGTCAGCGATCCTTTCCTGGCTTCGCTCGAACCACTGAGTCAAGCGATATCATCAGGTTTAAGTGATGAGCCATATTACCCACCAGATGGTGCTCCAGCACAATCCTCTGTGAATCAGGTATCAGCGAATCCTGAAGTGACTGTGGAGGGTGTTCCTTCGCCAGAGTTACCCAGTAGTACAGATCCGAGGGGCTCCTCAACGACAGAGGGCACACAAAACAATAATCCGGTTGCGTTGACAGGTAATTCAGGCCAGTCACAAAACATCGGAATTGAAGTACCGCCCATTCCCAGCTATGAAGTTCCGGCTCCCCCGAAGTTTGAGGTGCCGCCTGTTTCTTTCCCGGCAGCTGGAATGGCCACCTCCAGTCTTCCCATTGCAAGTGAACAGCAAATGCCTCCCCAGATGGCGAGAATTTTGGCTCGTGCCAGTCAAAAAGCAGAAGAAGACGAAGTCCAGGGAGTTCGTTTGAACTTTGTGGATACAGATTTGGGTGTAGTTCTTAAGACTCTGTCGAGTTTCCTGAACAAGACCTTTATTTTGTCCCCGAATACGGATACCAAGGTGACTATCATCAATCCCAAGACCCTAAGAAAGGAAGAGGCTTATGAAGTGCTGCTGGGGACTTTGGAGCTTTCAGGCTATGGGGTCGCCCACAAGGGAAACCTCGTTCGAGTATTCCCTAAAGAGCAGAGTATGGCGGTTACAAATCCTTTCGTAACGGATGCTGATCAGGGGAGCGGGAATGAGTTGATCACCAGAATCATTGAACTGAAGCACATGACTCCTACGGAAGCGATTCGAATACTCAACACTTTTGCAAACAACAATACAGCAAGTTTGGTGGCGGATCAGATTGGAAACAAACTGGTGGTGCAAGGTTATGCAAGTCATGTCTCCCGATTTGAAGAGATCCTTTCCCGGTTGGATATCGATCATCTCAAGGAGTACACACCACACTTTGTATTTTTAAACTATTCCAAGGCTCGAGACGTGGTTCAAACAATTCAGAAGCTCTATGCGGTGATGGGGTCTTCCGGAGGTTCGAGCGTTCCCGGAGGAATTCCTGGAGTGGGGGCAAGCAGCAGTGAAAGAATTCAAGTAGGATCGATCACATCGATGTTTGCCCTGGACAAGGAAAATGCTGTGGTTTTTCTGGCACCAGCTCAGGAGGTTGAGCGAGTCAGCAAATACCTGGAGTATCTGGATCGTCCCTTGCATGAGAGAAAAACTTTAAGGGCCTATCAACTTCAGGAAGCCAAAGTAGATTCGATCCGATCGGCTTTGCAAAAATTGCTTTCCCTGAGCCAAAGTAATAGTGGCGGCGGTATCCCCGGAGGGTCTCCCGGGCTTTCCAATCAGGACGGGATTCTGTTTTCCTCCGAGGACTATCTGGTACTGGAAGACATTCGATTGAATCAAGTCCTGGTATTTACCACCGATACACTGCATGAGCGGATTTCACAAATGCTTCAGGACCTGGATCGAAAGGCCTTTTCCCAGGCGTTGGTTCAGTCCATTCCTGTACGGTATACGAATCCAGAAGAGTTGCTGCAAAAGCTAAAAGAAATATTCTCCGAGAGGATGGGAGACAGCTCTTCTGAAAAACTCAAAATTGTTGCGGATACTCAAAGGAGTTTGTTGATTTTGTCTTGCAAGAGTGAGCGAACTCTGGTGGAGGTTATCCAGATGATTCAACAGTTGGATACGGACAGATCCAACGCTCTGGAGAGAGAGAAATTGTTTTTACTTGAGAATGCCAAATCAGCCAATGTGAAGACTGTTCTTGAAGGGTTTTTCAAGGGCGAAGGGCAGAACTCCCAGAGCCCGATTACCGTCGTGGCTGACGACAGTTCGAACTCTCTTCTGGTCAAGGGGTCCAGTTCAAACCTGAGAAGAATTCAGGAGATCATTCGAACTCTTGATCAGCCTGTTGGGCAGATTATGGTTGAAGTCTTGATACTGGAGGCTCTGCTTGATGAATCATCCACTCTAGGAGTGGAATGGCAGTGGACAGAAGGCAACAATACCCATGCTACAAATTTCAGTCTTGAGAAAGATGGATCGGGTAATACTATCTTTGACAACTTGCAGGGGTTCCGGCAGAGTTTTCTGGATCCAGGCAGGTACAAGACATTTCTGCAGGCAATCAAAGATTCTGAAAAAGTGAAAATCATTGCGACTCCCAGGCTTTGGGCCAGTAACAACCAGGAAGCATCATTTTTGATTGGTGATCAGGTGCCAATAAAAACCAGTGAATCCCAGAACACCGTAGGAACTGTGAACAGCTTTGAGTATCAGGATGTTGGAATTAAGTTGAACTTGAAACCTCGAATTTTGAGAGACGGTACAGTCAGCATGGAAGTTTCTCAGGAGATCAAAACTTTGCGAGGAACAGGCTCCGCTGATACTGGAGGCAATCCAATCATTCAAACCAGAGAAGTGAAAACCTTTGCTACAGTTGCGAATGATCACACGGTGGTCATTGGTGGTTTGATCCGTGAAGATGTGAGCAATACCAGATCCAAGGTGCCCCTGATGGGTGACTTGCCTTTTGTCGGTGGGCTTTTTCGCAAGAAGACCAAATCAGCGGTGAAGACCGAGATGCTGATTTTTCTCACACCTACAGTCGTGAATCCGGGTCAAAACGACTTTCAGGATAAATTCATAGACCAACAAGCCTCACTGCTTGAATAAATACGAGCTTGAATCCTGTATCAAATAGTTGTTTACGAGGAAAACAGCTTTGCGCTCTATCTAAATTTCAGATAGGATAATAACGTTCAATAGTGGTCCTTGGGATGCAAAAACAGACAACTGTGAACCTCTTCACACAATAGAGTGAAGGAATTCACATCGCATTCAAAGGATTCTCCGGACTTCTGCTAAAAACCGTACAAATTGACTGATAAAAGAGTTATTTTGTATGCCTGCAGGAGGTTGGGTAACTTTGGCCCGGTATTTACATACATTTATATGTAATTGCTACGCTTGCGTTCAAACGGCTCCAGTAAGGCTGTCGCAGGCTTGGCACTGTGAAGATAGTCACAACTTGGGAGAAGACTATGAGGAATATGAAATTTTAAACATTCTGAATTGGGTGGTGTTGGGCTTGTTGCTTCTCTCCACCAGTCACGGTCAGAATTTGCCTGTAGCCCAAGGTATGGCTGAGTCGACCATTTCCTTTGAGTTTGACGACAAGTTCGAGTCGAGACACGCCCGACAGCGGTCAATCGAGCTCGAAATATTGGATGAGTCCAAGCAGATTGTACTCCACCAGAGCAGTCTGGGGGAACTGGGAGACGCGTGGAAGCTTTTTCTCCAAGAAGAGAAAAGCTATTTCGTCAGACACAAGACGCAGTTCTTTGGAGATTTTACATCGGCTAAATTCTCAGGCGGTGAGGATGTGACGCTGACCGTTGAACTGCCTTCAGTCACCTAACTGTTTATTTACCCAGACAAGCAACTCTACTTTGATTCGAGTAAGTGGGGAATCGAGTTTTACGATCAATCGAAGAAGGAACGGTTACTAGCTCGAAACAACACGCTTTATACCCTAGACCATGGGGTTCAGCAGCATTATTTACTTGGGGCTCAGAACCATGGAAAAATTGTGTATGTTAAGGCAAGCATTAATGGTCATGTGTATTGGTCAGAACCATTCAGAGCTGGAAGCATGCATACATGGAAATTTGACCTAAGTAAGGAGTCAGGGGACAGTGCTAGTAACACTGCAATCAAGTTTGATACTGGTGGTTTAGAGACAGGCTATGACCTCAGAAATGTTACCGTTGAGACGACAAGAGGAGTTCGCGAGAAATTTAATCTCAAGCAAGGCAATATCAAGAAGGTGTTGCGATACGGATACAGTCTTGATCTTGAAAGCGGTCAAATTTATTCAGTGAAAATTCCGAGTGTTTATAAGGAAGGTGCCTCCTACAAGACTAAGATAGTTGGGGGCCAGGAAAATGTTTTAAATGATCTGATTAATGAACAGACCGTTATTCACGTACTGCCTGATGGACTTGAGGTTTGGCCAAAAACTAGCATGAAAGTGGAAGTTTTTGACGAGGCTAAGAAAAAAGGCTAGGGGTTAAGAATTATCCCAACGGTGGTAGAGAGCAGGTTGGACAACACTTCTATCTCGGATCGCAGTATGCCGGCAAAACTGTCTATGGGAAAGTAACAATCGGTTCGAATGCGTATTGGACCAAAAGTATCTATGGTGGAGGGTCGGCTTACATTTTTAGATTTACCACTATCAAGCCAGTATCTATAAGAGTAAATGTGAACAAAGAATCCGTAGACAATGCCGGCAAAACCGTGGAAATCTATGATGAGCCCAATAAGAAAAGATTAGCCGTTGCCAAGACAGATTCAAACGGAGTGGCAACCAGAGATTTGGGTAAGTATGACGGAAAGGTCAAGAATTACGCTCGCACTAAGTACAAGGATGGTCGCTGGTACTGGTCCGGGGCTTTTAGAAGCACCCACAAGAAGACCATCAATATCAGATCTCCAAGAGACACCGAAGTCACAGTTTTGGTGGATACTCAACCTGCCGGTGGGAAGACAGTTGAGATTTATGATGCTTCTCAGAAGAAGCGTCTCAAGGTTGTAAAGACGGATGCAAACGGTGTTGCCGGGTTTGATCATGGTTTTCATGAAAAAGATGTTTTCTATTATGCTCGATATAAGCACAACAACGAGTAGGTTTGGTCGAACAAGCTGAAGGCTGAGCGCAGTGCCAAAATTTGGGCAGGTAAGCGAAGACTTGGAGAGGAAGACTGGGCCAAGATGTACACTCCTGGGCAGCCGAGACAGGTTGTTATTGACACCAATCGACATGGTTTCAATCTTGCGGGTAAGCGAATTTACGTATTCGATGGCAACTCGTACACAGGCGTGAACGGGAAAGTCGGGGATGACGGTAAATTGGCATTGACTGTACCAGGTAAGGCTCTGCGTTACCGAGTGGATTATTCTGGACAGTATTTTGTAGAGACAACTCACCGCCCAGAGATTCATATTCCTCACAGAAGAGTAGTCATTGATTCGAACAATGGTGATCACAACTTGAGTGGAACCAGAGTCTATGCCTTCAGTGGCAACAGCTACACTGGCCTGAGTCAGAAAGTAGGCGAAGACGCAAAGGCGACTTTCTACCCTCCTGATTCCGAATTCCGCTACAGAGTTGATTATGCTGGTCAGGTTTATACAGAAACTACTGACAGTGAAGCGATCAATGTGGCTTACAGAGTTGTCACTCTGGATTCCAATAACGATGGATTCAACCTCGCTGGTTCCAGTTCAACCATTTCTCGAATGGGCACGTCCGTGTGATTTTTCCCATTGGCATTTGTGGTAAACACGAATACTTCATGGCCCAACCTTGCAAGACTTTGGCACATGGCCAGTGAGGAATGGAGCGGACCCCCATAGACTGTTGCAGGATAGAATGACGGGATGACAACACCTATTTTCATGACTCCAACATAATCGAATGGAATCCAAAAGAAAAGGGAGCATTATCTTGAGTAGTAAGACTCCATATCCTCGATTTCCAGCGTATTCTCTGTTCTCCAAAGCAGGGCTCGCGAGAATTCAAGGGCTAACTCGAGATTCGTAAGCAATGGAATTCCAAAGTCCACTGACTTTCGACGGATTTGATAAGCATTCGTCAGTTCGCTGCTTTGATTGTTTTTTGGAATGTTAATCACAAGGTCATAGCTTGAACGGTCTTGAATTGAGCTGATAGCATCAACTGCTCCAGCTTCATCAGGCCATGGAAGCAATTCGCAATCAATGTCGTGCTGCTGCAGGTACTGGTAGGTTCCTGTTGTGGCAAAAATCTTGATACTCATAGTGTTGAAGTGTTTACAGATTTCCAGAAAAGACTTTTTAGTCCTAAGGGGGCCAGCACTGATCAAGACTTTAGACAGATCCAGGTCAAAGCCTACGGATACAAGTGACTTCAAAAAAGCTTCATGAAAAGTTCTTCCCAGACAGCCCACTTCTCCTGTTGAACTCATCTCGATTCCAGGTAAGGGGTCAGCACCGGTCAAGCGAGTGAATGAAAAGTGAGGAGCTTTCACCCCACCATATTTCAGATCCAGTTCCAGAAAGTCAGTGGTGCCACCTGGAACTTCTTCATTGAGCATGACCGAACTGGCAACATTGACAAAGTTAGTACCAAGAATCTTTGACACAAAGGGAAAGCTCCTCGATGCTCTGAGATTACACTCAATCACCTTGATTTCGTTTCCCTTAACAAGGTACTGGATATTAAATGGTCCCTTGATTTCCAGAGCCTTCACAATTTTGTTGGAGATACGAACGAGTTCTCGTAACGTGGATTCAGGACAAACCAGAGGGGGACAGACCAGAGTGGCGTCTCCAGAGTGAACTCCTGCATTCTCAACATGTTCACTGATTGCATAGATTACAATCTCTTCTCCATCACCAACCCCGTCAACCTCCACCTCCTGGGCATCAGAAACGAACTTTGAAATTACTACGGGATATTCAGTGCTGATATCTGCCGCATTATTCAGCAATTGTTCAAGCTCTTCTTCAGTTGCAGCGATTCCCATTGCTGCTCCCGACAAAACGTAGGACGGTCTGACAATCATTGGGTATTCGTGAAGGTTTGCGAAATCAAAAGCGGCTTGTTTGCTACTGACCTGGGTCCACTTTGGTTGGTCCACCTCAATGCGGTCGAGAAGGGCTGAAAACTTTTGGCGATCTTCCGCATTGTCAATTCTGGTGGCGGGGGTACCCAGGATGTTTACACCAGCTTTGGCAAGTTTCAAGGCAAGATTGTTGGGTACCTGACCACCCATGGATACAACCACTCCCAGTGGTCTTTCAAAATCAATAACATCCAGGACTCTTTCTAGAGTAATTTCGTCAAAATAGAGACGGTCGCATTCATCATAATCAGTGCTGACAGTCTCCGGATTGTTATTGATCAAAATGGTGGTAAAACCTTTCTTTCGAAAGGCCTGAATTGTATTGACACAGCACCAGTCAAATTCAACACTGGAGCCTATCTTGTAAGCTCCTGAACCGAGAATCAAAACGGACTTGTCCGGGTCTGCCGGCTGCAAATCGTCTTCACTCGCGTGATAGCTACAATAAAGGTAGTTGGTTTGCGCCGGATATTCAGCTGCAAGTGTGTCGATTTGCTTCACTTTCGGGATAATCTCATATTTCTTTCGAAAGCTGCGGATTTCCTCAATGCTTCTGGCCAGAAGAATGGAAAGTTGTTGATCGCTGTAACCCGACTTCTTGGCTTCCAGAATGTTTTCATGATTGAGTTCTTCGCGCTTCTGATTCAGGAGGAGACGCTCAGTTTGAACGATATTGTCGAGTTTGTAGAGAAACCAGCGATCAATATGAGTTTTGTCATGCACATCATCCACATGATGACCTTGCAGCAGACTGCGAAAGATGGCAAAAATTCGGCGGTCTGTTGGCTCCAGGCTCTCGACCTCAACTTCAGGGACCTTGATTGAAGGGTTCTGAGACAGTCCAGCATATGAGCTATCTACCATTCGAATGGCCTTTTGAATTGTCTCTTCAAAGTTTCTACCGATGGCCATTACCTCACCGACAGACTTCATTCCCGGACCAATATTCTTGCTGACCTGGCGAAATTTGGTGAGGTCCCACTTGGGTACTTTGACCGTGATGTAATCCAGTGCAGGCTCAAAACAAGCTGTAGTCACTTTTGTCACAGAGTTTTTCAAGTCAGGAAGGGCGTAGCCCAGTCCCAGTTTGGCAGCGATAAAGGCGAGTGGGTAGCCGGTTGCTTTACTCGCCAGAGCTGAACTTCTGGACAATCGGGCATTCACCTCAATAACACGGTACTCTTCTGAACCCGGATGCAGTGCAAATTGCACATTACACTCTCCAACGATTTTCAAATTGCGAACAATTTCGATGGAGAGGTTGCGCAAAAGCTGATATTCGCGATCATTCAGGGTTTGGGAAGGAGCGACCACAATACTTTCGCCTGTATGAATGCCAAGTGGGTCAAAGTTCTCCATATTGCAGACTGTGATGCAGTTGTCATAAGCATCTCGAACAACTTCATATTCAATTTCTTTCCACCCACCCAGATACTCGTCAATCTGGATTTGAGGTGAGAGTTCAAGAGCTTTGGAGGCCAAGCTTTCAAACTCTTCAAAATTGTATGCTACGCCAGCTCCCAGGCCTCCCAGGGCAAAAGCACTTCGAATCAAAAGGGGGTAGTTTGAATTCTTGCCAATCTCCACTGCCTGGGGAAGAGTGGTTGCGATTTGATGCATGGGTACTTTGATGTCAAGTTTGGTCAGAAACTCGGCAAATTTCTCTCTGTCTTCTGTCAGGGAGATTGTCGGAACGGGCGTTCCCAAAACCTTTACACCGTACTTTTCAAGAACACCAGACTCATACAACTTGAGACCACAGTTGAGTGCTGTTTGACCGCCGAAACTCAGATAAATTCCATCGGGTTTTTCCTTTTGAATAATGCTCTCTACAAAATCGGGTGTGACTGGCAGAAGATAGACTCTGGTTGCCATCCCTTGAGAAGTTTGAATCGTTGCAATATTAGGGTTCACCAGTATGGTTTCAATACCTTCTTCCTTGAGTGCCTTGATGGCTTGTGAACCTGAGTAATCAAACTCACCTGCTTCACCGATCTTTAAAGCTCCCGAGCCAAGAAGGAGTACTTTTTTCAAGTCCTTGTTCATTATTGTACTCCTTGCTCCAGCATTGATTTGATGAAGTGATCAAACAAAAAAGCGGTATCTTGGGGGCCCGGTGCGGCTTCAGGATGAAACTGAACACTGAAAATTGGCTTGACTTTGTGTCTGATGCCTTCATTGGTTCCATCATTGGCGTTTACGAAGTACTCTTCCCAGTCCTCTGGAATAGTAGCATTATCCACAGCATAGCCATGATTTTGAGAAGTGATGTAGCATCTTTTAGTACCCACCTGGCGGCAGGGTTGATTGTGAGAGCGATGACCGTACTTCAATTTGTAGGTTTGCATGCCTGCCGCCCTGGCGATCAGCTGATGGCCAAGGCAAATTCCCATCATGGGGATGGAGCGCTCCATAGCCTCTTCGAGGTGTTCCACTACCTTATCGAGAGTTTGAGGATTCCCTGGTCCATTGCTCACTAAAATTCCATCGTAATCAGAAACATTGCTTACAAAATTGTTTTCAAGAAAAGGATAAGAATAAGGGATCGAAACTACTTTCAGATTACGCTTTAGCAAAGAGCGCAATATATTACTTTTGCTACCACAATCGATCATTAAAACGGTTGCTTGAATGGGACCTTCAGGGAGAAAGATCTGAATACTTGGGCTGGTGACCTGATGAGCAAGATTTTCAAGATTGGGATTATAAAATGAGGGTTTTGAGCGGGGGTATTCGGTGGTAATTCGACCGAGCATTGAACCCTCTTCACGTAGGAGAGTTGTCAGGGTTCGGGTATCTATATTGTATATTCCCGGTACATTCTCCTCTACCATCCACTGGTGCAAATTACGATCTGCTCTCCAATGGGAGTAATCCTTGGCATACTCTCCCAGGACAAGACCCTTCAGGTGAACCTTCCTCGACTCAAAAGGTGAGTTGACGAGGTTCTCTGATGTCATTTTCGGTACGCCGTAGTTTCCAATCAAAGGGTAGGTGAAGCACAAGACCTGTCCCCTGTAGGAAGGGTCTGTCATAGTTTCTCCATAGCCGACCATACCTGTCGAAAAGACAACTTCACCTGAGTTACTAAGTTTGGCACCAAACGACTTACCTACAAAGATTTTTCCGTTTTCCAAAACCAGATAAGCATCTTCTGACACAGTCAACTCCTTGAAAGAGGGCTTCTTGAGAAGTACTCGAGTGTATTACAAGAGCCCTGTTCTGGTGCAGGAAGATACAAACTTTTGCTGATAAAATAAACTTTTGTAGGAAAAAAACACTGATTCGAAAGCCTTGGGACCAATTGAAATGACTTCCGTAAGGTTATCCTGATTGATGGTGACTTTCGACTTCTCAGACTTCACAAGATTTTAAATTTAGAAAACTTGCCTGGATTTGTAGAATTACTGGATGATTGTGCTTTCGAAGATGTTTTGCAGGAGAATCTGCACTTCATCGCTTCAGGAATTCCATCTTCCGCATCGACTGACTTTTTGCATGGACAAAGGTTTGAAGAAGTCCTGGCAAAGCTGAGGAATGATTATGACTATGTTGTGTTCGACACTCCTCCTCTGGCTTTCTCCACCGATCCATACCTATTGATCAAAAAGTGTGATTTTACACTTTTTGTACTGGCGATTGATCGAACCAAAGTTGTCAATGCGGAGAAATACCTCAATGAGTTGACGAAGCTTGGCATTGAAGATATCGGTCTGGTTGTCAATCGAGTGGCTGAAGTTGAGTTGTTTGGGCAATACAGTTATCGCTACTACTACTAGAGCTATGTCATTCGCTGATTGGAATGGGTTCTGAATACCGTGTGTTTCGTTTAGTTCTTTCTCTTGAGATACTCTTGATAGGACTTGGCAGCGTCTTCCGGGTTCCCAAATGAGTCTCCTCTTGAGGAGGAATTGTCTAGTTTGACTGGCTCTTCAACAGGAAGACTTAACTGAGTAATCAGGCCAAACAAGAGTGTAAACAAAATTGCCACTGTCAAAGACAGAATAATTGTGCGTGCTCTTCTTTTCTTCTTGCGCCGCTTCTTCAGTTTACTGGCTTTTCTTTCTCTGTTTGTTGGATCCAACTGACCAAGCCTTTCCAGAAGATTACTTAGTTTGGCAAGGGGTATTGGTTTGCTGATCACCGCATGGATTCCCAGTTTTAGAAGTCTTTGTTCCTGTTCTTTTTTCTTCATGGAAGTTAGGCCAAGAATGATTGCATTCTCGGGTAAATCTTCACGAGCAAAGAAGTGCAGGGGGTCCAGACCAGGAAACTGCAAGTCAATAAGAAGGAGGCACTTCTTCTCACATTGCAGACTTTTTAGTTCTGCTATGGAGTTGAGAATGTGAACTTGAAAACCCTGCATTCCAAGGTACTCCCCGAGAACTTCCTTGAGAGACTTCTCATCCTCCAGGACAAAAATTGGATATTCATGCGTGTTTTCGAAGATGAGTTAACTTAAGGCTTCTTTATCGTTTCGTCGGTTTTGGATGAACTGGTCAATAATTTCAGATTCCAGATCACCTGAATAGAACCGGGCGAGGTGGGATTGTTCATGCAAGGCCAGTCTGGCTACGTTGGAGCTGGCATTGAAGAGAAGCATTTCCAGCTCCGGGCCGAAAAGAGCGATCAGGTCTACCAGGAAACCAAGCCCTTCCAGGTTTTCAATTGCATTGTCTACGAGGACAATGTCGGCTTTCTCTACATTGCGAACACTCTCGAGAAGTTCACTCACACTAAATGTGAGGTATATCACTGCACTTTCGTTTTTGTACAGTTTGAGCATCCGTAAAGAATCGGAATCGCTATCTGAAGTGCATAAACAATGGATGTGGATCATTTCAAAGAAACCTCAAGTGTTCTTCGTCAAAGTGTAGTTTGCAGCTGTATGGTATTAGGGTTCGGGTCGAACAAACCGAGAGAGAAAGTGGGGAATATTGTGTATTTATGTTCGGTCTTCTAGAAAAAAGAGAAAAATCTCGAATAGCTTCGAAGGGAAAGGAAGCTGCATTGGCTCTGTTAAGGGCCCAGGTTTTCCTGTCTCAGCAGATACCGTCGTTGCAGACCGCCAAACAATGCTCTGACCTTTCAAGTAGCCTGGCTCAACTTGAGAACTATACTCTTACCTTGCAATGGAAATATCCTGAACTGGATAGCAGTATCTTCAAAGACGTGCATTCTCAACTGTTTCAAATGAAGAGAAGCTTCATATGTAAAGTTAGAGATGTGCTCTCCAGTGAGGTAAAGCAGGAGACAGAGGAATTGTCATCCAGCAGTTCCAGGAATCTTGAGCTACCGGACTTTCTGGCAAAAGCCAGAGCCCTTTATGTCTTTCAGTTTCAAGGGGAAAGAAAGTTCTTCCCCCATATTCAAGAAGCCTTTCGAGACCTGAGCAAGCGTAAAATTCTCTTTGAAAATCAGGAGTTAAGCTCAATGATGAGCAGACTGGCCCCGGACACATCCTGGCAAGCGCTCTTTCTTGCTCGACTCACTTTGAATCACCCGCTGGAAGTTGAGAAAACTCCCTGGGGGGTACAGTTTTTACGAGCTGACTTTAGTGTGTCAGCTATGGTGCTTCTTCGGTGGCTTGTACTTCTAAAGACCTCAAAAGAGGGTCTTGAGAGAATTGAACAGAACCTGGCTCGAATTCAGCTCCAGACCTTGTTGGAAGAGCTTGAATACTGTCATGAAAATCATCTTGAGCCTCTTTTGCATCTGCATCAATCAAAAAACGCAAAGCTTCGGGAGTTTTCACTGAAGGTTTGCGAAAGAAGTGGCTCTCAAAAATCTACCGAAGCTTTGGTGGATTTGTCACGGGATGTCGAAGGGCACATTTCAACAAAAGCCCGCGAGATTTTGATTCGCAAGAATCCAGGGCTTTTGGAATTTTATGGGCTCGACTTGAAGGAAGAAAACAGAGAATTCCAGGAGAACAGGGAAATGCTTTCCTCAATTCGAAGAGAGTTGGAAGAGAAAGATGATGATTTGCCCAATCTTGAGTTTCAGGAGAGCTTGGAGTTATTGCGTATGGCCAACCAGAGAAAAGGCTCCAGTCGTTCTCGTAAGAAAATTGTATCCTTGGCGCACGCTCGAAGAGAGCTCCTTAAGGCGGGTTGAGAGCCCATGTTTTGCATCCTGTTTAAAATCAGGACTTGTTGGGTAGTATGACCGGGGAATGGGTTCTAGCTCTCTTCATGAGTCTGAATTGACTGAATGAACTGATGAATCAGAGTTGGTTCCTTCTCATAGAAAATCTGCAGTAAAATCGTTTCCAGGTCTTCCAGTTCCAGTTCCTGAATCTTCTTGTCGCACAAATGGTCGAGTTCGTGAAGGGAGTTTGCTTTCAGGTACAAGCTGATTGCCCGTTTCATTCCGCGCTTGGATCCGGCAACTCTTCCATTTTCAAAAATTTTCTGCAAGGCCACCAGGCTGTAGATTAAAACCGTGATGAGAAGCCCTGTTCCGAAGAGAATCATTGCTGAGACGTTTTGTCCCGCTTGAGAACCGAAATGAACTACTACAGCCAGGGTTGAACAGATCAGATACAAGATCAAGACCACATTACGATGGGAAACTCCAAGGCTAAGGAGTTGATGGTGAATGTGGCTTTTGTCTGCAGCAAAAACAAATTTACCGGCTTTCGCTCGACGAAATATAGCCAGCAGCGTATCTACCACAGGTAAGCCCAGAAGAAAAACTGGAGCCATCATCCCTAATGTAGCGGTCTTGAAGCTGATGACTACTATGGATAGTACTGCCAGATTGTATCCCAGAAAGAGTGAACCTATATCTCCCATAAAAATTGAAGCTGGATGGAAGTTGTATCTTAAAAAGACCAGGAGTCCCCCAAGAAGACCTGGAATAATCATGGTGACGATCAGGTCATTGGGTTGCTGGAGTGCGAGAGTGGCAAGAATAATGAAGCTCAGTCCCGCGGCCAGTCCATCCAGACCATCCATAAGATTGACAGCATTGATGACGCCAACCACCCAGAACACAGTAAATGGTATGGCGAAGACGCCAAGCTCCAGGCTCATGCCCAGGATAGAAATCTCCCAAATGATGATATCAAAGTGGCACAGCATCACCGCAATTACACACTGGATGAGGAATTTGGTTGTGCTGTGAAGATCAATCAGATCATCGATGGCTCCTAAAATGGTGATACAGACCGCACCTCCCAATATCCCGACAATCCCGTTAAACTGGCTGTCAGTGATGGCCGGACTTTGAAAAAAAAGTATGTAGAGCAGGCTGGCAAAATATCCACTGATGAAGATCAGTCCACCCATTCGAAGAACCTTCTTCTTGTGGACAGAGCGTGAGTTGGGTATGTCGTAGATTCCGAGCCATTCCAGCAGCGGAAAAAGCAGTTTCCCGGAGAGGTAACTAAAAAGAATTGCGACGAAAAATGAATACCAGTTCACAGGAAAAATTCTATCACAGGGCAGGGGAGTTGGCCTTCGCCAGCTTGCAAGAAGTGATCAAATACAATTTCATTGCGGTTACTTTGTTTGCATCTGCTCAATTTAACGAAAAAAGACCGACTCCGATGGAGTCGGTCTTGATCTACCAAGAATTTGAATAATCTTATTTCGCAGAAGCTGCAATCTTTCTCGCTGCACGAGAAGATGCTACTGTGAAGAAAGATTGAAGTGGGAGCAAGAAAGTAAAACCTTCCACGTCTCGAGCCCTGACGATCTCGTTGAGTTTCAAGTGACTAACGTCGATGGAAATTACATCAGGGATGTCCTTGGGCAAGGTCAGAATTTCTGTTTCCAGAGAGTTCTGTTGCAATACTCCCCCTTGGCGAAGAACACCATAAGGAGTTCCTATACCCTTTATCGGAACCTTGATTTTGACCGGACGGTCGTCATACGCTTTTTGAAACTCAAGATGCAAAACATTGTTCTGAGTCCAGTCATACTGAATGTTTTTGAAGATTGCCTGGTGAGCTTCTGTTTCTTCACCGTTCTTCACATTAAGTTTCACGAGGCCACTCGCTCCTCTTTTCTTGATTAGAGTTTCCACTTCTTTTCCATCGATGGCAATGCTGACAGCCTGACCAGACTTGTCATACAAAGTCGCGGGAATATTTCCAGACTTGCGCAGAGCGTTACGGCTAGCCTTGGTGATTCTGCTTTCTCTAACTGTTGAATTTACCTCGTACATTTTCTTCCTCCAAAAACCAGCACCCATGGGGGTGAAGCACGGAAGTATAGGAAAGGCAATTGAAGAAATCAAGTGGAAATCTTGTCTGTTGATAAAAAAGTGAAAAATTGTAATTTGTCCAACTCAGGGCTGCTGTTGGTAAATCACCCCTTGATATTTTATATTGTAGCGTCTATTCAGGAGTCCTCTATGCCGAGAATCAGAAGTCAATTGAAACGCGATACTGCCTTCCGGGAGAATTTTGCACACAACAAGCAGCTCTTGCTGGATCTGCAAACCAAAAGAGATGCAATTGCCTCAAGAGATGATCATCCATCAGTGATCCGCCATCGTTCTCGCGGGAAGTTGTATGTGCGAGACAGGATCGAGCTCTTGCTGGATTCTGATTCCCGATTTTTGGAAGTGGGAACATTTGCAGGATATGGAATGTACGACTCCAGTCCAGCCAGTGCTGGAATAGTCACTGGAATTGGAACGATTTCAGGAAGACAATGCATGATTGTGGCCAATGATGCCACTGTAAAAGGTGGGAGCTACTATCCTATTACAGTGAAAAAGCATCTTCGAGCCCAGGAGATTGCTCGTGAGAATCGTCTTCCCTGCATTTATCTAGTGGATTCAGGCGGTGCCTTTCTGCCTTTACAGAGTGAAGTTTTCCCTGACAGAGAACATTTTGGACGCATCTTCTATAACCAGGCTCAAATGAGTGCTCAGGGTATTCCGCAGTTAGCCATGGTGATGGGATCGTGTACCGCTGGAGGTGCTTATGTCCCCGCGATGAGTGATGAGACTGTTATTGTCAAAGAGCAGGGAACGATTTTTCTGGCGGGACCACCGCTGGTCAAAGCTGCGACAGGAGAGGTTGTTACGTCAGAAGATCTGGGTGGAGGGGAAGTCCACTGCCGAATTTCAGGAGTTAGTGACCATCTGGCCAACAATGACGAACACGCCATTGAAATCATGCGTGAAATAGTTGCCCATCTCAACGGTCCCAGTAAGGGCTATCCTCTTGAACGAGTGACTCCAAGAGACCCGTTCTATGACCCCGAAGAAATCCTTGGAATTATTCCCAAAGACTCGAGGGTGCCCTATGACGTGAAAGAAGTTATTGGCCGACTGATAGACGGAAGTGAATTTCACGAATTCAAGAGTGAGTACGGGAAGACTTTGATCTGTGGATTTGCGCACCTTGAGGGTTTTCCAGTTGGAATCCTCGCTAACAATGGTGTTTTATTCAGTGAATCTGCCCTTAAAGGGGCTCATTTTGTTGAACTATGCTCTCAACGGGGTATTCCCTTGCTGTTCTTACAGAATATTACAGGTTTTATGGTGGGAAAGAAGTATGAGCAGGAAGGAATTGCCAAACATGGTGCCAAGATGGTGATGGCTGTTTCCAATGCTGCAGTCCCTCGCTTTACAGTTGTCATCGGGGGGTCTTTCGGAGCTGGTAATTATGGTATGTGTGGGCGAGCCTATCAACCACGTCAGCTATGGATGTGGCCGAATTCCAGGATTTCAGTGATGGGAGGGGCCCAGGCATCTGATGTTCTGGTGCAGGTCAAGGTTGCCCAGATGAAAAAGAAGGGGCAAACACCGGATGAATCCCAGCTGGAAGCAATCCGCCAGGAAATCATGGAAAGCTACGAGGCAGAGTCGAATGCCTACTATTCCAGTGCCCATCTTTGGGATGACGGAGTTATCAGTCCCTTGAGTACAAGAAGCTCTTTGGCAATGGGAATCGCAAGTTCACTGAATTCAAGCCCTGTTGATCGCAAACAGGGTGTATTTCGAATGTAAAGAGGCCTTATGAAACGAGTTATGGTTTTGAATCGGGGAGAAATTGCCAATCGGATAATTAGCTCCATAAAGTCGATGGGGCTACTGGCCATTGCAGTTTATTCAGACCCAGACAGGAACAGTCTAGCCGTGAAAAGCGCTGACCTGTCCTATCCATTGGGTGGTGAATCTTCTACCGAAAGCTATCTGAATCTTGAAAAGATCAGGGAGGCGATCCAGGCCACGAAGGCGGATGCAGTCCATCCGGGCTACGGATTTCTGTCAGAAAGAAGCGATCTTATTGAATTGTGCGACGAGCTTGATGTTGTATTCATTGGCCCTGGAAAAGAAGCAATTTTGAAGATGGGGGACAAGATTGAAAGTAAGCAGCTCATGGAGAAGGGTGGCGTTCCAGTTGTGCCGGGATTTTTCATGGACGGTCTGACACCAGAGAAAATTGTTGAAAAGGTAGAGGAGATCGGGCTTCCCGTTATGGTTAAGGCCGCAGCTGGTGGTGGTGGTAAGGGGATGCGAAAAGTTGACCAATTGAAAGACCTCCAGTCAGATATTGAAAGTTGCCAGCGGGAGGCCAAAAACTCATTTGGAGATGAGCGAATATTTATCGAGAAATATATCGAAAACCCTCGTCACATAGAGATTCAGGTCTTTGGAGATTCTCATGGAAATATTATGCATCTGAACGAAAGGGAATGCTCAATACAACGCAGAAATCAAAAAATTGTGGAAGAAGCCCCTTCTTGCGTATTGAGCTCTCAGAAAAGAGAAGAGATGGGAAAGGCTGCGATTTTGGCCGCTCAGCTGGTGAGTTATCAAAGTGCGGGTACCGTTGAATTTATCTATACTCCGGAAGATGAGTTTTACTTCCTTGAGATGAACACACGCTTACAGGTAGAGCATCCGGTAACCGAGGAGTCACTGGGTGTTGATCTTGTTCAGGAACAGATTAGAGTTGCTCGAGGTGAGGAGTTATCTTTTCAGGACCTCGTTCCAGAAGCCCACTCTATGGAGTGCAGGCTTTACGCTGAAGCTCCCTTAGAGAACTACCAGCCCAGCTGTGGAAAGATTCTCAAACTGGTTTGGCCCCGGTCCAAAGACTGGCTTCGAATAGATAAAGGTGTGGAAGAGGGGGACGAAGTCACTCCGTTTTATGATCCAATGATTGCCAAGGTGATTACCAAAGGAAAGACCCGGGTACAAGCCATCGAGAGAATGATTCAAGCACTTGAAGAACTGGTTTTGTTTGGTGTGACGACGAATCAGGGATTTTTACTTCATTTGCTGCGGCAGCCTGCTTTTCAGGAGGGTAGATTGAGTACCCATTTCCTGGATCAACACGGGGTTCTGGATGGCTATAGAAATAGATTGGCGAGTGCACAGGATGAAGGATTGGCGACAGGCCTCGCTGGTTGCTTTCTTGCGTCAAGGACTTCGGGCTCTATACACAATAGTCCTTACTCAATTCAGGGTTTGAATGCAGGAAAAAAGGAGCAGTCATGATTGATCTGGAATTTGAACAGATATCACCTCTGAAGTCTGATAGTTTTCGACTGCGCCTGCGAAGAATGGATGAGCACACTTCCTATTCACTCCAGCTGATGAAGGATGAAGAAGAGAGCTCTGTTGCCGGACGAAGTTATGATTTTCAAATTGATTTGAGCGATAGTAATGAGTTGATGGAGATTCGAAGTACGGAATTTAATGAAAGAATCTTCTATCAAATTGATGATGATGGTCGAACTTTTTACCTTCAGCTCAGGGGTGAAAGCTATGTATTCAGGCGCGTTCTATCCTACGATCTTGACTCGGGATCCCAGGACGCATCGAGTGCAGTGCTTGCTCCCATGCCCGGAAGAATTCTGAAGGTTTGTGTGGAGTCCGGTCAGGATGTGGAAATGGATCAGGAGTTGTTCGTAATGGAGAGTATGAAGATGGAGAGCTCATTGAAGGCCGGTAGAGACGGAATCGTAGAGGCTGTTGAAGTTTGTGAAGGGGATCTTGTGCAGGCTGATCAGATTCTGCTCAAGTACAAAGAGGAGCAGAATGGATAAGGTTCGCATCGTCGAAGTAGGTCCAAGAGATGGTCTTCAGAACATTGGCGAAACTTTGCCACTGAAGCTTAAGCTCGATTTTATAGAAAAGTTATCAAAAGCGGGTTTGAAAGATCTTGAGGTTGGAGCTTTTGTATCTCCCAAATGGGTTCCGCAAATGGCAGATACTGAAGCAATAATACGAAGTCTCCCAACCACACCCGGGGTTAATTACTGGGCTTTGGTGCCTAATGCAAAAGGTTTGGACAGTTACTTGAAGACCAGTTTGAACCATTTGGCATTTTTTACTGCTGCTTCCGATCAGTTCAACATCAAAAACACTAACAAAAGCTTCGAGCAGTCGATCGAGCATTTAAGTCCATTGCTTGAAAAATGCAAGGGTCATACTGTCAGAATTTACTTGTCGACCGTTTGGCATTGTCCCTATTCCGGTGATATAGACCTTAATGATATCGAGAAAGTGTTTTCCAGTTTGGCAAAGCTGGGCTTTGATGACTTGTCACTGGGTGATACAACTGGAATGGCAACACCCGGTCGTGTAAGAGAAGTTCTAAAAGTTGCCGGGAATTATTTTAGTTTGGACAGTATCAGCTGTCATTTTCATGATACTTACTCCATGGCAATGGCCAATGTTTTTGAGGCATTGGGAATGGGAGTTCGATCCTTTGACAGCAGTTCAGGTGGATTGGGAGGATGTCCGTATGCCCCGGGAGCTTCCGGAAATCTGGCTACGGAGGACCTTGTTTTTGCCTGCATGCGAGAGGGGCTTCAAACCGGTGTTGATCTGGAGGCTTTGATCTTTGCAAGTGAATCACTTTTTCAACACCTCAAGAGAGTCAGTCCGTCAAAGGTACATCAGGCGAATAGGCCCCAATGACTATTTTCAAACTCCTGCGAGTTCATCAGTATGTAAAGAACTTCTTTATTTTGTTTCCTCTGTTTTTTGCCGCTAAATTCCAGGAAGTGGAATTGCTTCAATCTGTTGGATTGGCGTTTTTATGTTTCAGTCTTGGTGCCAGCAGTATTTATATTCTCAATGACTATCTGGACAGGGAAGCGGATCGCCTCCATCCAACAAAATGTAAACGTCCAATTGCAAGTGGGAAGATATCGCCTGCTATGGCACTACTGATCGCAATCCTTTGTGTTACCAGTGCTGTCAGCGGAATGTATTTTATCGATCTGAATGCATTCTACGCTCTGCTGGGCTATCTTGTACTGAACCTCTTCTACAGCGTAAAGTTGAAGCATATTCCAATCGTTGATATCAGTTGCATTGCCATCGGCTTCGTCATTCGACTTCTGGTTGGAGCGAATGCCGGACAGGTGCCTTTGTCACACTGGATTCTAATTATGACTTTCCTGTTGGCTCTATTTCTGGGGCTTGCGAAAAGGCGAGATGATGTTTTGCTTTACGAACGCTCTCAGACGAAAGCGAGAAAGGCAATTGAAGGCTATAATCTTGAGTTTTTAGGATCAACCATGATGGTCATGAGTTCCGTCACGATAGTTAGCTATCTGCTCTATTGCGTTTCACCTGAAATTCGATCAAAACCGGGGCGCGAGAATCTGTATGTAACTACATTTTTTGTGGTCGTGGGCATAATGCGCTACATGCAACTTACATTTGTCTTCGAGGCGAGTGGCTCACCGACCAGACTCTTGCTGAAGGACAGATTTTTGCAGGTGGTTATCTTTTTGTGGCTAGCGACTTTTGGCTGGATTATCTATTGAACAAGAAGGTTCTTTATATTGCTTTTGCCGGATTTTGCTCGTTGGTGAATCTGGGTGTTCAAAGAGTCGTGCATATTGTTTACAAAGGACCATTTGACCTGTATTTGGGTATGGGTGCAGGTACTATTGCAGGCTTTGTACTCAAATACATTCTTGATAAAGTCTTTGTGTTCGAGGACAGTTCCAGAGATTTAAAGCAGGAAGCGGGCAAGTTTTCCCTCTATTCTTTCATGGCAGTTTGGACGACTCTGATATTTATGGGAACAGAAGTTCTTTTTGAATATTTGTGGAGTCACCCCCAGTCACGTTACGTCGGTGGGGCTTTGGGACTGGCAATTGGATATACTGTAAAATATCATCTGGATTCGAAGTATGTATTCAATCAGGATTCACAAGAGATCAGCAGTAGAAATTCATGAATTCAAGACAGGAGAATATTACCAGTTGGGGTCTGTTTCCCCGCCGTAACTCAAAAGTGCTGGAGCCTGATACACTTTCAAGTTGCCAGTCAATTTTAGAGGAGAACAAGTCTTTGACTCCCCGTGGACTTGGTCGCTCCTATGGTGATGCCAGTTTGGGGGAGGCGGTTCTGGAGCCCGCGAATCGGGCAAACTTTCTGGAGTTTGATTCTGAGTCAGGATTGTTGATTGCCCAGGCGGGAGTTAGTCTGGATGATATTCTCACTGTGTTTGTTCCACGAGGCTGGTTCTTGCCTGTGACGCCTGGTACCAGAAAAGTTACCCTGGGTGGAGCATTTGCAGCAGATGTTCACGGTAAGAATCATCATATGGATGGAAGTTTCTCGGATCATGTTGAGTTTATTGATATTCTTCTTGAAAGCGGTGAGTGCTTGCGTGCCAGCCGGGATGAGCATCCACAACTCTTTTATGCAACAGCAGGTGGAATGGGACTCACGGGATTCATTCTCAATCTTGCCTTGAAGTTGCGTAAGATCGAAAGTGCCTACATTCGTCAAAGAGCAGTTCAGGCTCCCAACTTTGAAGAGCTGATTCGCCTTCTGCGAGAAAACGAAGAAACCAGCTATACCGTGGCCTGGATAGATTGTCTTTCCAAAGGTTCCTCACTTGGAAGGGGAATTTATCTTGGGGGTGAACATGCAAAACTGCATGAGACCAATGTGAGAGAAGTTCTCAAGGTGCACAGGCAGCAGGAAATCAAGGTCCCGTTTTATTTTCCCAGGCAAGCATTGAATTCATTCTCCATTGCAGCGTTCAACGAACTGTATTATCGAAAACAGATTTACCCCAATGTGGAATCTATTCTTCATTACTCTCCCTTCTTTCATCCTCTGGATATTTTGTCTCATTGGAACAGAATTTATGGAAGAGAGGGGTTCTTGCAATATCAATTCGTTGTGCCATTTGAAGGTGGCGATAAAGTGATGAAGGAAATTCTTGAGGAGATAGCCAAGAGCGGTTATGGCTCCTTTTTAGCGGTCCTTAAGATCTTTGGAGAAGCCTCAGAAGGTTATCTGTCCTTTCCCAGAAGAGGGTATACTCTTGCATTGGATTTCCCGTACTGTGAAGGTACCTTGGAACTGATGGATCGACTTGATATAAAAGTACTCGATGCAGGAGGAAGATTCTATCTGGCCAAAGATGCCAGAATGAGTGCTGAGTCTTTCCAGGCAGGTTACAGAGAAGAGTTGAAAGTATTTCGTGAAGTCCTGGAAAAGTACGCTCCAAAAGGGGTTTTTCAGTCCGATTTGTCAAGAAGATTAAGGATAAGAGATGAGTAGTACCAGCGAAAAGACTGTTTTGTTTCTTGGAGGGAGTTCGGACATAGCCCTAGCGATCGCTCACAAGTATGCTCAGAACGGCTTCAAAATTGTTCTCACGGCAAGACAAGTTGAGAAACTGGAAGCTGTCTGTTTAGATTTCAAAGTTCGATACTCTAAAGAGGTGAAGGTAGTGGGACTGGACGTTTCTTGCCCCGACTCCCGAAAACAGTTTCTGGGTGAAATCGAATCTCTGGCACCATTCAATGGTATCGTTTGCGCGATAGGGTCCATGTCAGACCAAAGTCAGGCAGAAAAGGAACTTGGACTGGCAGCAACTATGATGGAATTGAACTTTACACAATCCTGTTTGATGCTCGAGCATACACTTGCTTATCTGGATCGGAGACAGTCATTCATTGTCGGTATCTCATCGGTCGCTGGCGATCGGGGTCGAAAGAAAAACTATTTCTATGGTGCTGCGAAAGCGGGATTCAGCGCCTATCTGTCTGGACTGAGAAATCGCTTATCAGGAGATGGAGTTCAGGTTTTGACGGTGAAGCCAGGATTTGTGGATACGAAAATGACCAAGGGTATGGATTTACCCAGAGCGCTGGTGGTTAGCTCAGACAAGGTGGCAAGGGATATTTATCGGGCTCAGGTCAAAGGCAAGAATCAGATTTACGCTCCCTGGTTCTGGTACTGGATACTTCTGGTGATTCGAAGTGTTCCGGAGAGTCTGTTTAAAAAACTGAATATTTGAAGGGTACATTGCACGGATGAAAGGCCTTCACTCTGATTGGGTTAGTATTGCCGGCAATAGTGGAAAGTGTCATGGTTTGGTAGACTGCTCCCTTATTGATAGCTTTCACTCGTGTCCTGAAGTTTAAGGGAGTCATTAAGCCTAATGTCAGATGAAAAAAACTGTTCCAAGCCTATGGAAATGAGTCCGCGAAAAGCTGACGACGTCATAGTCTGCTTTGATTTTGACGGAACTCTCACTTTTCGAGACTCCTTTGTGAGTTTTCTGTTCTATGGTGCCGGTTGGTGTCGGTTCACACTGGGAGGACTTGTCCTTTTGCCCTATGCCATAGGATTCAAACTGGGTTTTATCTCGAGTCATAGAGCCAAGGAAGTCACGCTCTCCCATTTTTTTGCAGGTCAATCCAGGCAAAAGTTACAGCTTCTGGCTGAGGCATTTGCCAATGATGTTGTTCCAGGTTTGTTGAGACCCAAGGGACTGGAACGTATCGAGTGGCATCGAAGTCAGGGGCATCATCTCGTATTGGTGAGCGCGAGCCTGGATTTATGGCTCGAGCCTGTAGCGCGTAAGCTGGGCATGAAACTTATATGCACCAGGCTCAGGTATGTTGACGGAGAATTTTCGGGAGAGATTGATGGGACTAACTGCTACGGTCCAGAAAAAGAACGCAAAATATTGGAGAGGTACCCCGGGATAGACTATGCCTACGGAGATACGCGGGGAGATCACGAAATGATGAATATGGCTCAAACTGCCTTCTTCAAGCCCTTTCGTAAAGCAAGTCTGGAAGAAGAGCGATGGAGGAGTCGTTGAATACAAAGAACTTGTCCAACGACCCAGATCTATACAAGCAAGACCAGGACGGGTTTGTCCTTTGGATTTGTGGCTTGAGCGGGAGCGGGAAATCCACATTGGCCAAAGCCCTTCGCAAAGAATTGAACGGGCGGGGCAATCTATCTGTATCCCTGCTGGACGGAGACCATTTGCGCTCAGGATTGAATCAAGATTTGGGTTTTGATGAAGCGAGTCGCGAGGAGAACCTGAGAAGAGCGGCTCACGTGGCGAGGCTCATGGCGCTCAATGGTCAGGTGTGCATCGCCTCATTTATTACTCCAACGAGAGAGACTCGAACAAGAGTAAAAGCAATTTTGTCAGACGTTAAGCACCTGTTGATTGGACTTGATTGTGATCTTGAGATTTGTGAATCAAGGGATCCCAAGGGCTTGTACGAAAAAGCAAGAAGTGGTGTGATTGCTGATTTTACAGGCATTGATTCTCCGTTTCACAGCTACGAAGGATCAGAGATTGATGGGAGAATCAACAGCTCAAACCAGTCTGTTGAAGAGACTGTTCAAGAATTGCTGGAGCTGCTTGAAGAACGTCAAACCCCGCTCTTTTCACCAAAAGTCAGTTAAGCTTAATTCGTCTTTCGACCGATAACCTGAATAGTATTACTGAATTTAGAGAATTATTTAAATCTACACAAAGAGTTGAATCATGAAATC
>Ga0255768_10001307_pt1 | contig 25635 bp, 26 predicted proteins | sample 071ome_33_FD_179983 | JGI IMG/M metagenome (GOLD analysis project Ga0255768, IMG submission 179983) | Coastal salt marsh microbial communities from the Groves Creek Marsh, Skidaway Island, Georgia - 071412AT metaG (version 2) | ecosystem: Environmental > Aquatic > Marine > Intertidal zone >...
CAATACTAGATGCTTCAATTGGAATATGATGTGCACAATTTTTAATCAAATGCGTTTCGACATTTACTTTTTCTCTTAAAAGAAAATCTTTTGCCTCCAATAAGTGTGTTGGTGAGACAATATCATCCTGATCACCATGAATCAAAAGAACATTTGTATTATTTTTTTTTCTCATTTTTAAATCTTCGGCATTGATTATTTTTCCTGAAAAACCAACAATACTACCAAAAGAATTTTCAGCTGTAAGACCAACATTTATTGACATCATACATCCTTGGCTAAATCCAGATAAACAAATTTTCTCGTTCTCAATTTTATACTCTTCTTTAACTTCATCTAAAAATTTATTAATTTTTTTTTCAGCTTTCAAAGACTCATTTAAAATATATTTTGGGTCATCTTTTGTTAAATCAAACCATTGGTAACCAGATGGGTTAATTGGACATATTTCATGACCATTTGGACAAATAAAAATAGTATTTGGCATATGTCGTTTCCAATTTAATGTGAGCATGCTGATATCTTTACCATCCCCACCATACCCATGAAACAATACAACAACATTCTTAATATCATTGTTTTTTTCAGGTTTTATAATTGTGCTTTCAAGACAAAATGTCATAATAAATTTAATTTGTTTTTTATTTTAAAAAACACTCTACAATAAAATTATGTTTACCGGAATATTTGTTAAAATTTTATCTATTGTTCTTTTGCTTGCAGTTGGCATTGTTCTAATTCTAGGAATTGGAACATTGTTTAAAGGTGGAAATACTAGCAAAAAATATTCTAATAAATTAATGCAGCTTAGAGTTCTATTGCAATTTATTGCTATAATTCTCTTAATAGTTTTTGCATATTTTTTTAAAAATTAATTATAATTTTTAATCCATTCAATAAATTCTTTATCCAAAAAATCAATTGAACCAATAACTCGAGCAAATTCTTTTCCTTCTTTATTAAATAAAATTGTTGTTGGCACACCCCTCAGACCAAAGTCTTTAGCTAGTGTTTTTGGATTATCAAAGTAAATGTTTAAATTTTTAATATTCAGATCTTTAAAAAATTGATCTGATTTTTTTAGACTGTCTTTGCCTATGTTAATAGGAAATATTTCTATATTGTTCAATTCTGGCATCAATTTTAAACCATCTAAAGAGGGCATTTCCTCTTTACAAGGTGCACACCAAGTAGCCCAAAAATTCAATAAAACTAAATTTTCTTTATAATCAGATAAATTTACAATCTTTTTATCAGCATCAAGGAAGGTAATATTTTCATATGCTTTAAAGTCTTTATTGAGTACAAGATTTTTGATTTTTGGAAAATCATCAGCTATTGCATGAGAAATAAGGAAAATAAAAATTACTAAAAATCTCATATTTAATAGGTATAAGTAATTATCATGGCTAAAAATAAAAACAACCAAGCAATTTGGAATACAAGAATTAGGAAAAAAGCTTCTACCTTATTTGCAAAAGTTGGTAGCTCAATCGATATTGATAAAAGATTATATAAGGAAGATATTTTGGGTTCTATTGCTCATGTTGAAATGCTTTTTAAACAAAAAATAATACCTTTTAAAATTAAAAATAAAATTATCTACGGATTACAAAAAATAGAAAAGCAAATTTCAAAAAATAATTTTGAGTTTAGCAAGAAATATGAAGACATACATATGAATATTGAAAAGCAACTTTTTCAAATGATAGGTGAAGAGGCTGGCTATATTCATACTGCAAGATCAAGAAATGATCAGGTAATTACTGATTTTAAAATGTGGATAAAATCAGCCACTAATGAAATTAATATTAATCTTGAAAAAATTATTAAATCAACACTTAAACTCTCAGAAAAAAATATTGAAACTATTATGCCAGGTTTTACGCATTTAAAGAATGCACAACCAATTTCTTTGGCACATTACTTTATGGCTTATGTGGAAATTTTTAAAAGAGACATAAAACGATTTACCAACAACATTGAGAATTTAAATGAATGTCCTCTTGGTGTAGCAGCACTTTCAGGAACCTCTTTTAATATAGATAGGCATTATACTTCAAAGAAGCTTGGTTTTAGTCACCCAACCAATAATTCAATAGATACAGTGTCAGATAGAGATTTTGTATTAGACTTTCTTTATTGTGTCTCAGTTTGCTCAATGCATATTTCGAGAATTGCAGAAGAATTGATTATCTGGAATTCAGATGGTTTTAATTTAATTCATCTTTCGGATAAAGTTGTAACTGGTTCCTCCATAATGCCACAAAAAAAGAACCCTGACCTGCTTGAATACTTGAGAGGTAAGTCTGGAATTTCATTTGGAAATTTATTTTCAATGCTAACAATACTTAAAGGATTACCATTATCCTATTTTAAAGACATGCAAGATGATAAAGAAATAGTTTTTAAATCGTATGATACATTGGTTAACTGTTTAAAGATATTTGATGAGATTTTAAAAAACACTTCTCCAAATAAAAAAAAGATGCTCGAATTAGCAGAATCTGGCTTTATTACCGCAACTGACCTTGCAGATTATTTGGTTAAAAATCACTCTATGTCGTTTAGAAAAGCTTATCAAAAGACAGCTGAAATTGTGAATTATGCGGAAAAGAAAAGAAAGAAATTAAATGACCTAAAAATTGATGAACTAAAAAAAATCGAACCCAAATTAACAAGCGAAGTTTTAAAAATTTTTAACTTAAAAAATTCAGTAAATTCAAAAAAGTCTTATGGAGGAACATCTTTTGAAAACATCAAAAGAATGATATTGAAATATAAAAAGAATAAATGATAAAAAAAATTTATATATTAGTCTTTATTTCTATTTTAATTTGCTCTTGTGGTAAAAAAGGAGATCCTGTTTACAAAGAAGAAAATCAAAATGTGGATAAAATAAGTATTCAAGTTACTGCATTTTCATGATTTATAGAAAAAATAAACTCACAATAGATCATTTAGATATTAGTAAAATTGCAAGAAAGTATAAAACTCCTGTCTATTGTTATTCTTTAAGAAAAATTAAAGAAAATATTCAAAACATTAAAACGCACTTCAAAAATATTAATCCCCTCATATGTTATGCTGTAAAAGCCAATCCAAATTTAGGAATATTAAGAGAAATAAAAAAAAATAACCTTGGTGCAGATGTTGTTTCCGTAGGGGAGTTGATGAAAGCTCTGAAAGCAGGAATTAGTCCAAAAAAAATTGTATTTTCTGGTGTTGGAAAAACTTTTGAAGAAATTGAATACGCAATAAACAAAAATATCCTTTTAATAAATGCTGAGTCTAAAAGTGAGATACTGCAAATTGAAAAAATTGCAAAAAAGAAAAAAAAAATTGTTGATGTGGGTATTAGACTTAATCCCAACACAGATGCAAAAACCTTAAGTCAAATTTCAACTGGTAAAAAAGAAAACAAATTTGGTGTTAATCAAAAAATATTTTTACAACTAGTCAATATTGTAAAGAAATCTCAAAGTCTTAATTTAAAATGCTTGAGTGTACATATTGGAAGCCAAATTCTTAGCTATAAACCTTACCAAAAAATGCTTAACGTGGTTAATAAAATTATAAAACTATCTAATTATAATTTTGAATATATTGATTTAGGTGGGGGCATGGGAATTGACTATAATCATGATCAATCTAAATTAGATTTTTATAAATACTCTAAAGAAATAGAAAAATTTTTAAAAAATAATCATTGTAAGATTATATTTGAACCAGGCAGGTCTATCGTTGGCAATTCTGCTATTTTAATAACTAAAGTTATTTATATCAAAGAAGGATTTAAAAAAGATTTTGTAATTTTAGACGCTGCAATGAATGATTTAATGAGGCCTGCTTTATATGGTGCAAAACATATGATAATCCCTTTAAGCAAGATTAATAGAAAATCAAAAAAAAGTTATGAATTTGTTGGCCCCATATGTGAAAGCACTGATACTTTTTCAATAGTAAAAAATTATCAAAAATTAAATGAAAAAGACTTTTTGGCAATCTGTGATGTTGGTGCTTATGGAGTGTCACTAGCATCAAATTATAACATAAGACCCAAACCACCTGAGATATTAATCAAAAATTCCAAGATTCAAGTTTTAAATAAAAGACAAAAAATATCTGATTTAATATAACATTCAAATTAATGTTAAGAAATTTAATATTTTCTATAATTTTTTTTTCAGGCATTATTTTTATTTCAATAATTTTTTTACCAGCACTCATATTGCCTCAAAAAATAGTTTTGGCTGGAGGTAAATTAATGGGCCACTGGGCTGGCTTCTGTTTAAAATCAATTTTATCTGTAAAAATTAAAATAATAGGAAAAGAAAATATTATTTATGATGAAAAATTTTTTATTGCCGCATCTCATCAATCAATGTTTGAAACTTTTTACTTACAAACAATTTTTAACGCTCCAGTATTTATTTTAAAAAAGGAATTAATGTTAATACCAATTTTTGGTTGGTATTTAAAAAAGATAGGATCAATTTCCATAAAGAGAAATAAGGTTACAAAAGATAACCTGAATTTTTTTGAGGATATATCAAAAATGATAAATAAAACTGAAAGACCTTTAATAATTTTTCCTCAAGGTACTAGAGTAAAACCAGATGAAAGGCCTATTTTTAAAAAGGGTGTAGGAAGAATTTATGATGAGTTAAAAATTTCTTGTCAGCCAGTGGCTATAAATTCTGGTTATGTCTGGCCTAAAAAAGGTTTAAAACAATCAAATAAAGATATAACGATATCTATATTGCCCAAAATAACGTCTGGGGTTGATAAAAATGAATTTACAAAAAACTTAGAACAAAAAATTTACTCTGAGTTAGATAAGCTTAATTAACCTTTCATAGGCATAACGACGTAAATACTATCAAAATCTGAAGGATCTTTAATTAGCGCTGGAGATCCAGTGTCGTTAAAATAAATTTCAATTTTTTCACCATCTAATTGTGAGGCAACATCTATCAAATATCTTGAGTTAAAACTGATTTCTAAGTCGTGATCGAATTTTACATTTAGTGTTTCATTACCGTCACCGCTGTTTGTGTTGTTCACAGAAAGATTAAGCGCATCCTTTGTTAAACTGAATTTGACACCATCTTTTTTATCTAATGATACTGAAGCGACACGATCTACTGAACCAAGAAATAATTTTAAGTCTATCTCAAGTTTTTTTTGATTATTTTTAGGAATAACCTGAATGTAATTAGGAAATTTTCCATCAATCAACTTCGAAATTAGAATACTGTTATTCAATTCAAATTTTATTTTAGATTTTACATTTGAAATTTTTACATCGCCATCAAAATTATCTAAAAGTGAAACTAACTGAAATATCGTTTTTTTTGGTAAAATGATTGGTTCAAAGTTGATTTTTTGATCAAGTCGTATTTTTGAAATAGACATTCTATGACTATCTGTTGCAACTGATGTTAGATAATTTTTATCTTCCACTTCTGTTTGGTGAAAATATATTCCACTAAGATAATGTCTTGTTTCATCATTTGAAACTGAAAATTTACATTTATTTAAAAGTTTTAATAAACGTTTTGAATTAATTGAAAATTCATTTTCATTAAAATTTTCATCAGTAAGTGGAAATTCGGAATGACTTATACAATTTAAGTTAAAAATTGATTTTTCAGATTCTAATTGAAGCTTATTAGTATCTGATAACGATAAATTAATTTTTTTTCCTGAAGAAAATTTTCTAACGATATCATACATGATTGATGACGTAGTTGTTGTTTTGCCTTCTTCAATTACTTCGATATTATTTATTTGATGTATGAAAATTAAATCAAGATCAGTTGCAGTGATAGTTAATCTTGAGTTACTTGCATCAAGTAAAACATTTGAAAGAATTGGAAGAGTGCTTCTTTTTTCTATTACACCCTGACAATAACTTAATGCTTGTTGAAGGTCTTGCTGATTTAAGTTAAATTTCATTTTCTTTATTATTATATAATATCTGATTTTTTAATTTATTTATATTTTCTACCATCTCAGGATCTTTTTCTTTAAGTTTTTCTATCGTTTTAACTGAATGAATAATAGTCGTATGATCCCTGTTTGAAAATTCTCTTCCAATTTCAGGTAAAGATTTTGATGTTAAAATTTTAGTAAGATAAATTGCTGTTTGTCTTGGTCTAACTAGGTATCTTGATCTTCTTGAAGATAACATTTCATTTTTACTTATTTTAAAGAACCTACACACAAGCGTTTGAATTAAATCTATTGTAACCTTGTTTTCAGAAATATTTAAAAGGTCTTTAAGGACGACCTTCGTCTCAGCTAAATTTGGTGCCTTATTATAAATTCTTGAAAATGAAACTATTCTATTTATTGCCCCAACAAGTTCTCTTATACTGGTGGTGATCTCGGTACTAATATAATCCTGTATCTCTTTAGAAATACTGATCTGATCTGAGTATAACTTGTTTAGTTCTTCAGTTTTTTGCTCAACTATTTTTTTTCTTAATTCGTAATCTGGTTTTTGTATATCAACTACTAAACCTCCAGAAAATCTTGATTTTATTCTTTCTTGAATTCTAGATAATTTATTGGGAGCTCTATCTGCCGAAACTATTATTTGTGATCCCTTATCAAGCAATGCATTAAAAGTATGGAAGAATTCTTCTTGCATCGCTTCCTTACCATTCATAAATTGAATATCATCAATCAATAGTATGTCTGTATTTCTAAAATATTCTTTAAATTTAACCATATCATTTGCTTTAATGGATTTAACAAATTGATACATAAATCTCTCAGCAGAAATAAACATCACTTTGTTATTTTTTTTTAACTCTAGGCCTATAGAATTTAATAAATGTGTTTTTCCCATTCCAACACCACCATAAATATATAGTGGATTATAATGAGATATGTTCTCTGAAACTTTTATTGATGCCTCATAAGCTAATTTATTACTTGAGCCAGTTAAAAAGTTATCAAACCTCTTGTTTGGATCTATTCGATTATATTGGAGATATGAGTCTTTAATAAAAGAAACATTTTTTTCATCATTAGCATCTCTGACAATTTCCTTTTTATTGTCTTCATTGCTAGTTTTTAAATCCGCAATCTTAAATTCTATTCTTATTATATCTTTTTTATGGCTTCTAATAATTTGTAATATCTGATCTAAATATCGAGATGTAATCCAATCTCTAATAAATCTTGTTGGAACTGTTAACAAAATATAATTATTAAACTCTTCTACAAAATTAATTTTTTTTAACCAACTTTCAAAAATCTCAATACCAAGTTTATTTTTCATTTGAGATTGGATTAGGCTCCAATCCAAGTTAGTTTGGTTTTGTGTTTCTATATTTTTATTAGTTGTAGAGTTGTTCATAACTTTTAGGAAGACGCTCAGTTAGAACGATCTAAAAACTTTTGCAAGATTTAAATTTTTAAATTTAAAAAAAAATGTAATCTGTAGGTGTAGAGATTTTTGTCACATAAAATATTTTTTTTTTTGACAAATTAATTTTTATTTACCTAACTGATTTAAAACTTCTAGTTGGATTTGAATTAAATATTTATTTACTATGTCTAAATATAGATCGATTAGATCTGCTCAAAGCACATAAAGTGTATTACTATAGTTGAATCAACTACAGGTTAAAAAATTATAACGAAGATATTTTTTTTGTAATTCTAGAAACGTTTCTTGAAGCGTTTTGCTTTTTGATAATACCGGTTTTAGCAATTTTCATCAGCTCTGAATTCAATTTAGGCAAGAATTTTAGAGCCTCATCTTTTTTCTTATCTTCAATTAAAAGGTTCATTTTTTTCAAAGCATTTCTATATCTGCTCTTTCGCGCCTTATTTACTACTGTTTGTTTGGAAATTCTTCTTATTCTCTTAATTGCGGATTTTGTGTTAGCCATATGCGCAGGGGTATAACTTGAGAATTTATATCGGTCAATCAAATAATTGTTTAATTTTGACAGTAATTACAAAAAAAGGTTGATCTATTAGTAATTACTTTTTTTAATATTTTTCCATTACAATTAACTCTTTTACAATTTTTTCCCTCTCTTTGATAAACTTTAAAACTATCTTGAAATCCTCCTTTGCTGCCATCTGTATTTTTAAAATCCCTAATGCTGGACCCACCTTTATTAATCGCATCTAGAAGAACTTTTTTAGAGTTTGATATAATTTTGTTGCACTCTTTTTTGCTAAGCAGTTTTATCTTTTTATTAGGATTCACTTTACTTAAAAATAATATTTCACTTGCATATATATTTCCTATTCCAGAAACAAATTTTTGATCAATTAAAAGATCTTTGATAGTTTTTGTTTTGTTTTTAATAAAGTTTTTGAAATATTTTAGATTAAACTTACCATTAAAAGGTTCTGGTCCTAAATGTATAAATCTATTTTTTAAATCTTTAGTATTTTTAATTATTTGAAAAAAACCAAATCTTCTTGGATCATTATAAATAATTCTGAATTTATCAAAAATAATTTCTATATGATTATGTTTCTTTGGTAAAAATGGAGAGTTATAGAAACTTAAATTAGTAAAATTTTTTTTATTTTCAAAATCAATCAAATGTATTGTGCCCGACATTCCAAGATGAATTAAACAAAATTGATTATCTGAAAGATGAATAATTAAATATTTTGAAAACCTTGAAACCTTAACAATGGTTTTGTTTTCAAGAAATTTCTCAAAGATATAGGGAATCTTAATTCTTAAATTTCTATTTCTGATAATTACTTTTTTGACCTTTTTTTTTTGAATTTTTTTATCTAAAGATTGTCTTACTATTTCTACTTCTGGTAATTCTGGCATTTAACACTATATTGTTTGTATAAAATAATTTATGCAACAATATCTCCAAAATAAAAAAGGGCTAGTCCAAAGTGTTTTTGACAAAGTCTATAATAAGTATGATCTAATGAATGACTTTATGTCATTAGGTATCCATAGAATATGGAAAAAAAATCTAATTAACATGATGAGTCCATCTTTGAACAGCAACTTAATTGATGTTGCTTGTGGAACTGGAGATATTGGAAAATTATTTTTAGATAATACCAAAATTGATGGATCAATAACATGTGTTGATCCCAACAAGGGTATGATTTCTAAAGGAAAAGAAAAGCTAAATAACTATAAAAATATCAATTGGATCATTGCACCAGCAGAAAATCTACCTGTTCAAGAAAATCAATTTGATTATTACACAATTAGTTTTGGTTTAAGAAATACAAAAAATATCAGTAAAGCTTTAGCTGAAGCTCACAGAGTATTAAAACCTGGTGGAAGGTTTTTTTGTTTAGAATTTTCAAAAATATTGAATTCAAATTTAGAGTTACTTTACAAAAATTATTCAAAACTAATCCCATTGGTGGGCGGGCTAATTGTAGGTGAAAAGAAGCCTTATGAATATTTAGTAAAAAGTATTGAAAATTTTGTTAATCAAGAAGAGCTGATTGCACTGATGGAACAAAATAATTTTAAAAAATGCTCATACCGTAATCTGTCTGGAGGAATTGTCTCAATTCATAGTGGCTGGAAATACTAATGATAAAAAAATTAATCATATTATTTAAACTTGGTAGAAAAGTTGCAAAATCAGATATTCTAAAGATTACTTCAAAATTTAAAGAACCTCCTCTTGCTGTAAAGATTTTATTTAAAATTTTAGCTTTTTCTTTTTCAGAAAAAAAACATTCAAACATTAACCAAGATGAGGGTGAAAGATTGTCAAGTTCACTAGAGTCAATGGGAACAACATTTATTAAACTTGGTCAATTTTTAGCAACAAGACCTGATATAATTGGTGAAGAATTATCAAAAAAATTAGAAAATTTACAAGATCGACTTCCTCCATTTTCAATCTACCAAGCTAAAGAAATTATCAAAAAAGATCTTGGTGAAGAAACTTATAATTCTATAATCAATTTAAGTGAACCCGTAGCAGCGGCATCAATAGCTCAGGTACATAAAGCACAAATAAATGACAATGGAACTATCAAAGACGTTGCAATTAAAATCTTAAGACCAGACATTAAAAAAATTTTTAATGAAGAAATTGATGCAATGATGTTGTTTGCTTTTTTAATCGAATCTTTTGTAAAAAAAACTAAAAGACTAAAGTTAGTTGAAGTTGTTTTTTTGTTAAAAGAAATCACCAATTTAGAAATGGATCTAAGATTTGAAGCTGCAGCTGCCAACGAATATGCAGAAAACACTAAAAATGATGCTGGTTTTAGAGTGCCTCAAATCTTTTGGAATTTTACGAGCGAAAATGTAATGACATTAGATTGGATTGATGGTGTTTCAATTAGAGAAACAGATGAACTTAAAAAACAAAATATTGATACAAATAAAATTGCTGAAGATATAATTCAGCATTTTTTAAGACATGCTGTTAGAGACGGTTTCTTTCATGCTGATATGCATCAAGGAAATATATTTGTAGATACCAGCGGTCAAATTGTACCTATTGATTTTGGAATTATGGGCCGTTTGGATAAAATGAGTAAAAGATTTCTAGCTGAAATCTTATTTGGTTTTATTCAAAGGGATTATAAAAAAGTTGCAGAAGTTCATTTAATAGCAGGTTTGGTACCTAAGGAAGTGCCAATAGATGACTTGGCCCAGGCTTTAAGGTCGATTGGGGAGCCAATTTTTGGTCAAGCTGTTAAAGATATTTCTGGAGGCAAACTTCTAAAACAATTGTTTGATGTAACAGAAAAATTCAATATGCAAACTCAGCCTCAATTATTAATGTTACAGAAAACGATGGTTGTAGTTGAGGGTGTTGCAAGAAAACTTAACCCTGAAACAAATATCTGGACAACCTCAAAGCCTGTTTTGGAAAGTTGGTTAAGAGAAACTAAAGATCCATTAAATTCAATTAATGAAACTCTTCAAAATACATCAGAAGTAATTAAAAGATTACCAGATTTTCCTGAGATTATGGACAAAGCCAATCAAGCTTTAACTTATTTGGCAAGTGGTCAAATTCCACAAAACTCAAACTCGTTCACAGCTTTAAATAATAAAAAATCTGAAATGATTGCATTCAGAAATCAATCAATTATTGGAATTTTAGCAGTTGTAATTGTTGTTCTATTAGTATTTTAATTCTCACGATGAAAAATCTAAAAGATAAAAAAATATTGTTAATCATTTGTGGTGGCATAGCAGCTTATAAAAGTCTTGAAACAATTAGAATTCTGAAAAAAAACAGTTGTGAAATTAAAACAATATTGACGAAAAGTGCCAAAGAATTTGTAACACCATTATCAGTAGCATCATTATCTCAAGGCAAAGTTTATGAAGATTTATTTAATGTGGAAAATGAAGCTGAAATGGATCATATTGCATTATCCAGATGGGCAGATCTTATACTTGTGGAGCCTGCAACAGCAAATACAATTTCAAAACTTGCCAAAGGTTCATCTGAAGATTTGGCATCAACTGTAATTTTAGCCTCAAATAAACCAATTTTTTTAGTTCCAGCAATGAATGTGAGAATGTGGGAACACCCATCTTTAAAAGAAAACTTAGAAATCTTAAAGTCGTATTCATATAAAATAATTGGCCCTGAGATTGGTGAAATGGCCTGTGGAGAATATGGTGAAGGTAAAATGACCGAACCAGTAGATATTGTTAATAAGATTAATGATTATTTATATTTTATAAATAAAAATAAAAAACTTAAAGCGTTAGTAACCGCAGGACCAACTCGTGAATACATAGATCCAGTAAGATTTATTACAAATAAATCTAGCGGCAAACAAGGTTATGAAATAGCAAAATCATTATCCAGAAATGGTTATCAAACAACTTTAATATCAGGGCCAACCAATCTTGAAATTGAGAATGAAATAAATGTTATAAAGGTAGAAACTGCCGAAGAGATGTTTAAAGAAACTCAAAAAAACTTACCAGTTGATGTAGCCATTTTTTCTGCTGCAGTAGCTGATTTCAAAGTTCATGAAAAAAGTAATTTGAAAATAAAGAAAAAAGATGAACTTACAATAAAATTAGAAAAAAATGTTGATATCTTAAATTATATTTCAAACCATAATTCAATGCGTCCTAAATTGGTTATTGGCTTTGCAGCAGAAACTAATGATTTAGAAAAAAATGCAATACAAAAGTTAAAAGATAAAAATTGTGATATTATTATTGCTAACGATGTTTCAAATAAAAAAATTGGTTTTGATTCTAATTTCAATGAAGTAACCATCTTCTATAAAAATAATAAACAAGAAAAATTACATGCTAAGACTAAGGCTCTGATATCTGAAGAAATAGTTGAAAGAATAAATAATCATCTAAATTAATGGTAAAAGTATTAATTAAGAAACTCTCATCAGATGTTAAGCTACCATCATATAAGACCTCTGGTGCCTCTGGAATGGATTTAATGGCCTATATTAAATCACCCATAACTATAAAACCAAAAACATCAGAATTAATTTCAACAGGATTATCGGTAGCATTTTCTGAAGAATATGAAATACAAATAAGACCAAGATCAGGATTGGCAGCTAAGAACAATATTAGCGTACTTAATACCCCTGGCACAATTGACAGTGATTATCGTGGAGAATTAAAAGTAATTATTTACAACCACGGTAACCAAGATTTTATTGTTAACAATAACGATCGAATTGCTCAGATGATTTTAACGCCTGTGATCAAAATGGAGCTTCAGGAAACTAATGAACTTCCTGAATCTGTAAGAGGTGAGGGTGGTTTTGGCTCAACAGGTAAATGAAAAAATCACTCAAAAAAAGTGAAATAGAGAGATTTTCTAGGCAAATAATACTCAAAGATATTGGTTCTGCAGGACAGGAAAAAATTAAAAAAGCTAAAATTCTTGTTGTTGGTGCTGGTGGTTTAGGTTGCCCGGTGGCTGAATTTCTTACTCGTGCAGGCGTTGGAGAAATTGGAATTATTGATAATGATGTTGTTGATATATCAAACATTCATCGTCAAAGTCTCTATGACATCAGCGACCTTAAACTTTCAAAAGTTCAATCTGCTAAAAAAAAATTGAAAAGAATAAATCCAAATACACTTGTTAAGGCCTATAATTTAAGACTTAATGAAAGCAATGCTCTGAAAATAATTAAAAAATACGACTGCATTGTAGATGGAAGTGATAACTTCAAAACTAAATTTTTGATTAATGATATCGCTTTAAAATTAAAAAAATTCTTAGTAGTTGGTGCAATAAGCAAATTTGATGGTCATTTATTTACTTACAATTTTAAGATCAAGAAGATGCCTTGCTTAAGATGTTTTTTTCAAGAGGATAGTATTTCTGATGATATTTTAAACTGCGAATATGAGGGTGTGCTTGGAACTGTTGCTGGAATCATTGGTACTTTACAGGCAAATGAAGTCTTAAAACAAATATTAAATATTGGCCAAAACCTTGATGGAAAAATTCTAATACTAGATTTATTAAATCTAAGTTTTAGAAAAGCAAAAATTTCAAAACAAAAAAAATGCATATGTTAAAAAGCAATTTTATTATTTTAATAATAACATTTATTATTCTTCAAGTTTCTTATGTTGTAGCTGAGGAAAAATTTTTATCTTTAAAAAAAAATAAAGTTAATGTCAGATATGGTCCAAGTTTTGACTCTCCTGTAAAATATATTTACAAAAAAATTAACTTACCCATTATGCAAATTGATGAAAAAGAAAATTTTAGGAGAATTATAGATTATAAAAAAAATAGTGGATGGATACATGTATCTCAACTTAAGAAAGTTAATTCAGCAATTGCTGTGGAAGATAAAGTTTTGTTTAAAAAGCCTACAATTTTTTCAGAACCAATTGCTAACATCAAAAAAGGTAGATTATTAGTTGTTCAAAAATGTCTAATAGACTGGTGTAAAGTTGAAACCGAAACTTTTAAAGGTTGGGTAGATAAAAAAAATATGTGGGGCTCTATTAATTAAAGTCTGCAGACAAAGATTTTATAGTAACGCCTGCTAACTTAGTTGTATGCGAATACTCAGCATGATCAATTCCAATTTCTATTTCAGAACTATTTTTAAATTTTGCAATTTGTTCATCTGTAAATTTAAAATGAATAAATTGAACTGAAGAAGCTTTACCCTCAGCAGAAGTTCTGTCAACATCCTCTTCGGGAACAGCTTGAATTTTTTCACCTTCAACTTTCATAAAAACTTTTTCTTCAATACCACCAACTTTTCCAAGAAAAGCTGCTCTTGTAACAGGATTATCTATTTCAAACATTAGTGTTGCAGTTAGCTCTTTGCCATTTGGAACCAAAGGATTATATGCAGCAAGCTCATCTTTTAGCTGCTCCTCACCGCCTTTTTCAATATAAAGCATTTCTTGAACTTGCGCTAACATCGTTTCATAACTCTCAAAATAAAATGTTGCATATGGTCCTAGCGCAACTCTTCTGTCTTTTTTAAAATCAACAATATTTTTTCTAAGCTCTTTTCTGTTTTTTGTATAAACATCTAAAGGCATTATATCTTCTTTTGAAATTTCTCTTTTTTCTTTTGGCATGATTATAATCTATAACTTTTTGCCACTAGTTCGATAGGATGTAGTGCCTCATCATTTGCTATGTTAGTATCTGCCTCAAGTTGTTTTAAATGTTTTCCAGCCAAAGGACAATCTGACGCCATATACTTATTGTTCTTAGTTTTAATTTGTCTTGCTGTCGGTCTTCCCACTTTGTTTGCTAGATCGTGAGTATCTTTCATCACTCCAAAAGTTCCTCCATGACCCGCACATCTTTCAACTACATCAATTTTTATGTTAGGGATCAATTTAAGCATATCTCTTGCTTTAATACCCATATTCTGAGCTCTTGCATGGCACGCATGATGAACTGTTACGCCACCATCAATTTCTTGAAGACCTTCTGCTAAACCCTCTTTATTTGCAATATCAACTACATATTCATCAATATCCATTACATTCTGAGATAGCTTTTTTACTTTCTCATCGTTTGGCAACAATAACGGCCATTCAAATTTTAACATTAATCCACAACTAGCAGTTAAAGTTATTACTTTATAACCTTTGTCTATCCAATTTATTAGGTCGTTAGAAACTTTTTTTGCTTGTTCAACAACTTTTGGTAAATCCGCCTGTTCTAAAAAAGGCATTCCACAACATCCTGGGTAAGCCTCCTGAACCTCTACACCGTTTTTTTTAAGCACTTTTAGCGCAGCAACTCCAGTATCTTTTTTATTAAAGTTTACAAAACAAGTTGAGTAAATAACAACTTTTCTGTCTTTCGACGGGGTGTCATAGGTGATTTTATCTTTATTCTTTTTGAAAAAATTTGAAAACGTTTCTGAGTTATATCTTGGTAATTGAACTCTTTTATCAATTCCAGAAATTATTTCTAAAATTTTTCTAATGAAAGTATTTTTAACATCAGAAGCCCAATTAATTATTTTTGAAAATAAAACACCAAATTTTGCATTTCTGTCTATTTTTGCTAGCTGAGCAGGAACTGCTGGAAGTTTTCCAAGTTTTTTTTGTGCTGTTCTATATCTCAACATCAAATGAGGAAAATCTAAATCAAATTCATGCGGTGGAACGTATGGGCATTTTGTCATGAAGCACATATCACATAAGGTACACGCATCTACTACTGGTGCAAATTGATCGCTAGATAAGCTTTCTACATCCTCATTTTTTGACTCATCAATCATGTCAAATAATTTAGGGAAAGAGTCACATAAGTTGAAGCATCTTCTGCATCCATGACAGATATCAAAAACTCTTCTCATCTCTGAATCTAATTTTTCTGGATTTAGAAAATCTGGGTGCTCAAAATCAATTGGATGTCTTATAGGTGCTTCAGTGCTTCCTTCTTTGCTCATGTTATTTTATTATTTAGAATTTTGAAAATGTATTTAGCGGGCAAATAAATGCCCGCTAAAAAGAATTAATTAGCTAATAGACTCTAAAGTTTTTTGGAATTTACCAGCGTGAGATTTTTCAGCTTTTGCTAATGTTTCAAACCAATCAGCAATTTCTTCAAAACCTTCTTCTCTTGCAGTTTTAGCCATACCTGGGTACATGTCAGTATACTCATGAGTTTCACCAGCTACTGCAGACTCTAGGTTTGCTTTAGTTTCGCCAATTGGTTTACCAGTTGCTGGGTCACCAACTTGCTCTAAATACTCAAGGTGACCATGTGCATGACCTGTTTCACCTTCTGCAGTTGATCTAAATACTGAAGCTACATCGTTGTAACCTTCAATGTCAGCTTTTTGTGCGAAATAAAGATATCTTCTGTTAGCTTGACTTTCGCCAGCAAAAGCTTCCTTTAAGTTTTCTTCTGTTTTAGTTCCTTTTAAAGACATTTTTTTCTCCTTAATTTAATGTAATGAACATATAGATGTAAAAACTGTAATGTCAACAGTTTAGAATAATTATAATATAGAATTTAAGTTATTGAATTTATTGAGTTATTTTTGATTTTGATAATCACTCGCAACTTTAATCAAAACCTCAACTGAATTAATTTTTTTTCCGGTAATATTATTTTTTATATTTATAGAATCTATGTTTTCTTGATTACAATCGATTAACTCATTTGTATCTTCATCAAAAAAATGATGATGAACAGATGTGTTTGTATCAAAATAACTTTTATCGCTATTAATCGAAATTTCTTTTAAATATCCTTTTTTTTTAAAAGCATGAACAGTGTTATAAACTGTAGCCAGTGAAATTTTTTCATTTAGTTTTTCTTCAATAGTTTTTGCAAGATCATTTATTGTAAAGTGAAAAGTTTCATTTCTATCAAATAAAGCCTCACAAATTTTAATTCTTTGTTTGGTCGGTCTCAAACCTGAAGATCTTAATTTTTCAATGAAATTAGTGTTGGTGTTCATTATTGTTTATAATAGTTCTAAACTAAATCTATATAATATTAAGAAAAAATCAAGTATTAAGGGTGTTCAATTTTATGAAAAAAAACTCCTTTGACTATAATGAGCTAATAAACTGCGGAAATGGTGAGCTTTTTGGGCCTGGTAATGCAAAATTACCGCTTCCCCCAATGCTCATGTTTGATAGAATAACTGAAATTAATGACAATAACGGGGCTTTTAACAAAGGCTCAATAAAAGCTGAATTAGACATTAAAGATGATCTGTGGTTTTTTGATTGTCACTTTAAAGGTGATCCCGTTATGCCAGGTTGCTTAGGTCTTGATGCTATGTGGCAGTTAGTAGGTTTTTATTTGGGTTGGCTAGGTAATCCAGGCAAAGGTAGAGCTTTAGGAGTTGGAACAGTAAAATTTACTGGTGAAGTTTTACAAAACGTTAAAATGGTAAAATATGTGATTGATATGAAAAAAATTATGTCGCCTGGAGGAACAACAGTCGGACTTGCAAATGGTGTTGTTTTGGCTGATGACAAAAAAATTTATTCTGCAGAGAGTTTAAAAGTGGGATTATTTAAATAATGAGAAGAGTTGTAATAACAGGACTTGGTATCGTATCGTGTTTAGGGAATAATCAAGAAGAAGTGCATCAATCTTTAATAAATTCCAAGTCAGGAATTTCTTATGCTGAGGAGTACAAAGAGCATAATCTTAAAAGCCATATTCATGGCAAACCAAACATAAAACTTGAAGATCATATAGATAGAAAAACAATTAGATTTATGGGATCTGGTTCTGCTTATAATTACATTGCAATGAAAGAGGCAATTGAAGATTCTGGACTAGAGGAAAGTGAAGTTAGTAATTTTAAAACTGGAATTGTTATGGGTTCAGGCGGACCTTCAATTGAAAATGTAATTTTAGCTGCAGATAAAACTAGAGCTAAAACTCCAAAATTAATGGGACCCTTTATTGTGCCAAGAACTATGGCTAGTACGGCATCAGCTACACTGGCAGTTCCATTTAAAATTAAAGGTACCAACTACACAATGAGCTCAGCTTGTGCAACGAGTGGTCACTGCATTGGTAACTCAATGGAATTAATTCAAATGGGAAAACAAGATGTTGTTTTTGCAGGTGGTAGTGAAGAAGTTCACTGGGCTTTGACAGCGATGTTTGATGCAATGACTGCACTATCTTCAAAATACAATGATGCTCCAGAAACGGCATCTAGAGCATATGACAAAACTAGAGATGGCTTTGTAATAGCAGGAGGTGCGGGTGTGCTTGTTCTTGAAGAATATGAACATGCAAAAGCAAGAGGTGCTAAAATATACGCGGAATTAACTGGTTATGGAGCAACATCAGATGGATATGATATGGTAGCTCCATCAGGTGAAGGGGCTGTTAGATGCATGCAAATGGCAATGTCTACTGCCAAAAATAAAATTGATTATATAAATACTCATGGAACTTCAACTCCAGTTGGAGATATTACTGAACTAAATGCAGTTAAAAATACTTTTGGTGATGATATTCCAAAAATTAGTTCAACAAAATCTTTATCAGGACATCCATTGGGTGCTGCTTCAGTTCATGAAGCAATATATTGTTTAATAATGATGAAAAATAATTTCATTGCTGGCTCAGCAAATATTAATGAAATGGATGAGGAAGCTAAAAAATTTCCAATAGTTACAAAAACTGAAACTGGTGCAACCTTAAATACTGTTATGTCGAATAGTTTTGGTTTTGGTGGAACTAATGCCGCTTTAATTTTTGAAAAGGTTTAATCATGAATTTAATGAAGGGTAAAAAAGGATTAATCATGGGTGTTGCCAATGAAAGATCTATTGCTTGGGGCATTTCTCAAAAACTTGCTGAAGCTGGAGCTGAACTTGCATTCACTTATCTCGGAGATGCATTAAAAAAAAGAGTAATTCCTTTAGCTGAAAAATTAAATTCAAAAACAACATTCAGTTGTGATGTAGAAAAAAAAGAAGATATAGTTAAATTGTTTGAAGATGTAAAATCAGAATGGGGCGAAATTGATTTTATAGTTCATGCAATAGCATTTTCAGATAAATCAGAATTATCAGGTGAATATTTAAATACTACTAGAGAAAACTTTCAAAGAAGTATGCTAATCTCATGTTTTTCATTTACTGAAATTGCAAAAGAAGCAACTAAAATAATGAAAGATGGTGGAAGTCTAATAACTTTAAGTTACGAGGCTAACAAAGCAATTCCAAATTACAACGTAATGGGTGTTTGTAAAGCTGCATTAGAAGCTAGTGTAAAATATTTAGCCAGAGACTTAGGTAGCAAAGGCATAAGAGTAAATGCAATAAGCGCAGGACCAATTAAAACATTAGCCGCATCTGCAATTGGAGATGCCAAGTTTTTATACAAATGGAATGAAGACCATTCTTTCCTTAAAAGAAACGTAGATATCCATGATGTTGGAAATTCAGCATTATATCTACTAAGTGACCTTGCAAACGGTGTTACTGGTGAAATTCACTACGTAGATGCTGGATATAACAAGGTTGGGATGCCAGATCCTAAGAATATTACCTAAATATAGTTAAATTTAGTTAAAAATATTTGGGGCGTTCTGTTGCCAGGTGCCCCACAAAAAAACCCCCAGAAATTTCATTCCAGGGGTTTAAAATTTTAATTTAAAGTATTATTCAGCAGCTTGTTTCATAGAAAGTTTAACTTTACCTCTATCGAAACCAATCACTTTAACTTTTACTTCGTCACCTTCTTTGACAACGTCGGTAACTTTAGCAACTCTTTTGTCTGCAAGTTCTGAGATATGAACAAGTCCATCTTGTTTTCCAAGGAAATTAACAAATGCACCAAACTCCATAATCTTCATAACTTTACCTGAATAGATTTTATTCAATTCAGCTTTTGCAGTGATGTCTTTAATCATTTGCAATGCAATGTTTCTAGACTCTTCATCTGGAGCAGCAACTGTAACGATACCTTCATCATTTACATCAACTTTTGCACCTGATTTTTCAACAATCTCTCTAATCGTTGCACCACCTTTTCCAATCACGGCAGCAATGTCTTTTTTATCAACAGTTACTTGTTCCATTTTTGGAGTATGTTTTCCAACTTCATCTCTTGAAGCTGATAGGGCTTTATTCATTTCACCTAAAATATGAATTCTTCCATCTTTAGCTTGGCTTAAAGCCTGCTCCATGATTTCAAATGTAATACCTGTAATTTTAATATCCATTTGAAGTGAAGTAATTCCATCTTTAGTTCCAGCAACTTTAAAGTCCATATCCCCTAAGTGATCTTCATCACCTAAAATATCTGATAAGACGCTAAATTCGTCGCCTTCTTTAATAAGTCCCATAGCAATACCTGCAACAGGTTCTTTAATCGGAACACCAGCATCCATTAAAGCTAAAGATGCTCCACAAACAGTTGCCATTGAAGAAGAACCGTTAGACTCTGTAATCTCTGACACTATTCTAAAAGTGTATGGAAATGCTTCTTTTGAAGGAAGAGAGGAATTAATTGCTCTCCACGCTAATTTGCCATGACCTATTTCACGTCTTCCAGTTCCAATTCTTCCAGTTTCACCAACCGAAAATGGAGGGAAGTTATAATGAAGCATAAATCGTTCTCTTTGAAGACCATCTAAACTCTCAATTCTTTGTTCATCATCAGAGGTACCTAAAGTAGTAACTACAATTGCTTGTGTTTCTCCTCTAGTAAACAAAGCAGAACCATGAGTTCTTGGTAATACACCAACTTCACACGAGATAGGTCTTACATCAGATAATCCTCTACCATCAATTCTATTTTTATTTTTAAGAATATCGGTTCTAACAATTTTCTTCTCTAAGTTTTTAAGTTCTGAGTTAACATCTAGATCAGTATAATTTTCATTCTCTTCAAAAAGCTTTTTAGCTTTATCAGTGATTTCTGATATTTGATTTGATCTATCTTGTTTATCTCTTGTGGCAAAAGCCTTTGTTAAATCTGCTGTAAAAGTTTCCTCAAGCTTTTGTTTAACTTCAGATAAATCTTTTTTCTCAACAGTCCACTCGGGTTTTCTGCATTCTTTTGCAAGTTCCTCGATCATTTTGATCACTGGTACAAAACCTTCATGACCAAATTTAACTGCGTTTAACATTTCCTCTTCTGTTAAACCGTTTGCTTCAGACTCTACCATTAGCACAGCATCTTTTGTACCTGCTACCACTAGATCTAAACTTGAATTTTCAAGCTCTGATTTTGAAGGGTTAAGAATATACTTTCCATCAACAAAACCCACTCTAGACGCTCCTACAGGGCCCATAAAAGGCATTCCTGAGATAGCTAAAGCTGCAGATGAAGCAATAATTGCTAATATATCTGGTTGGTTTTCTTTATCATATGAAATTACAGTTGGTAATAATTGTACTTCATTTTTAAATGCGTCTGGAAACAAAGGTCTGATTGGTCTATCAATTAATCTTGAGATTAATGTTTCGCTTTCAGTTGGTCTTGCTTCTCTTTTAAAATATCCACCAGGTATTTTTCCACCTGCATAGTATTTTTCTTGGTAATTTACAGATAGTGGAAAATAATCCATATCTGGATTAACTTTTTTTGCTCCTACTACTGTTGCTAAAATAACTGTCTCACCGCATGAAGCGATGATTGCTCCGTCTGCCTGTCTTGCTACTTTACCTGTTTCTAAACTTATCTTCTTTCCTGCTACTTCTATTTCCTTCTTGTATACTTTAAACATTTCATTTCCATTTCGTTTCGTTCGTTTCGTTCCATTCAGTTCTATCTAGCTTGACCTTTTATTTTCTTAAATTCAATTTCGACAGTACATTTTTGTAAGAGTCCATTTTGTTTTTCTTTAAGTACTCTAACAATTTTTTTCTTCTATTAACCGCTCTTAACAATCCAACTGAAGAATGTTTATCCTTTTTAAATTGTTTGATGTGTTTTGAGAGAGTTTCTATCTTCTCAGTTAGCAATGCAATCTGAATCTCTGAAGATCCTGTGTCTTTATCATGAATTGCTAATTCTTTTGCCTTACTGTTCATGCTTCCTTTTCCTTATTTGTTTGTTTGTTTTATTAAGTTTTCAATTTTTTCCGCATACTCAAAAGATTCATCTTTTCTGAAAAGTAGTTTTGGTAAAAATTTCATAAAAACTTTTTTAGATAAGATTTTTCTTATTAAAAAAGAATATTCTTTAAGTAGCTTAACTACTTCATCAGCATTTTTTCCGCCTAATGGCATCACATATGCTTTTGCTATTTTTAAATCTTGGCTCATTTGAACTTCTGTAACTGTAATAGTGTTAGTTTCTAAATTAGGAACTTTTGCCTCATTTTTTAAAAAGATCATACTTAAAGATTGTTTGATCATCTCACCAACTCTTAGCTGTCTTTGTGAAATTGGTTTTCCTATTCTATCAGTCATTATATTGTTCTCTCTGTTGAGGTAACACTAAACGCTTCTATTGTGTCATCTTTTTGAAAATCCATATAATCTTTTATCGTAATTCCACATTCCTGGCCATTGCTTACCTGTTTCACCTGATTTTTCTCTCTGAATAAAGTACCAACTTTTCCAGTATAAATAATAGCTCCATCTCTAATTAATCTCACGTCTGAAGTACTGGTAATTTCGCCCTCTGTGATTTTACAACCAGCAACTTTGCCTGCTCCTGAAACTTTGAAAATCTCCAAAATTTGTGCATTACCAGTTACTTTTTCTTGAATGTCTGGTGTTAATAGGCCAGACATTTTTTGTTTAATGTAATCCAAAACTTCATAGATAATATTATAAGAAGAAATTTTAATTTTTTCATTTTCAGCTAATTTTTTTGCTTCCTTACTTGGCTTGACGTTAAAAGCTATTAATACTGCATTAGAAGCTTTAGCTAAAGTTACGTCAGTTTCTGTAACCATACCAATATCTGATAAAATTATTTTTGGTTTTACCTCATCATGTTTTATTTGGCTGATTGCATTTTTAATAGCTTCTGAAGATCCATGCACATCCGATTTAATAATTAAATTTAACTCTTCAGATGATTTATCTGAAAATGCAGATTCTTGAGTAGCAAATGATAAAGGATTTTTTCCGACTTTTGCCTCTTCCGCTCTATTTTCACTTAAAGTTTTTGCCTCTTTTTCATTATCTAAAACAATAAAATCATCACCTGCTTTTGCAGCTCCATTTATACCTAAAATTTCAACTGGTGTTGAAGGCAATGCTTCATTAATATTTTTTCCTTTATCATCAATAATTGCTCTAACTTTTCCCCATCTTAATCCACTTACAAAAAAATCACCTTTTTTAAGTGTACCAGTTGTTACAATTATTGTTGCAACAGGTCCTCTACCTACATCAATTTTAGATTCTAAAACCACTCCTGTTGCTTTTGATTCAAAGTCAGTTTTTAAATCTAAAATTTCAGCTTGAAGAATGATTGCTTCAACTAATTTATCTAAATTTAATTTTGTTTTAGCAGAGATTTCGACCATCAGAGTATCCCCTGATAAATCCTCTGCAATTAATTCATACTCTAATAATTGATTTTTAATTTTTTGTGGATCGGCATCTGGAAGATCGCATTTATTAATTGCCACAACAATTGGAACATTTGCAGCTTTGGCATGTTTAATAGACTCTACTGTTTGAGGCTTTACTCCATCATCAGCAGCAACCACTAATACCACCACATCAGTTAATTTAGATCCTCTGGCTCTCATCTCTGTAAAAGCAGCGTGCCCAGGGGTATCAATAAAAGTAAGTTTATTAGACTGGCTTTCTATTTGGTAAGCTCCAATATGTTGTGTAATACCTCCAAATTCACCTGACACTACATTTGCACTTCTAAGCACATCAAGCACAGAAGTTTTTCCATGATCAACGTGACCCATTACAGTTACTATTGGTGGTCTATTTTTTAAATTTTCAACTCTGGTTGCTTTTATTTTTTGAATTATTTCTTCAGCTTTTTCTTCTCGGATTGGATTGTGCCCAAACTCTTTAACTAAAAACTCTGCTGTGTCAGCAGCTAATGTTTGATTTATCGTGACTGTTACACCCATCCCAAAAAGATATTTGATTACGTTGCTTGATTGCTCAGCCATTCTATTAGCAAGCTCTCTAACTGTTATAGCTTCTGGAATATTTACGTCTCTTTTTATTGGTTTAGGATTTTCTTTATTATCGTCTTTATTTAAATTTTTTTGTTCTTTTTCTCTTGCTCTTTTAACAGATGCTAAACTTCTTTCTCTTGCTTCAATCTCATCACTTAATGCTCTTGAAACAGTTAATTTAGTTTCTCTTTTTTTTGTGCCAAGTTTAAGTTTCTTGTTATCACTGTCTCCTTTTAATCTTTTTGTAGCTCTTTGTTCAGCAAGTTTTCTTCTTTCAAAATCATTTGTAATTGGTGGCGTCTTTAAACCAAACGATGGCTTAAAAGGTGCACCTCGAGTAAAAGAAGAAGTTGGTTTTGTTGTGGTGGTAGTGCCTGCTGGTCTAAATGATCCAGTTCTTTTAACAAAATTATTTTTTGGCTTTTCGATTACGACTGAATTTTTACCTTGAGTTTTAGCAATCTCAATATTTTTGATCGACTTTTTGGCTGTGCCAGAAATTGTTAATTTTGTTTTTTTGCTTTCCATAACTCATCACTCAATCTTTATAAACAATATTTCTTGCAGACATAATTAATTCATCTGCTTCTTCTTTTGATAGAGCAAAATCCTCCAAATAACCCTGGATTTTCACTCTTTCACCTTTTACAACATCATATCCACCTGTTAATTCATCAGATGCAAGATCAGCAAAATCTTCTAATTTTAAAATTTTCTGTTCCCCTAGTGTAACCAACATTCCAGGAGTTAAGCCTTTTAAATTTATCAATGCTTCTTCAAGACCTAGATCTTTAATTCTTTGAGAAATATCCTCTTGATCTTTTTCATGAAACTCTTTTGCTCTTTCAATTAAAGCTTTTGCAGTATCTTCTTCTATACCCTCAATCTTCATTAGATCATCTGCATTGCTATCTTTAATATCATCAATCGTTGAGAAGCCTTCAGCAACTAACAACTGGCCTAATGTTTCATCTAATTCTAAGTTTTTGACAAAATTTTCTGTCTTCTCTTTAAATTCTAATTGTCTTCTTTCAGAGTCTTCCGCATCTGTCATTATATTAATTTCATAATTTAATAACTTAGTTGCTAATCTAACGTTCTGACCTCTTCTACCAATTGCTTTACTTAAATTTTCTTCAGTAAGAATTACATCAAGTTTTTTTCTTTCAGCATCAACATTAACTCTTTGTACCTCTGCAGGTGATAGAGCGTTTGAAACTAGTATTGCTGGATCTTCAGACCAATTGACTATATCAATTTTTTCTCCCTGAAGTTCATTCACTACAGCCTGAACTCTTGAACCTCTCATACCAACACAAGCTCCAACTGGATCCAATGATGTATCCACTGCTTTAACGCAAATTTTTGCTCTACTACCAGGATCTCTAGATGAAGATTTAATTTCAATTAAACCATCATAGATTTCTGGAACTTCTTGAACAAATAATTTTTCCATAAATTTAGGGTGTGCTCTAGATAAAAAGATCTGTTGACCTCTTGGCTCTCTTCTTACATCAAAACAATATGCTTTAACTCTATCTCCAGCTTTAATATTTTCTCTTGGTATCATTTCATTTTTTTGAATGATTGCTTCAG
>Ga0255768_10001312_pt1 | contig 25603 bp, 26 predicted proteins | sample 071ome_33_FD_179983 | JGI IMG/M metagenome (GOLD analysis project Ga0255768, IMG submission 179983) | Coastal salt marsh microbial communities from the Groves Creek Marsh, Skidaway Island, Georgia - 071412AT metaG (version 2) | ecosystem: Environmental > Aquatic > Marine > Intertidal zone >...
GATTAGATGATGGCCTTTTTTATGTTAAAGAAGGAAGTAAAATTTTTTCTGAAGAACATGGAAATGTAGGTGGTGCAGAAGGTTTGGCAAACGTTCCCAATGGACAAGAAGAAGCTGTTATTGAAGCAGCTGAAGAGTGCCCTGGTGAATGTATAATGATTGAACCTTAAAACTTAATAAATTTTCCCGAAATAATAAACCCTGTATGTGAAACTAATTTATTACTTGGTCTCATTATTTTATCTTCAATTATCCAATCTCTCAGTATTACTTCTTTTACTTCTATATCCTCAAATTCGTTTTTAATTAATGTTTCTTTTATCTTTGAAATTTGAGAAATAGAAGGTAAATAAGACACCCAATTAGTAGTATTTACAATCTTGTTATTTTCAAAAAATAACCATGGCTCTGGAACATCTGTAATAATCGTATCAACAAGATTGCTGATCTCATCAAAATTAAAACTTTCTAATTCACAATTTAAATAAGTTAAATTAGTATTTTTTTCATGTTGAATTGATGTTAAATATCTACTTATAGTTTTTTGTGCTCTTCTTTGATTATTTTTACTTATATCTAACGTTGTTAAAGTACCTAATGATGAGATTATTGTGAATAAGAGTAACGTTAGCGCTCCTGAACCAGTACCAATTTCTAATACATTACTTCTTGAATGGAGATTTGCTTCAATCAAAATTTGTGCTGAATCTTTAGGATATATAATTTGAGGACCACGTTTCATTAATAAAACAAACTCTTTGTAAGTAGGCTTATATAGTTTAAATTCAATTCCAGTAGAAGATGTTATTTTTGACGGTATTGAGGAAATATTTTTAAATGAAAACTTTCCTTCATTAGTTACAAACTCTTTATTAAAGTCAACAACAGCTAAATATTTATTTTTAGAAGTCTTAATTACTATTAACTGATTATCTAATTTCGAACTTTGTATCAATTTATAATGCAGACAATAGAGGAAGCAATAAAGTAACAATCATTGCTGTTGTCACAATTATGATAATAATTTTTTGTGATCTAGAGTTCATTTGATTTTTTTAAAAAACGATTTTTTAATACGGGATATTTTTTCATAAATTCTGCCTACTAAAATTCCTGCTAGCAAAAAAACTGCTAGAGAGGAATTCTCAGAATTAATTTTTACTTTAAGATTATTAAATTCTTTTTTAAAATTGTTCACTTCAAAATTCTCCAAATTATCAATATAAATATTAGTACTGAAAATAATGCAAATGAAAAATAAATCATAGCTTGGATAAAAAACTGGTCTTGGTATATATTTGAAAACATTAAAGTGCTACCTGTTAAAAAAAATATAGTTGCAATTGCTAAGTAATTACCAGCTTTAAAATTTCTTTTTGCATTTTTTAAAGAGCTTTCAATAGGTTCAATTGTTTCTTCTTGAAAAGTTTTTAAAAGTGCATCTAAAGCTTTAACTGCATTAGTTGGTAAATTAAACATTAAGAATTTCTATTTTTGATAATTATGCTTATAACGCCTTGTATAGTTGCAGCTATTGGCAAAGCGATAATAGCACCAACACCACCCAAAGTGTAGGCTCCAAATAATGTAGAGAATACTGCAATAGCTGGATGCATCTCCATTGTAGACTTGGTTATTCTGGGACTAATAAAGTAGTTTTCAATAACTTGATATCCAATTAGTACAACTAAAACAGAAAGAATTGCTGATGACCCTAAAGTTATTGATGTGACAAAAGGCACAACACCACCCAAGAAAGTTCCAAGAACAGGTATTAATTGAGATAATACTCCAGCTGAAATACCTAAAGCAACTGATGAAGGTAATCCAATTATAGAAAAAGAAATGGAAAAAATTATACTAGCTAGAATCCCCAGAATTACCTTAGCAATTATAAAACCACCTGCTTTAGAAACACCTATAGTCCATACTTGTTCAATTGAAGATGATAAGTTTTCTGGTAATGATTCTTTAAGCTTAATCCTCCAACCATCGCCTTCGCTTATTAAATAATAAGTAAAAAAGAAAATGATAAATATATGTCCGAGTGCACGCAGTAATCCCTGTCCAGCGAAAACAACTCTCGAACCTACAGTACTACCATAATTCTGTATCAAAGAGTTAAATTGAGATTGTAAATCAAGTGACTGACTTGAAATAGTGTATCCTAAAAAACTATCAAAGTAACTTATAAATTCATCAAAATAATTAGGTAGCTGAGTTGTAAGTAAATAAACTTCTTGAATAATAATTGGAATCAAAGCGAATAATATTCCCCCAATAACTAATAAAACTGTAACCACAGTTAAAACTGCCGATACTTTTCTACTAAATTTCTTTGAAAGTCTGTAGACAACTGGTTCTGCTAAGGCTGCCAAAACAACTGCAACAAATAAATCAAATATAAGACCTTTAACCTGAATAAATAAGAATACTGAAATTGTAACTGCAAAACCATAAATGAATGCTCTATTTAAAAGCTCTACCCTGGTTTCACCTTTTGGAAAGTTCATAATTATTTGACTTTTTGAAAAAGTTTAAAGTTACTATTAGAAAATATTTGATATAACAAATAAAGTGAACTCACAATATAAAAATTGTATTCAAATTGTGAAATTACTTCTTGGATTAAAGTTCTAGAATATAGAACTGATAAAAAAAACAGAACAGCTAAAAACATTACTCTTTTTTTATATTTTAATCCTCTAACGGTAATGTTTAATAATAAAATACCTATCAAAATTCTACCAATTGCCTCGTAAGTACTACTTCGTAAAAAATAAAATTCTCTTAAAGTTAAAAACCCATTTTGTCCAATACCTCCAAGTGTTATATGGATGATGCCAAGTAAAATAATTAACACTGAAAACCAAGCTAGTGAAAAATTATTTGTTGAAAACTTTGCCTTAATTGGAGTTGGCCAAGGTTGCAGTGGAGTCACTCTTTTAATAAAATTTGTAGAAAGTTTAAATAATGACCTTTCGTAGTTACCAAATATTATTCCAAATAAAAATAAAATTAGTGGTGAATAGAATATTGATAAATTATTTGTATAAACAAAATATATAACTATTAAATGCCAAAAGAATAATGTGTATATATTTGAATGAATAATAGAAACAATTTTCCAAATATTTTTAGAATTTAATTTAATTTCTATAAAATTTTTAAAATACAATAATACAAATAAGGACATAACTGAAGCAGCAAGATATAGTATTGTTGGAGGATCTTCATTGTTATAAATATTCAATCTATAGCTAGCCATGCTAAGCGAGTTTATATTCTGTTCAAGTTTAAAAAATAGATAACCTAGTAAAGATAAAAATATAAAAGCGATTAGATTTTTTTTCAATAATAGAAATTTTCCATCAGCAAAAAAATAACCCAATTGATGAATTAAAAGCCAAAAAAATAAATAATTTAAAAGCTTTAAATATGAAAAATTTACAGGAAACTCATAAGAGTCAACTAGCAGAGTAAACAAAGTCAGTAAGGCAATTGTTAAAAAAGGAAATTTTTTATGTAAATATATTGTTATAGGAGCAAATATTACTAATACTAAATAGATAGTAACTAGCCACATTGGCCATAGAACAAACTCAATTGATGACATTATACCGTCTTCAGAAGTTGTTAAGTATAAAGGTAAATCAGTATATAAATATACAACATTAAGTAAAATTGTAATTGAGATTAACCAAACTATTACTGGCCCAAGAATACTATTCGTCCTATCAACCAAATATTGCCACTGACTACCTTCTCGACCAACGTTTGAATACCACGCAATTAAATTATTAAAGCCCATAGTAAATACAAACAAAGACATGCCAGTTGTAAACCAGGTTAATATTTGATGAGATAGATTATGGTCAGATAAATTCCTAATGTTATATTCTCCATAAGATTGGGAAATACTTAATAAAATATGTGAGTTGACTACTAAAAATAATATACCTAGGACTTTTGTAAAATCTATAAATCTTTCTCTGGAGATAGAAGTTTGATCTATTTCTCTATTTACAGATTTAAAAGATATTTTGTTTGGAAAAAATAATTTAAATATATTTTGCACAAGAACATTTTACATTTATAAAGAATGTTTAAAAAGAATATAATAAGTTTATGGAAACTGTAATATATCAACCTGAAATAGCAGGCAATGTAGGTGCTATTATTAGATTATCTGCAAATACTGGTATAAAAGTTAACTTTATTAGACCATTCGGCTTTGAATTCCAAGAAAGCAAAATACGTAGAGCTGGATTAGACTATCATGATTTAGCTTCAGTAGTAATTTATGATTCATGGGAAGAATTTATTTCAAATAATTTAAACAAAAATATAGCATGCCTTTCCTCAAAAGGACTCGAACCTTATTGGGATACTGAGTTAAATAATATTGATTATTTAATTTTTGGCCCTGAATCAATTGGATTACCAGAAAATATTTTGGAAAAATATAAAACATTAACTATACCTATGGAAGATAGTTCTAGGAGTATAAATCTTGCTAATGCTGTGAGTGCTGTAATGTTTGAATCATTAAGACAAAAAAATGTTAAGTAAAACTTTATTTATTTTTATCGGTGGAGGGTTAGGTTCTGTATTTAGATTTCTTATAAACTATATAATTTCTATTTATTACTATTCTCAATTTTCAACTTTCTTAGTAAATACAACCGGGTCTTTTTTGTTTGGGTTCTTTTTTATATTCTTTAAAGATAAATCAAATTTACTTAACATATTTTTACTGTCAGGCTTTTTGGGTGGGTTCACAACTTTCTCACAGTTTTCATTTGATTTTATAGAACTTAATAAAAATAATTTATTTATATCTGCTTTATATATTATTGCTTCTATAACAATTTCAATTATTGGGGCTGGTTTTGGTATTTTTCTAGCTCAAAAGCTAAAATAGTTTATGCCAACTTTTGATATAACGTCTGAATTTAATAATCAGGAAGTTGTTAACGCTGTTGATCAAGCTTCAAGAGAAATTGTAAATAGATTTGATTTCAGAAATACAAATACTTCTATTGATTTCAAAGAAACAACTATTACATTGGTCAGTTCAACAATTGAACGATTAAATGCAGCGGATCAAGTTTTAAAAGAAAAATTTGCTAAGAGAAGTGTTTCTATTAAATTCCTATCAAATATAAAAGAAGACAAAACTCCATCTGAGGTTAAGAGATACTACAATCTTAAATCTGGGATTTCACATGATGAGTCAAAAATAATATCAAATCTAATTAAGAATAATTTTAAAAAGATGCAATGTTCATATCAAAATGAATCGATTAGAGTAACAGCAAAGAAAAGAGACGAGTTACAAGAAGTTATAGCTTTTTTGAAAAGTTCAAAAATAGAAACACCTCTCACGTTTGGAAATTTTAGAGATTAAGTCTATTTTTAATTTTTTTAAAAATTTGTCTAGACAAAAACATACTAAAAATAAAAAATAAACTTGCTAAAAAAATATTATTCTCAGTTTGCACTGTAATTCTATAAGCAAAAAAAAGTATTAAAGCACCATAAATTGCTCTAAAAATAGAAAACACAATAACAGTTTTTATAAAAGTTTTTAAATTTTTCTTTTTGAAAAAATGATTAAATTTTTGTCCATTCCTATGTTTTGCAACAAATTTATAAACTTTATCACGGAAAGGTTTTGGTATAATTTTTAATAACAAGATTAACTTGTAGATTCCTCCAATAGAATAAACTGACATTATTACAGCATCTGAATATTTATAGGTTTTAGTTTCTTTGCTGAAAATCAATGTATCTAAATTCTGTAAGTTTTGATTTAAATTTTTTTGGTTTGAAATTTTAATTGTGTCACTTTTGTTATTTATCCACGTGCCGAAAGAATTACACAATTTGCAATTTTCGTCTATATAAACTTCATCCAATAGGAAGAAACTCCATACTCAAAGAATTTACGCAATATCTTTCTCCAGTTGGTGCGGGACCATCATTAAATACATGACCAAGATGTGAATTACATATTTTACAAACGATTTCAATTCTTTTCATTCCATGTGAAAAATCTTCTTTCCTTAAGATTTTGTCATCTATAGATTTAAAGAAACTTGGCCAACCTGAACCTGAATCAAATTTAGTGTTTGAGTCAAATAAACTTTCCTTACAGACAACACAAATATAAGTACCTGTTCTTTTTTCATTTAATAGTTTCCCTGAAAATGGAGGTTCCGTTCCACAATTTTGTGTTATTTCAAAGACTTCTTTTGGTAGATCGTTTTTATTTATATCCATATTCTATTTTATGCGGGAATTAAATATAACAATGAATACCTTTCATCAGTTCTTTTAATTTCAAGTTCTATTTTTTTATTAAGTTCTACTATCTCACGATCGTTCATATTATCTTTGTAGTCAATTTTAACAACAGCCATATATTCATTATCACCTATAGAAACGACATTAATTTCTTTTACGTTGAGAACCTCATCAAACTCATTAATAAAATTTTTTAGGAATAACTTATCTTCGTTACTAGATGTTTCTCCAATTATTAAATGTTTCATTTCACTTCCAAGAAATAAACCTGATATCACTAGTAATAAACCAATTAAAATAGAGGAAATTGCATCAAAAATCGTGTTTTCAAAAAAATATGATAGCAAAGTTCCTATAAGTGCAATGATTAAACCTAAAGTAGCTGCGAAATCTTCAACAACAATTGCTATTAATGGACCATCATTTGAATCTCTTAAAAGTTGAAAAATAGATTTATTTGTATTATTTTTTTTTAAACTTTTAATTGCTTTTACTAATACATAACTTTCTAAAATAATTGATATTGATAATATTGAAATTGATATCTGTAAGTTTTTTAGTTCAGAAGGATGATTTATTGCTTCTATCCCATGTTCGAGAGATAATAATCCACCAATAGTAAAAATCAAGACAGCAACTACGAGTGTCCAAAAATATTCCTCTTTTCCTCTTCCTAAAGGGTATAAGCGAGAATTTTTTTTATTTGATTGTTTAATACCGAACCAAAGTAAAAATTGGTTAAAGGAATCAACAAAAGAATGCACTGCTTCGGAAAACATTGCACTTGAATTAGTAATAAACGCGACAATAGATTTAGTAAAACCAATAAGTAGATTTACGCTTAATGCTAAAAAAACTGTTTTAGAAGAATTGTTATTTGCCATCTAAATAATCTACAAGAGCTTCAAAACCACCAATACGATTATCGTCTATAAAAATTTGCGGCATAGTCTTTATTGAATTATTAAATTTTTTATAGAAATTTTCTCTTAGAACATCGTCAGACAAATCAACTTCTTCATATTCTAAATTATTTATTTTTAGTAAATTTTTAGCTCTGTCACACCAAACACAATTATTTCTTGTATAAATTAAAACTTTCACTGATTCTCAAAAGTAGTAAATATTTCATTCGTTGTTTGAGTAACTCTAATGAATGTTGTACATTTTGGTAAGTCTTTTAGGGTTTTAGCACCTACATATGAACATGCCGATCTCACACCACCTAAAATTGACTGTACTGTTATATCAATACTTCCTTTGTATTTCAGACGAACTTTTTTTCCTTCTGAAGCTCTGTGTTCTGCAAGATCCCCATAATATCTTTGTTGAGCTAGTTCAGAAGACATCCCATAAAAATCTTTAAACATTTGTCCATTTTCATCAGTTACTAAATCTCCACCAGATTCTGTGTGCCCAGCAAACATACCTCCTAACATCACAAAATCAGAGCCGGCTCCAAAAGCTTTTGCTACATCACCTGGAAATTTACATCCTCCATCAGATATTACATGACCACCCAAACCATGAGCTGCATCAGCACATTCAGAAATAGATGAAAGTTGTGGGTAACCAACTCCTGCTACCTTTCTTGTAGTACAAACTGATCCCGGCCCGATACCAACTTTAACTATATCTGCTCCAGCTAATATAATTGCTTCTGTCATTTCTCTGGTAGCTACATTTCCAGCCATTATAATTTTGTTTGGAAAAGCTTCTCTAAATTTTGCTACTGCTTGTAAAAAGTCTTCTCTGTAACCATTTGCAACATCAAGACACAAATAATCTAGTTCATTATTTAACTTAAAAATATTTTTAGCTTTATTAAATTCTTCATCAGAAGAACCCACTGTAACAATTAAATACTTTGGGTTTAAATTTTTTAAATTGTCTTCCCAATCTTTTAGACTATAAAATTTATGAATTGCAGTAAGAATTCCATATTTCTCTAATGATTTTGCAGTTTCAAAAGTCCCTGTAGTATCCATATTGGCAGAAATAATTGGCACCCCACTCCAAGTTTTAGATGTATTTTTAAATTTAAAATCTCTAGTTAAATCAACTTCCGAACGTGAAACAAGTGTGCTTCTTTTTGGTCTGATTAATACATCATCAAAAGTTAATTTTATTTCATCTTCAATTCTCATAATTGATATCCTTGTTAACCTAAATAACAGAAATAATGTTAGTTGAATTTCCTTTTTTTGCAGCAGGTATTAATTATTTCCCTAGTGAGATTTCAGTTCTCAAAGTATTCGAACCTAGGTATTTACTGCTTATTGCGGATGTTATCAGCTCTAATGGTAGTTTTGCTGTTGGAAAAAACTTAGAGTCGAAAAATCAAGTAATTTCTGAAGTTAAAATTTTAGATTATAAAGATATAGATAATGCTGAACAAATAGTAGTTATAGAAAGTAAAAAACTATTTAATGCTAAAAATATTAAATTAAATTATGAGTATCCAATCGTAGAGAGTGAAGAATTTATAAACATAGGAGTACCTCCTACCGAAGATGAAATCAAACAATTAGAAAAAAATATAACAAGTAAAATAGCAAAATTAATCGAAGGAGGATTAGATATGAATTTACCTAATTTTTTGGACAACTATGAAAGTAGAATCAATAAAACTTGGGATCTTTGTATAAACTCACCTTTAAACTTTGAAATTAGAGAAAGCATATTAAATGAAAAAGATGTAATGAAAAGATATTTAATTTTAAAAAATTATATTGATAATATTTGATTTATAAATTTTTCCATAAATAATAAAAATCATTAATAGCATTTGAGATCATTTTCTGATTTGTTTTTAAATAAGTTCTTTCTGTCTCTACATCAAAAGAAGTTAATTCATCTTTGGATTGTTGAGAAGAATACCAATTGTCGAAAAGGTCTAAATTAATTTCTGGATGAAATTGTAAAGAAATTGAATTTTTATAAGAAAAAATTTGTGGAAAATCAGTCTTTGCAATCAATTCTGCATTTGGTGGTATATCAAAAGTGTCTCTATGCCAAGTAAAAACTTTGATTGACTTAAAAGGGTCAAATAAATTCTGATTATTAACAAAATTTAAGTTTTTAAAACCAAATTCAATATTTTTTGAAAGATACGCTTTACCACCTAAAGAATCAGCAATTAACTGTGAACCTAAACATATTCCAAGAACTTTAGTTCCTGAATTTACAATTTTATTTAACCACTTTTTCTCGCTAACTAAATACTCAAATTCATTTTCGTCATATGCCCCCATATGTCCACCTAACACGATGTAATCTTCATTTTCAGCTAGGTCTGACCAATTTATATCCCAAGCATTTAATAATTCAATTTCACTTGGCAATGATCCCAAAGTTACTTTTGGATCATTTACAATAGCAAATGTTTTTGTTTTTCTCATTTTTGTGCGCGGAAGAGGACTCGAACCTCCACGGGTTTTATCCCACAGGATCCTTAATCCTGCGCGTCTACCAGTTCCGCCACCCGCGCAAAATCAGTCAAGAAACCAAAAAAGTGATAACGTTGTAGCTGCAAATAAAATTGCTACAAAAGCTGTAATTCTAGCTAAATTTCTTTCTGCTAATGTTTGTCCAATATTGCCGGCTGAACCTGGACCACCTAGCATATCAGAAAGACCTCCACCTTTACCACTGTTTAATAAAACTAAAGCTACTAACGAAATTGAAACTATTATATGTACGGTTATAAGTACAGCTGTTAAAGTATCCATATTTAAATACTAGCCTTCTTCTTTGCTTAATTTTGATTGTAATTCTACTTCTTTTTGAAGCTCTTCAATTTTAGTTTGATCACCTAAATAACCAATTTTTTCAATTTGATTTTCAGATATTTTATATGCCAGAGGAATTCCTGTAGGTATATTTACATCAACTATTTCTTCATCACTCAAATTATCGAGCAATTTAACCATTGCTCTAATACTATTACCATGAGCAACCACTAAAACTTTTTTAGAAACTGAATAAGTAATTAATTCTTTTAATGTTACCTTAATTCTTTGAACTACATCTTTAAGTGACTCGCCTATTGGAAGTAACTCATCTATTTCTGAATACGCTTCATCAAAATTTGGGTCAAACTTGTCCCCTGAATCTATCAAGGGAGGCTTAATATCGTAACCTCTTCTCCATAGCTGAACCTGTTTTTCACCATATTTTTGTGCAGTTTCTTTTTTATCTAAACCTTGCAATGCTCCATAATGTCTTTCATTCAACTCCCACAATTTATTGATTTGAATGTTTTTAGTTTCTGATTCAGCAAAGGAATCTAAAATTAATTGACTGGTATGAATTGATCTAAGTAAATAGGATGTAAAACAATAATCAGGAATAAATTTCTCTTCTTTTAATACTTTCCCTGCTTCTTTTGCTTCTAGAACACCTCTTTCGGATAAATCAATATCTACCCAACCAGTAAATCTATTTTCTAAATTCCATAAGCTCTGTCCATGCCTTACAAACACAAGATTCATAGTGAAATAGAATTTATTATTTTAACGAACTTTTCAGAATCTAAAGATGCACCACCAACTAAAGCTCCATTAACTATTTTTGTATTGAGTATTTCAGCTGCATTATCAGGAGATACACTTCCACCATAAATAAAAAAAGTATTTTCTTCAGTGTAAAATGATTTTTCAGAAATTATACTTTTAACAAATTCCAAAACTTCAATAATATTATCTAAAGTTGCAACATTGCCTGTTCCAATTGCCCAAATAGGTTCATAAGCAAGGACTAGTTTTTTTATTTTATCTTTTCTTAGCCCTTTTAAACCTATGTTCAATTGATTTTTTATAAAATCTAAATAGTTACCTTCTTCTCTATTTTGCAGTGATTCACCAAAACAAAAGATTGGAATTATTTCTGAATCTAAAAGCTTTAATACTTTCTCATTAATAATTTCATCAGTTTCATGAAAATACTGTCTTCTTTCAGAGTGTCCTACGATACAATAATCCACAGATAATTTAGATAATTGATTTGCACTAACTTCTCCAGTAAATGCCCCTTCAGAATAATTAGACACATCTTGTGAAGATAATTTAATTTTTAATTTATCTGCAGCAATAATAGTTTGTAAAGATCTTAAGGATGTGAAAGAAGGTGCTAGAACAATTTCAACAAAATCTTCAATATTCTTTGATAATGAATAGTTTATTTTTTGAAGTAGTTGAATCCCTTCTAGGTGATCTAAATTTAATTTCCAGTTTCCAACAATTATTTTTTTCATAAATTTAAATTATAAGTGATTTATAAATATTGACACCAGGTAATTTCTTTCCTTCTAAAAACTCTATAGAAGCTCCTCCACCTGTTGATACATGATCAAATTTATCTAGTGAAGAAAACTTATTTATTGCACTTACTGAATCTCCACCACCAACAACAGTATATGAATTTGAATCTGAAACTATATTTGTGATTTCTTTAGTTCCAAATTCATAAGCTGGGTTTTCAAATATACCCATAGGTCCATTCCAAAAAATAGTTTTAGAGTTATTTATAGTATGAGTAAATTTTTCTATAGATTTTTTACTTATATCAACACCTATATCATCATGTTCAAAATTTTTTATGTCTTTATCTATTCTCAAATTACTGTCTATGTCTTTTGTAGTTCCAAAATCAGTAGGTAATATAATTTTTTTACCATATTTAGAAGCTAATAAATCATGAGCAGTTTTAATAAAATCTTCTTCCAGAAGTGATTTTCCAATATTTTCTCCCATTGCTTTTAAGAAAGTAAAGCACATACCACCACCTAAAATTAAATTATCGACTATTGGTAATAAGTTATTTACTAGATTTAATTTATCTGATATTTTTGCTCCACCAAGAATTACGGTATAAGGTCTTTTAACTTCTGTTAGTAAGCTTTGAAGACTATCAACTTCTTTCTGCATTAATAATCCTTGGTAAGAATCTAAAAACTTACCAACACTTACAATTGATGCGTGTGATCTATGTGCAGCTCCAAATGCGTCTAAAATAAAAGCATCAAAGGGGTTTGATAAATTCTTTGCAAAAGTTAAGTCATTCTTTTCTTCCCCTAAATGAAACCTTAAATTTTCAAGTAAAAAAATTTTATTTTCATCTTCAAATATATTCTCATCTAAATCTATACAATCGTTTACAAACTGTACTTCTTGACCGGCTATATTACTCATCTCTGAAACGATATATTTTAAAGAATACTCTTCTTGTATACCGTTTGGACGACCTAAGTGACTAATGAAAGTAATGTTTTTTGAAATTTTCTTAAGCTGTTCAATGTTAGTTAAAGCTTTAATAATTCTAAAATTATCCAAAACTTTACCATTTCTTATAGGAACATTTAAGTCTGCTCTTACTAATAATTTGTTGGACTTATTAATTGCCAATATTAATTTTCTTTCATATCTCTATGAAGTACTACTGCATCATTTTTTTGAGATTTCAACCACTTTGTTAGCTCTTCAGCCATAACAACACTTCTGTGTTTACCACCAGTACAACCAATAGCTATTCCAACATAAGATTTACCTTCTGAAATAAATCTAGGTAGCAAAAATTGAACTAAGTCTTTTATTTTTTCTAAAAATAACTGTGCATCTTCAAAAGATAGAACATAGTTTCTTACCATTGGAGATTGTCCTGTTGATGCTCTTAGCTCTTCTCTCCAATGAGGATTTGGTAAAAATCTTACATCAAATACTATATCTGCATCTCTTGGAGACCCATTTTTAAACCCAAATGATGTAACTGAAATTTTTAAATCTTGATTTTCAGCTTCCCCTTGAAAACCTTCAATAATTCTCTTACGCAAGTCGTGAACATTTAAGTCTGTTGTATCGATTACTAAATCAGCTAGTTCCCTAACAGGTTTTAATAGATCACGTTCAGTTTTTACAGATTGAGATATGCTTTCCATACCCATAGGATGAGGTCTTCTGTTTTCTTCATACCTTTCTATCAATGTTTCGTTATCTGCATCTAAAAAAACAATTCTCGTTAAAACACCAGATTGATTTAACTTATTTATACTTTCATTTAATTTTTTTTGAGCAGAATTATCTCTAGCATCTATAGTCAAAACTAATTGTTTATTAGATTCAGTAACATCGTTAGATTGCGCAACAGATTCAACTAGTTCAGGAGGTAAATTTTCGATTACATAATATCCTAAATCTTCAAATACATTAGAACTTGCGGATCTACCCGCTCCTGACATTCCAACTAATAAAAGTACTTCTGGTCTTTTTGATATCATGTTTTACTTCACTATATATGATACATTCCGATAAGTTTCATTGAAAAAATTAATAATTAATTAATTAAAATATTTAAAAACTTTATTTACTTCGTTTTCATCTAATATTTCTGATAAATCATCAAACGTAGCATTTGATATTTCAGTTAGTGAATTATATTTTTTATTTAGCTTTTCTAAAGATTTTTTACTAACACCTTTTATTTTTAAAGAACTATTTATATCTAAGTCCTTTAACCTAAGACGTCTATTCTCAGTGATAGCAAATCTATGAGCTTCATCTCGTATATTTTGCAAAATAAAAAGTGCTTCGGAATTCTTGTTCAATTTTATTGATTCTTTTCTGTTTGGCAAAAATAACTCTTCTTCTTTTTTTGCTAATCCAATAACATCAATTTCTAATTTGAAGTAATCAATGACACTTTTAGCTTTAGAAAGTTGACCCTTTCCTCCATCTATCAATATAAGATCAGGTAAACGTTTGAAGCTTTGATCAGTTTCGTTTGTGTTATTTAATCTCTTTATTCTTCTAAATATCATCTCTTCCATTGAACGAAAATCATCCTGTCCTTCAAAAGATTTTATATGAAATTTTCTATACATTGATGGCTTAGTTAAACCATCTTCCATAACAACCATAGACCCTACTCTAAATTTATCACCTAAGTTTGAAATATCATAAGCTTCAATTCTGTATGGAATATTTTTTAAATTTAGTTTATTTTTTAATTGCTCTAGTGATTGACTTCTGAATTCTAGATCTTTTCTTCTTTTTAAATCTGTAACTCTTCTTAGTTCAGCAGCATCTTCCAAAGCAGTTAAAAGCAGGTCTCTTTTCCAACCTCGTTGAGGTATTTGAATATTTATTTTTCTCTTCCAAATGTGTGACAATTCTTTTTCAACATCCTCTTTATTGATAAAACTATGTGAAACAATTAATTCGGAAGCTGGCTCTTCATTTGAGTAAATGTTAAATATAATCTGTGGTAAGTAATCATTAAATTCGTCAGTATTTATTGGTTCAAAACTTTTTTTTATCTCACCAACTATTCTTCCGTTTCTAATAAATAAACAAGTTGCAACAACATCATATTTTCCAATATCCATTCCTATAACATCAACATTTTTATCATTTGCTGTCATTAAGGTTTGATTAATTCTTGCATTTTCCAAGTGTTGAATTAGTTTCTTGATTTTATTTGCTTTTTCATACTCCTGTTTTTCTGAGTAATTATTCATTTCAATTATTTTTTCAGTTATAAATTGATCTGAATTACCTTTGTAAAAATTTTTTATACTATTTACTAAATGTTGATAATCTTTTTCATCTATTTTATTTACACATGGTGCACTACATTTTTCAATTTCAAACAATAAACAAGGCTTACCAAGTGAATTGTGCCTATTAAAAGTATTATCGTTGCAAGTTCTTAAGGGAAAAATATTGATTAAATGATCTAATGATCGTCTTGCAGCACCGATATAAGGAAATGGTCCAAAGTTTAGATTTTTTTTATCAATATTCCTGCTTACATAAACTCTTTGCCACTTATCTTTTGATATTGTTACATAGGGATAAGATTTATCGTCTTTGAATTGAATGTTGTACTTTGGCTTATATTCTTGAATCAGAGAATACTCAGCTAATAACGCATTTGCTTCATTTTTAGATAAAACAAATGAAATATTTTCTGCTTCGGAAACTAACCTTTTAACTTTCCAAGTAGAGTTTGAATTAAAGTAAGTAACTACTCTATTTCTTAAATTTTTTGCCTTTCCTATGTAAATTGGTTCATCATATTTATCTTTAAATATATATACTCCAGGACTTGCAGGAATTTCATTTGTATTTAATTTATCCATTTAATAATTCTTTTAAATAAATGCCTGTTAACGATTCTTTATTTCTTGAAACAGCCTCAGGAGTGCCTTCAACAATTATTTGTCCTCCGTTTTCTCCTCCTTCTGGGCCTAAATCAATTATCCAATCTGAGTTTTTTATAACATCTAAATTATGCTCAATAACGATAACCGTATTTCCTTTATCAACTAATAGATGCAGAACTTCTAAAAGTTTTTGAACATCTGCAAAATGTAATCCTGTAGTTGGTTCATCTAAGATATATAAAGTTTTGCCAGTTGAACGTTTACTTAATTCTTTAGCTAATTTTACTCTTTGCGCCTCACCACCTGAGAGTGTTGTAGCTGCTTGACCCAAAGTTATGTAGGACAATCCAACATCATCTAAAGTTTTAATAATTCGATGTATTGTAGGTTGATTCTCAAAAATCGAAAGAGCATTTTCAACAGTTGAATTTAATATATCTGAAATGCTATAACCTTTCCATTTAATTTCAAGAGTGTCTGGGTTATACCTTGTCCCATTACATTCCTCACAGAGAACATAAATATCAGGTAGAAAATACATTTCAACTTTTATGTTTCCATCGCCTTTACAATACTCACATCTACCACCTGGAACATTAAATGAAAATCTTCCTGGCTTGTAGCCTCTAACTTTTGAATCTTCTGTAAGAGAAAACAAATTTCTAATTTGATCAAATACACCAGAATATGTTGCAGGATTAGATCTAGGTGTTCTGCCTATAGGTGATTGATCAATCTCAATTAGCTTGTCTATATTTTCTATTCCGGAAATACTTTTGTGTACTCCAGGTAAAATAAAATTTTTTGAAAATTCATTTTGAACTGATTTAGATAAAATATCGGTTATTAAGGTTGATTTTCCACTGCCAGAAACTCCTGTTATTGAAATCATCTTTCCTAATGGAAATTGCACTGTTAAGTTTTTTAAATTATTCTCAGAAGCACCTCTAATTGTAATTTGGGATCCATTACCTTTTCTTCTATTTTTTGGAACATTAATTGACTGTTTTCCAGACAAAAATTGACCTGTAATAGATTTCATATTTGATGAAACTTGTTTCCAAGTTCCTTCAGCTACAATATTGCCTCCCTGTTCACCTGCTCCCCAACCAATATCTATTAAGTAATCAGAACTTTTCATTGTCTCTTCATCATGTTCAACAACTAAAACTGTATTTCCTAGATCTTTAAGGCTTTTTAATGTATCAATTAGCTTTTGATTATCTGACTGATGTAGTCCTATAGATGGTTCATCAAGAACATAAAGAACACCAGTTAATCCCGAACCAATTTGTGTAGCTAATCTAATTCTCTGTGCTTCACCTCCAGATAAAGTAGATGCTCCTCTACTAAGTTGTAAATAACTAAGGCCAACTTTAGTTAGAAATTCTAATCTTTCAATAATTTCACGTATAATAGGACTAGAAATTTCTAAATCGCTTCCAGAAAGTTTGAAATTTTTAATACATGATAGAGCATCGATAATTGATAAATTATTGAAATCACCTAGTGTAATATTCTCAATTTTTACTTTTCTAGATCTTTCATTGAACCTTTCACCATCACAACCTCGACATGGAAGCTCTCTCATAAATTGTTGATAATATTCCCTAGCTGAATCAGATTTTGTTTCTTCGTAGAGCCTTTTAAACATTGGAATAATTCCACTATAAGGTCTAAACCATTTTCTTGAATTACCAAACCTGTTTACATATCTAATAATTGTTTCCACTCCATTACTTCCATTAAGTAATATATCTCTATGGTTTTTGCTTAAATTCTTATAAGGAACATCAGTTGGAATTTTAAATTCTTCACAAACACCAAAAATTTGCGCACGAAAAAACTTACGTGTTGACATGTCAGGAAAAACATTTTGATCAATTGATAACTCAAAATCTTTTACTAGTAATTTCTCATCTATTTCATAACTTACACCAATTCCATTGCAATTTACACAAGCACCGAATGGAGAATTAAATGAAAAATCACGAGGTTCTAATTTATCAAATGATAAACCACAATCAACACAACCTAAGTTTTGACTAAATGATTGCGTAGTTTTTTCAATTCTTATATCAACCTGGCCTTTAGTCAAATTTATGGCTGTTTCAATAGATTGGGTTAATCTTCTGCTTGGTGTTTTTTGAATTTTTATTCTATCAATAACTACTGAAATATCATGATTGAAATATCTATCAAGTTTTGTAGCTTCTTCTAATCTAACAATTTCACCATCAACTAAAACTCTTGAGAATCCTTGGGACTGTAAATCTTTAAATAATGTATCGAACTCACCTTTTCTTGACTTTATTATTGGTGCTAAAACATCAATGTTTTTATTTTCACCTAGCTGCAAAATTTGTTTAACTATAAAGTTAATTGATTGTTTATCAATTTTTTTGTTACATTTTGGACAGTAACTAATACCGATTCTAGCCCATAAAAGTCTTAGATAATCTTGGATCTCAGTTACTGTGCCAACTGTTGAACGGGGGCTTCTTGATGAAGTTTTTTGATCTATTGCTATAGCAGGAGATAGACCTTCAATACTTTCGACATTTGGCTTTTCCATTTGTCCTAAAAATTGTCGAGCATATGCACTAAGACTTTCTACATATCTTCTTTGTCCTTCTGCATATATAGTGTCAAAGGCTAGTGAAGATTTACCTGATCCAGAAAGACCTGTTATTACAACAAGAGAGTTTTTTGGTATATCTACAGAAATGTTTTTTAAATTGTGTTCTTTGGCTCCTCTTATTTTTAAAAATTCTTGATTCATAATGAAAATTCTTGTATTTCTTTTCTTAATTCTTTTAACTCGTCTCTTAATCTAGCAGCAAGCTCGAATTCAAGTAATTCTGCAGCTGATTTCATTTCAATTTCTATATTTTTAGATAATTTTATTAAATCTTCTTTTGATGCATTAGTTGTGTCTAAGCTAGATTTTGAAAATCCAGATGAATCAGATGCTCGCGTTTTTTCAACTAATTCAAGTATATCGGTAATTCCTTTTTCAATTGTCTTTGGTGTAATGTTGTGTTTTCGATTATGTTCTTCTTGTAAAGCTCTTCTTCTTTTAGTCTCCTGAACAGCTTTTGTCATAGAATCTGTAAACTTATCAGCATACATAATAACGTAACCATCTTTATTTCTTGCAGCTCTTCCTATTGTCTGAATTAAACTTGTTTCTGATCTCAGAAAACCTTCTTTATCTGCGTCCAAAATTGCAACTAACTGAACTTCTGGCAAGTCTAAACCTTCTCTCAATAAATTAATGCCTACCAAAACATCAAACTCACCTTTTCTTAAATCTCTTAAAATCTCAATTCTTTCTAAAGTGTCTATATCGGAATGTAAGTATCTTGTTTTAATTCCAGATTTGAGTAAAAAATCACTTAATGCTTCACTCATTTTTTTTGTTAATGTTGTTACAAGCACTCTATTTCCATTGTTAATGACATTTTTTATTTCTGATAATAAATCATTTATTTGATTTTCAGTTGGCTTTATAACAACATTTGGATCTAAAAGTCCTGTTGGTCTTATTATTTGCTCAACAAAAAGTTGTGAATTTTCATTCTCCCATTTTCCAGGAGTTGCTGAAACAAGTACTGTTTTCTTTACTTTACTTTTCCATTCATCAAATTTTAAAGGCCTATTGTCTAAAGCAGCAGGTAGTCTAAACCCATAATCAACTAATGTAGTTTTTCTCGATTTATCACCTTCATATTGACCTCTTATTTGTGGGATGGCTATATGGCTTTCATCAACTACCATTAAAAAATTGTCACCAAAAAAATCTATTAAAGTATAAGGTGGTTCACCTGGATTTCTTCCGTCAAAATATCTTGAATAATTTTCAATTCCAGAACAGACCCCCAATTCAGAAATCATTTCTAAATCAAAATTAGTTCTTTGTGCAATTCTTTGCGCTTCCAAAAGCTTATTTTCACTTTCAAATTTTTTAATTTGTTCATCTAAATCTTTTTTTATTTTATTTATGGCATTTTTCTTTAAATCTTCAGAAATAACATAATGAGTAGCAGGTAGTATGGCTAGCTCGGCAAGTTTTTCAAGAATTTCTCCAGTTGTTGGGTCTATTCTTGAAATATTTTCTACCTCATCACCAAAGAACTCAATTCGAAAAATAGTTTCTTCATATACTGGAAAAATATCTAATGTATCTCCTTTAACTCTGAAAGAACCCCTATTAACAACTAAATCATTTCTTGTGTACTGTTGTTTAACCAAATCTAATAACAATTTATCTAAATCGTATTCATGACCTAATTGAATTGGAATTAGCTTATTTTTATACTCTTCTGGTGATCCAAGTCCATAAATACATGAAACTGAAGATACTACGATGACGTCATTTCTCAACAAAAGAGCACTCGTTGCAGAATGTCTTAACCTATCAATTTCTTCATTTATATTTGCATCTTTTTCTATGAAAGTATCAGTTCTTGGAACGTAAGCTTCTGGTTGGTAATAGTCATAATAAGACACAAAATATTCGACTCTGTTTTCTGGAAAAAATTGTCTAAACTCATTTGCTAACTGTGCCGCCAAAGCCTTGTTAGGTGCTAAAACAAGTGTTGGTAATTGACATTTCTCAATCAACCAGGCAATGGTTGCTGATTTACCTGATCCAGTTATTCCTTTAAGTGTTTGAAAATCGTATCCATTCTGTAATCCCTGATATAACTCTTCAATTGCATTAGGCTGATCGCCTTTTGGTTTAAATTCTGATTTAACTTGAAATGGTATCATAGCAATTTATTATATCAAATAGAACATCTGTTCGATTATTCCAAATTATTTAATTTAAGGAAGTAGTCAATATCATTAAATAATTGTTCTAGGTTCTTATTAGTGATTGTATAACCAGCATTTAACCACCAATCTTCGTCCTTTTGTGATTTTATACGATATTCTATGTCATTAATTGTCATACCTCTGCTAAGGAGTCTTTTTTTTCTTGTTTCTATATCTGAAAAAATAACTAGATAATCAATGTCACTTTCTATTTTTTTTGGTGCAGAGATTTCAACAAAAACAACTTGATCAGTTTTTGTAAGCATTTCTAATAATTTTTCCTGAATTTTAGGATGTAAAAATTCTTCTAATATTTTTAATTTATTTGAATCTTGAAAAACAATGTTTGCTAATTTTTGCTTATCTATTGCATAGTTACTTAATGCTTCAGGAAAATTGCTTGAAAGAAAATTTGCTGATTCAGTACTAAGTAAAATTTCATTAGAAATAATATCTAAATCGATTGTTAAAAATCCTTTAGATTTTAAGTATTCAACAGCTGTGCTCTTACCACTACCAATTGGACCAGTCACGAAGAAAACTTTTTTAGCCATAGAAACAGATTACGTGCTAAAAAAAATAATCTAAGAGTTTCCTATTCCTCTTTCTTTTAATTCTTGAAGAATATTTTCTAATGATTCATCTACACCTTCAACAGTTTGGCGTTTTGGAGCTGAATCCTCAGATTCAGATGAGTGAGTTTTTGGTGTATTTTTTTCTACTTCAACATCTTTCCAATTAGGGTCCGCTTGCTTAATAGAAAGGTTAACTCTTCTCTTATCAATATCTAATTCTGTAATTTTAACTTGAACTTTTTGTCCGAGAGCAAGAGCTAATTCAGGAGAATCAATTTTTTCAGTAGAAATTTCAGAAACATGAACTAAGCCTTCGACACCTTTACCAATAGTTATAAAAGCACCGAATGGAACAACTTTTGTAACTTCACCTTCGACTACATCATTTTCTTTATAGTGTAATTCAAAATCTAACCACGGGTCTTCTTTAACTTGCTTTATAGATAATGATATCCTTTCTTTGTCATTATCAATTTCGAGTACCTTAACTGTAACTGTATCACCAACTTTTACAATTTCATTGGGGTTTTCAACATGCCTCCAAGAAAGTTCTGAAACATGAACTAATCCATCCATTCCACCAATATCTACAAAAGCACCAAATGAAACAATTGAAGATATTTTTCCATCTTTGACATCACCTATTTGTAAATCGTCTAGAAAACCTTGTCTTTCTTCTGAAAGTTCTTCTTCAAGATGAGCTTTCCTTGATAGAACAATGTTATTCTTTTGTCGATCAAGCTCTAATATCTTGGCTTCAATTTCTTCTCCAACATAAGCAGATAATTCTTTAACTCTTCGAACATCGATTAATGATGCAGGTAAGAATCCTCTAACTCCAATGTCGACTATCAAACCACCTTTAACAGACTCAATAACTGTACCCTTAATGGATTTTTTTGAATCTGCAATTTCTTGAATATCACCCCAAGCTTTTTCGTAAACAGCTCTTTTAATAGAAAGAATTAATCTTCCTTCATCATCTTCTTTTTCCAAAACAAGAGCTTTAATTTTTTCACCTTGTTTTATTAAGTCTTTAGGATTAACACCTTTACGTACCGATAATTCTCTAGAAGGTATTATTCCTTCTGATTTATAACCGACGTCAACCATGACTTCATTTCTATCAACTTTGACAACTGTACCTTCAATAACATCTCCGTTATTAAAAGATACAAGAGTCTTTTCGAGTAGTGCTGGAAAATCTTCTGGTTTTATATTATCTGGAAGTTCAACGACATTAGAAGCCGAACTAGCTTCAACTGAATTATCTGTCATTTGTTTTAATTTTTCCATTCATAGTATTGCGAGAATAAGAATAACATATCTGTGTTTTTTACAAACTAATTATTAAAATTTGCAAGAGTTGTTGCAACTTTAGTATTTACAAACAATGGAACTTTTAATTTAGCAGCATTCTTCATTTCTATTTCAACTGTATCTTTAATTTTTTCTACACTTTCATCCGATGACTCAACAACAATCTCATCATGTATTTGAAGTAAAATTTTAGTATTTTCATACTTTTCTATTTTTTTAGAGATATTTACCATAGCTTTTTTCATAATATCTGAAGCTGTACCTTGAATTGGAGCATTCATAGCAATTCTTTTACCCATTGATCTAATCTGAAAATTAGATGAAGAAAGTTCATTTATATAACGCTTTCTTCCAAATAAAGTTGATGTATAAGTTTTTTGTTCAGCTGATTTAACAATTTCCTCTAAATAACCTCTAATAGAAGGAAATTGTGAAAAATAGTTTTCAATTAATTTGCTTGCTTCTTTTTGTTCAATATTTAAACTTTTTGACAATCCAAATGCTTCCATACCATAAATAAGGCCAAAATTTACTTCTTTAGCTTTTCTCCTCATTTCATAATCAACTTTTGAAATATCTACATCAAATATCCTTGCAGCTGTCTCCGAGTGGATATCAGAATCGACATTTTGTAAGATTTTTATCATCTCTTTATCATTACTTAAGTGTGCTAAAACTCTTAATTCAATTTGCGAGTAATCTGAAATTACAAATTTATGATTTGGTAACGATATAAAAAAATCTCTAATTCTTTGACCAAGCTCTGTTTTGTTTGGAATGTTTTGTAAATTTGGTTTTTCAGAAGACAATCTACCGGTAGCTGCACCAAAAAGATTATAATGCGTATGAATTTTTTCTTCATTGGAGACTTCTGGAATTAATCCGTCAACATATGTTGATCTTATCTTTTCAAGTTCTCTGTATTTTAAAATCACTGCTGGAAGTTCATTATTTATAGATAATTCTTCAAGTACACTTGCATCTGTAGAAGGTGCACCTGATGGTGTTTTTTTTATGACTGGAAGTTTTAATTTTTGAAAAAGTACTTCGGATAATTGTTTTGGAGAGTTTAAATTAAACTCTATTCCTGAAAGTGAAAAGCATTTCTTTTGCAGCTCTTTAAGTTCTACAGATAGAGATTGAGATAAATCTTTCATTTTTTTTAATGAAACATTAATACCATTTTTTTCCATTCTTGAAAGAATTTCTAACATTGGAAAATCGATTTCTTTGTATAAATTTAGACTTATTTTATCTTTATTAAAATTTGATAAAATCGTAATAACATTTTTAAAATTGTCATGAAAAAAATTCAAAAAACTATTTTCATCAGATTTTTTATCTAAATTATTTATGGAATTTATTGAATTACAAACATTTAAAATAGTGTCTGGTTTATTAGAAGGATTAATCAAAAATAATATACAATCTAAAGCAATAAAGTTTTTAATATCTAAAATTTGTGAATCAAATAACGCGATACTTTGAGAATTAACTGAAATCACTTCTTGAAAAATTCTTAATGATTTACATTTACCGTAATCTTTGCCATTGGTGAAATAGAAATAATCATTTTGTAAGAAAACTATATATTTTCCTTGTAATTTTGTTTCCTTAGTGATTTCTGTAATTGAGTCTATTTTGTAAGTAGTTTCATTTTTCTTTGTTTCTGAGGTACCAAGAAATCTAGTTAACTCAAAAGAATTTATATCTTTAATACAATTATTTAAAACTTCCTCATTAAAAAATACCGAATCATGAATAGTAAGAGTTGGGAGTTCCAATTTTAAATCTGTTTTAATTGTTGCAAGTTTTTTGCTTAGCTCAAGCAATTCCGTATTTTCAATTAAACTTTCTTTAATTTTTGGACTTAGTGATTCAGCATTATCTAAGATATTTGAAATAGTTTTATATTGGTTTAATAAAGTTTTTGCAGTTTTTTCACCAATACCTGGTACCCCAGGTATATTGTCAGAAGGATCTCCTTTTAAAGCAAGATATTCAATGTATTGGCCAGTAGATATTTGAAAACTTTCTTCAAAAACTTTTTCATCAAAAACTTCTAAATTACTTATCCCTTTTCTAGTAAATAGTATTTTTGTTGAATCATTAATTAATTGAAAAGAATCTCTATCTCCAGTTAATATATGAACCTTTTTATTCACTTTATTAAACTGAAACGCTAAAGATCCAAGAACATCATCGGCTTCAAAACCTTCTGCTGTAACTTGAGGGATATTAAAGTTTTTGAGAAGCTGCTGAAGACTTTTTATTTGAATTTTAAATATATCTGGTGATGAAGATCTATTAGCTTTATATTCTGGAAAAATTTCTGATCTAAAAGTTGTTTTTGAAATATCCCAAGTCACAACAATCTGCTCAGGTTCATAATCTTTAACTAATTTTGAAAGCATCATTAAAAAACCATGAATTACATTCGTAGGAAAACCATCTTTTGTAGCTAATGTTTCTGGTAAAGCATAAAATGCTCTGAAGGCTATGCTATGTCCGTCAATTAGGATAATCATTTAATTCATTTTAACTTAATAATTTTTTCTCCATTCATCTACATATGAAATATAATCGGTATATAGCCCGGATGGCGGAATTGGCAGACGCGCTGGATTCAAAATCCAGTATCTTCGGATGTGGGGGTTCGACTCCCCCTCCGGGTACTATATAAAGAATTGATTAAATTATGAAAAATAAATTAGCTACATTTTTGTTGTTACTTGTATCCTTAATAACACTATTTATTGCATATAAATCATTGCAGCCTTCGAGTTATGGTAAGGAGTTCTATAATCAAATTACCATTTCAGATAGTGAAAAAACATTAAAAAATTTAACGTTTGAAGAAGTAGTTTCGCTTGGAAAAAGTGTTTGTAATTCAAGTACAGAATGGAAAAATTCTGACGATTCCTTATATCAAATTTCTATAATATTATTAAATACCGGACTTAAAGTAGACATGATGGATAGAATTCTTCCAATTTTAAGATTTCAGTCTGTTTATGAATTGTGTCCTGAGAATATTTCAATACTTGAAAACATTTTTCAAAATGAATAAGGTAATAATTTCAAGATTGCCACAACTATTATTCGGACTATTTTTATGTGGATTTGGTTTAGCATTTACTATTGAAGCGAACTTAGGCCTAAATTCTTGGGATGTTTTCCATGATGGTTTTAGTCAATTAATTAATGTTAAAATTGGATTCGCTGGAGTTTTAACTGGTTTCATTATTTTATTAGGTTGGATTCCATTAAAGCAAAAACCTTTTATTGGCACGATTTTAAATATATTAATTATTGGAAATGTTATCGATATAGTTATGTTTTTTTTACCAACTCCAAGTAATTTGTTTTTAAAAATATTTTATTTAGTTTTTGGAACAATTTGTTTTGCAGTTGGAGT
>Ga0255768_10001317_pt1 | contig 25549 bp, 22 predicted proteins | sample 071ome_33_FD_179983 | JGI IMG/M metagenome (GOLD analysis project Ga0255768, IMG submission 179983) | Coastal salt marsh microbial communities from the Groves Creek Marsh, Skidaway Island, Georgia - 071412AT metaG (version 2) | ecosystem: Environmental > Aquatic > Marine > Intertidal zone >...
TTCTCTTCCATATATTTTTTTATGATTGGATTAACAGACTTTAATAGGGTTTGCCGTGCATTATTTCGAGAAACGGCAATTGAGTTGAGAGATTCTTGTTGTGATTTTTGAATTAATGCTACTTTAGATCTCAAATCATTTATTTTTTTTTGATAATCTTCATTAGATAAAACCTTTTTTTGAGAAATAAGATCACTTTCTTCTTTTCTAATTTTTTCTTCTTCTAACTTGAATTTTTTTGACTCGGATTCAAATTTATCTTTTAATTTTTTTTGAGCCTCTGAACCAGCTTTGCTTTCATTTAATACTTTTGTGAAATCTATAAAATATGTATTATCAGCAAATGCAACATTTGAACAAAAAAACAAACTTAAAAAAATTATGACTATTTTTTTGAATATAAATCTCATAAATTAAAAAGTTGTTCCAAGTCTAAAATTGAAAGACTCTGTTACATCTGTGCTAGCCTTGGATATGTTTTGGGAAAAAATAAAACTCATTGGTCCAACTGGTGATAACCAATTTGTTGTTATGCCCGCACTAGACCTTAGTTTGCTTGAGTCGTCTATTGTTTTGTCGTAATCTACACCCCATACATTTCCTAAGTCTAAAAATAAGCCAACGTCCGTTTTAGTGCTTTCAGGCAACAAATTTGGTAAATTTAAATCAAAATTTGTAGCTATTGCATAATTGCCTCCTACATAATCAAGTCCATCTTTAGGACCAACTTTCCCAGACTCAAAACCTCTAAGTCGATTTGTGGAAAGAAATGTTCTTTTGCTTAATCTAACATCTTCATTGCTTAAACCATTAATAGCTGATGTGTAAAATTTAAAAGATCCAATAAAATCTTGACCAAATGAATTATATAAACTTAGCTGGTAAGTATTTCTAATGGCTGAAGCATCAGCAATAATAGGTAAGGATTGGCTGAATGAAGATAAATACCCATCAGTTGGTTTATACACCCTGTCTCTATTATCATAGCTAATTCCATAATTAAAACTAAAATCTGTAAATGTTCCTTTTTGTTTTTTTAAAGAGTTTGAAGCGGTGCTATCAACTTTTAGGTCATCATAAGAAAGTGATAAACTTGGTGACAAAAAAACGTCTTTATATTGTTCAAAACTAGTTCCAATTCCGGTACTAATAATATTATTTTCAAATCCTGAATCTGGTTTGTCATTTTTCGTATTTTCAATAAAATAATTTATAGAATTACCGGAAAAATTATAATTGGGGTTATTAACATTAATACCTCCTGTAAATGTTTCTGCGGAAACATCTAAACTAGTGTTTATATTAATTCCTTTACCTAACCAGTTATTTTCAGAGATATTAAATGCAAATGAGCCTCCATTTGTTCCAATTCCAGCTCCTGCTGAAATTTCTCCTGTAGGTTTTTCCTCTACAATAATATCAATTATTTTTTGATCTTTAGAAGAACCATCAGAAACTTTTGTTCTAACATCACCAAAAATATTTCTACTTTTTAATTTTGCCACTGATTTTTCTAATTTTAAATTGTTCGCAGGGTCGCCTTCATCAATTAGCATTTCAGATCTTATTACTGACTCATCCGTAACAGTATTTCCTAATATATTTATTCTTTCGACTAATTCTTTTTTTCCCTCAAATATATTAATGGCTATTTCTATATTTTCATTACTGATGGTTTCATTTACATTATGCTCAACAAATTGAAGATCATTATCAACGATTAATTCATCTAAATCATCTAGCAAATTTTTAACTTTAAATGGCGAATAATATTTTCCTACTATGCTTTGATAATTCTTTTCTAATGACGTAAATAACTCTTTGTTTAAAACATCAGAAAGATTAAGAGATATCTTGCTCACTTTATATCTATTACCAGCATTAATTGTATAAGTTAAAGTGGTAAAATTTTGATTACTTACTTCAGCGCTATTAGATAAAATTTGAACATCATAATAACCAAGTGATTTATAATAATTCTCAAGCAATCTTTTGTCTAAATTTATAGTATTTGAATTTAAAAAAGTATTTTTGGATAAAAATTTCCAAAATTTTGCTTCTTCTGAAACAATGATGTCTCTTAATCTTCTTTCTTTTAATTTTTTATCACCAATAAAATTTATTTTTTTAATATCAGTTTTTTTACCCTTGTCCAAAACGTATATTAGATTAATTCGATTATTACTAAATTTTTCTATTTTTGCTTCTACTTGAGCAAAATTAAAGCCTATTGATGCGTATATTTTTTTTAATAAATTTACATCCTCGTTTAAACTACTTTCAATAAAACTACCTGATGATTTTAATGAAAGTCTTTCCAAAACAGATTTTTTTACTGTGTTTGATTTTTCACCCTCTAGTTCTACAGAATTGATTAATGGATATTCTTTGACATAAATTTTAAACGTATCACCTTCAATTGATATTTGAATATCCTCAAAAAAATTTGTTGAGTATAATTCTTTTAGAGCATTGTTTATTGAATCTTGGTCATAAGATTTATTTAATTCTATTCCAGAGTACACTTTGATTGTCTCTGCGCTTATTCTTTCGTTGCCTTCTACGATAAAATTTTTAATTATTTCTGCTTTCAAATTAAAAGTAATTAAAATAAAAAATATTAAAAAAATGAACTTGGGCATTATTGATTTTCTTTTAAAATTTTGACAGAAAAAGACCTTGCCAATGCATCTATCTCTTTTATACGACTTAAGGTATTAGATTTCATATTAGAAATTTTATTAAAGTTCTTATCTTTAATTAATAAATTCAAATATCTTGATATTGCAGTAAAATCAATGTTATTTTTTAAAAATTGATCAACGTATACCTCATTAGCTGCATTAAATACTATTAATGAGGACTCTTTTTCATTAATTTTATTTATCATTTCTACTACAGGAAATTTTTTTAAATCTATTTTTTCAAAGTTTAGCTTTGTAGGTTTATTAAATTCATTGTTATTTTGTTTAAAATTTTTTAAGAAAAAATTATTTGCGTTTAACGCATTTGATATAGGTATTTTCATATCAGGTTGGTGAAATAAAAAAATACTCAATCCATTTTTTAATTTTACTATTGCATGTATAAGTGACTCTGGGTGTATTAAAATTTTATATTGATTAAGTCTAAGTGAAAATAATTTAAAAGCTTCAGATACCTCTAGAACTTTATTAACCATAGTTGATGAATCTATTGAAATTTTTTTACCCATTTTCCATTTTGGATGTTTGATTGCATCTGATGGTTTAATTTTTTTGAATTTATCTTTAGGAAGTTTTAAAAATGGTCCGCCAGAGGCAGTAATATAAACTGTTTCAATTTGATCTGTTTTATAATTTTTGATTATCTGGCTGATTGAATAATGTTCTGAGTCTATAGATGTCAATTTAACACTATGCTTCTTTGCTTCCCTGCTTAGAAGACTCCAGCCGCAAATAATTGACTCTTTATTTGCAATTAAAATTTCCTTACTTAACTTAACAAATTCTAATGTAGGTTCAAGTCCAGCTATCCCGGGTATTGCTGAAATTGTATAGTCTATTTTATTTTTAATTTTTTTTATTGAAGACAAATCATTAAAAATTTTAATTTTTCTATTTTTGATTTTTTTTTTAATCTGCAAATATGTTTTATAATTATTTAAAATAACAATCTTAGGATTAAAAACTTTAATTTGATGAATAATTTCTTTTAAATTTTTATTTGCTACAAGTATTTCAATTTTAAATTCTTTATCTTTACTCACAACATCAAGTGTTGACTTTCCAATAGATCCCGTTGAACCTAAAATTGCAATTTTTTTCATTTTATTAATTAAAAACAATATTTGTGAAAATGTAACCAAAAATTAATACAAAAATTAATCCATCAATTCGATCTAGGACACCGCCATGACCGGGTAGGAAATTGCTAATATCTTTGATGTTAAGAGCTCTTTTGTAGTAAGAAACTAATAGATCACCGCACTGACAAATTAATGACATAAACAAAGTAAGTGATAAAAATTTTATACTCATAAAATCTATCAAATTTAAATTTATTAATGTGTCTTGATAAGAATTTAGAATAGGTAGCGATATAACAGAAAAGACAAATGAGCCGAATGCTCCGGAGTAAGTTTTATTAGGACTTATTTTGGTTAATTTTTTTCCCTTAAATGTTTTTCCAAAAACATATCCTCCAATATCAGAGAAAAATGTTGTTAAAAAACACCAAACTAAAATAAGAACTGAATTATCATTTTCATTTCTTAGGAAGTATGCAGAATAAAATGCAGCGAGAACTATAAAGCTACTAACAAGATTAAATATAATATTTTTTGAATTTACAAAAATTTCATAGATACATAACGCTAAAAAAAGAAATAAAAATAAAATTAAAATTTCACCAGAAAGATAAAAACAAACAATTAATAGCGGCAATAGAATTACTGATGTAGCAAATCTTTTTAGAAGTTCGGTCATTAAATTCCACCAAAATTTCGTTTTATAGTTTGAAATTTCTTAATTATATTTATTAAATCTTTATTATTAAAATCAGGCCATAGTTTTTTTAAAAAAAAGATTTCTGTATATGCTAATTGCCATAATAAAAAATTACTTAATCTATTATAACCTCCTGTTCTAATTAAAATATCTGGAAAAGGAGATTTTAAGTTTAGATTATTTTCAAAATTTTTTTGATTTATTTTTCTCAATTTAATCTTTCTAAAAGTATCGATCATCTCATTTTTTGATCCATAATTAATTGCTAAATTAACTACAATTTTATTATTATTTTTGGTTCTATTTTCAGTTTTTAAAAATATTTGTCTTATATCATTTGGTAAATTTTTGATTCTGCCAATAATATTAATTCTGATACCTTGCTGAGAAAGGTTTGTAATTTCTTTTTCAAAATAAGATTTTACTAAAAAAAAAAGATAATTTATTTCTGTTTTTGGTCTTTTCCAATTCTCTGATGAAAAAACATAGAAAGTTAATATTGGAATTTTATATTCAATAGAAGCTTGAACAATTTTTTTTACTGTTTCAACACCTTTTAAATGACCATAATTTCGATTTTTTTTTTTCCTTAAACCCCATCTTCCATTGCCATCCATGATAAAAGCAATGTGATTTAAAGTGTTCATACTTGAAGGATTTCTTTTTCTTTTTCTATTAAAATTTTGTCTATATTAGAGATGTGATCGTCTGTTATTTTTTGAATATTTTTTTCAAATAATTTATTTTCATCTTCACTAATTTTTTTATCTTTAACTAATCTTTTCAACTCATCATTTGCTTCTCGTCTTATATTTCTGACAGATACTTTATTTTTTTCACCAATATTTTTTAATACTTTAATTAAATCTTTTCTTCTCTCCTCAGTTAAATCAGGTATTCTTATTCTTAAAGTTGTGCCGTCTATTTGTGGGTTAACTCCTAGGTCAGATTTTTGAATAGCTGAATCTACAGCTTTTACATTTGATTGATCCCAAACTTGAATTGTTATTAATCTTGCTTCTGGAACGTTAATACTAGCTAACTGATTAATTGGCATTAACTGACCGTAAACATCAACTTTAATCATGTCTAGCATTGATGAGTTTGCCCTACCTGTTCTTAGAGAGGATATATCTTTTTTAAAAGATTGAATGGTCTTGTCCATCTTAGCTGCATAATTTTTTTCATTAAAATTTGCATTCATTTGCTAAACTAAACTCCTTCACCAACTTTATATCTAATATAATCAACTATTTGAATATTATTTTCTTTTAGAATATCTGATACTTTTTTCTTTGGATCCATAATCCAGACTTGGTTTATCAATGTATTATCAGAAATAAATTTGTTAATTTTTCCTTTTGCAATTTTTTCAACCATATCGGCTGGTTTTCCGCTATTTAATAATTCTGCTTTTATAATTTCAATCTCTTTTTCTATAATTGCTTTATCTAATTTTTTCTCTTCAAGAGCTAAAGGAGACATAGCTGAAATATGCATTGCAACTTTTTTTCCTGTATCATTTTCATCTTTTTTTGAGGTCTTAACCAAAGCTATAATTTTTCCAATATTTTCTTCTACTGCACCATGAATATAAAATGAATTGTCACCGTTCTTATTGTCAAAAAAAACTGCTCTTCTAATTGTAATCTTTTCACCAATCTTAGCTATCAAATCAGTTAAATTTGTCTCAACAGCTAAATTATTTTTCATTAGTGTTTTATTGATTTTATCTAAATCTGCTTTTACTTTAAAATTAATATCTGAAATTTCTTTGCAAAATGAAATAAAATCTTTATTTTTTGCTACAAAATCTGTTTCACTATTTATTTCAATTATTGATACTTCGCCATTTTTTTCTTCCAAAAGGCATAGACCTTCTGCAGCAGTTCTATTCATTTTATTGGAAGCTTTCGCAATTCCTTTTTTTCTTAAAAGCTCGATAGACTTTTCAATATCACCACCTGTTTCATCAATTGCAGCTTTACAATCTTTGAAACCTACTCCAGTAATTTCTCTTAGTTTTTTTACACTTTCAATTAAATCTTTTGACATGATAACTTTGATTTCTAGTTAGATACTTTTTCTTCTTCTGCTTTTTTTTCTTTTCTTGTATCTACTTTTTTTGGCTTTTCTTTTTCTTCTTTATCTTCTTTTTTTTCAATAAACTTTGATGCATTTATAATTGTAGCCTTAAGCAAATCACAATAAAGATTGATTGATCTTCTAGCGTCATCATTGCCCGGGATTGGAAACTCGATATTTGAAGGATCAGAGTTTGTATCTAATATAGCAACAATTGGGATATTTAGTTTTCTCGCTTCATTTACAGCTAAAGACTCTATGTTGGTATCTATAATGAAAATCATTTGCGGTAATTTTTTCATATCAGCAATACCACCTAATGATCTTTGTAATTTTTCTTTTTCTTTACCTAATTTTAAAATTTCTTTTTTAGTAAAACCTGTATCTTCTTTAGAAAGCCTGTCTTCAAGCATTTTCATTCTTTTTATGGAATTTTGAATGGTATTCCAATTTGTAAGCATGCCTCCAAGCCATCTGTAGTTAACATAATATTGATCTGTTTCTTTAGCTAAATTAGTAATCTGTTCTGAAGCTTGTTTCTTTGTGGAAACGATTAATATTTTTCCTCCGCTAGAAATGCACTTATAGATTTCTGTAAGTGCATTTTTAAAAAATACTACTGTTTGTGTTAAATCTATTATGTGTATTGAATTTTTTTCACCAAAAATGAATTTTTTCATTTTTGGGTTCCATCTCAAAGTTTTATGACCTAGATGTACTCCAGCTTCTAATAATTGTTTTATATTTACTTCAGGTATATTCATATAGTTTTCCGGTTAATCCACCACAGCAAACCTCTTTCGAGACCGGTAGGGTTTAACCCCTTAACGCTGTGTGCGAAATTAGCGATTATTTATATGCAAACCTATAAGAAATCAAGCTATTAAAAGCTAATTTTTTGGATGAATTCCTTGCTTTTAATTAAAGTAAATAAATCAAAGTCAAATTTTCTACCTTTTTCTAATTCAAATGAATAATTTTTTTCTTTATCTTTTAAAATAATATTTATTTTTGTCTCACCATTATTTTTTAATAAATCCTTTAATTCATTCAATTTCTTTTCATCTTTAACGACTATAGAGACATTTTCATAAGTCTTATTAACCAAATCATTTAGATCAACTAATTTTCTTATATTTATTCTCTTTATTGAATTATCAGAGTTATTTTTTTCCTTTTGAAGTGTCAATATAAAGGAGTTAGATTCTTTTAATTTATCTCTATTTAAAATTAATAATTCAGAAAATAAAAATATTTCAAATTCACTTTTGTTGTCACTAAATTTAATTATCGCAAAAGCAGTTCCTTTTGCACTTTTCTTTTCTTGAATAGACATAATTGTTCCAGCTACAAGCGCTTCACTTTTATTAGACTCTGTAAATTCCTTATAAGACTCTATATCAAGATGCTGAAAAAATTCTTTATACTCATTTAATGGGTGGTCAGACATATAAAAACCTATTGAGTTAAATTCATTAAACAAAAGTTCTTTTTTGTTCCATTCACCAGTGTTATCAAATTCAAAATTATCTTTGTTTTCATTAGTTAAATCAAAAAGATTTGTTTGGCTGCTCATTTTTTCATCATATTTACTTTTTATTGTTAAAATAATTTTTGGAATAGAATCGAAGATTTTTTTTCTATTTGTCTCTAATTGATCAAAAGCGCCAGCTTTAACTAGGCCTTCGAGCTGTAATTTATTTACATCTTTCGGATCAACTCTATTAATAAAATCAGAAAAAGATTTAAATTTTCCATTTTTTTCTCTCTCCGCTACAACATTTGATATAGCCTCGTATCCAACACTTTTAATTGCACCTAAACCATAAAAGATTTTATTTTCACCTGCTTTGAAATCAGCGTAGCACGTATTTATACATGGGCGTACTACTTCTACATTTAACCTTTTTAATTCTTCTACATATTCTCTTAATTTACTTGTGCTTGTTAAAGAAGTAGACATTGAAGCTGCAATAAATTCTTCCTTATAGTAAGTTTTTAAAAAAGCTGTTTGATAAGCAATTAAAGCATAAGCTACCGCGTGACTCTTATTGAATCCGTAGTCAGCAAATGGCTCAATTTTTGTAAAAACATAGTTTGCAACATCTTTTTTTATTCCATTCTTTACTGCTCCAGAGATGAATTTTTCTTTTTGTTTTTCTAATTCTGCTCTTTTCTTTTTTCCCATAGCACGTCGTAAAATATCTGCTTCGCCAGCAGTAAAACCGGCTAATGTTTGAGCTATTTGCATAACTTGTTCTTGGTAAATTATAATTCCATATGTTGGTTTAAGGACTTCTTGTAATGTCTCATGAATATAATCAGGCGTTCTCAAACCATTTTTACATTCATTATAGGTTGGGATATTGCTCATAGGGCCAGGCCTATAAAGAGCAACAAGCGCAACAATATCATTAAACTCTGTTGGCTTCATTTGGCGCAGAGTATCCCTCACCCCAGCGCTTTCTAATTGAAATAATCCTGTTGTTTCACCAGAAGTTAAAAGTTTAAAAACATTTTCATCTTTGAGATTTATTTTACTGATATCTAGGTTGATATTTTTTTGAGCTAACATTTTGACTGTTTTATCAATAACAGTTAATGCAGTTAGACCAAGTATATCAAACTTTACTAGTCCTGCATTTTCAGATGAATGCATATCAAATTGAGTTGAGGGTAAAATTAAATTAGCAGAGTGATCTTTGTATAACGGTACTTGTTCCGATAGGTTTTCTCCAGCGATAACAACTCCAGCAGCATGAGTAGCCATGTTTCTATTTAGTCCTTCAAGTTTTAAAGAAAGCTCAATTAGTTTTTCAACTTTTTTATTATTTTTAATTTCATCTTTAAATCTAGGCTCACGATCAATAGACTCTTGAAGAGAGAGTGGTCTTGATGGATCGAATGGTATCATTTTACTTATTTTATCAACGTGGCCATAAGGAAGTCCAAGAACACGACCAACATCTCTTAAAGCCATTCTCGCCTTAAGTTTTCCAAATGTAATTATGTGAGCTACACCATTGTTATATTTAGTTTTTAGGTATTCAAAAACTAAGTTTCTTTTCTCTTCGCAAAAATCGATATCAAAATCAGGCATCGATATCCTATCTGGATTTAAAAATCTTTCAAAAATTAAATCAAATTCTATTGGATCAATATCAGTAATATCTAGACAATATGCTATTAGCGAACCAGCACCCGATCCCCTACCTGGTCCAACTGGAATATTATTTTTTTTTGCCCATTTAATATAATCAGATACAATTAAAAAATATCCAGCATAATTCATTGATTTTATAATATTAAATTCATGAATTAATCTATCTTCATATATTTTTCTTAATTGCAAACTATTGTTTTTTTCATTTTTTTTTATAATAAAATTTTCTAATCGGTTTTTAAGTCCATTCTTTGCCTGAGCAAGCAATTCATCTTCAATGGTTATGTTTTGATCTGTTTGAATTGAGGGAAGTACAGGAGAAGATTTTTTTGGTTTAAAATTAAATCTGTATGAAAAATTAAAATTATTCTCCAATGCTTCTGGAATATCCTTGAATAACTCCAGTAAATCATCATTTTTTTTAATGTAATGTTGATCGCTAAATTTTTCTCTATTACCATCATCTACGAAATTTTTTTGGCCTATACATACTAAAGCATCATGAGCTTCATACATATCTTGTTTTAGATAATAAATTTCTTGAGTTGCGATTAAAGGAATTTTATATTTTTCAGATAATTGAATTAAATAGTTTTCAAAATTTTCTTCACCAGACTCATTATGCCTTTGAATTTCTAAATAAAAATTATTTTTAAATAAATCATTTAGAGCCTTAATGTTTTCCTCTATTTGTTTAAGTTTATTTAATTTGAACAACTTTCCAAATAAATCTCTGTGATTGCCACTAAGAAGTATGAGATCTTTATGAATTAGTTTTAAATCATCAAATTTACAATGAGGGTCTGTTTTTTCATCAGAGTCTATATAGCTCTTTGATGACAATTTAATTAAATTTTTATAAGCTAAAGAGGTTGTGGCAAATAAAGGTAACTTACCAATTACCTCATCTATGTAAAAATTTATTTGAGTACCTATAATGGGATGCGTCCCAGATTTACTAATTTTTTCAGAAAATTCTAAAGCGCCACATAAATTAAAACTATCGCAAATACCCGCTACTTTTATTTTATTATCTTTACAAAGTTCTGAAAGCTCATCTAGTTTTATTGCACCTTCACAGATAGAATATTGAGAATGTATTTTAAAATGGTTAAAAATCCTGAAGTTAGACATCAGTTCTTTTTATATCACAATTAGAAATACTCAACTTGTAATCTGCTTTGTTAGCAAGTTCTCTATTATGAGTTGCAAAAATTATAGATTTATTTAATTTTTTTAGTTTTAAAAAATATGAAAAAACTTCCTGGGAAGTATTATAATCTAAATTTCCTGTAGGCTCATCTGCTAAAATTAAGTCTGTACCTGCAATTAAACATCTTGCTATTGCAACTCTTTGTTGTTCTCCTCCTGAAAGTTCATCTGGAAAATGTAAATTTCTATTACTTAAATTAAATTCTTTTAAAATTTTTTGAGCATATTTGATAGCTTTATCTTTTTTTTCATTCTTAATAATTAGCGGTAAAGCAACATTTTCTTCAGCCGTAAAATCGTTTAATAAATTATTATTCTGAAAGACTAATGAAATTTTATTTATTCTTAAATAATTCTTATCGTGCTCGGACAAACCACTTAGTTTTTTATCTTGAAAAATAATTTCACCTGAATCTGGCACATCTAAAAAGGATATCATATTTAGCAAAGAAGATTTACCTGATCCAGACGGACCTACCAAAGCAATTAATTCTCCTTTTTTTATACTTAAACTTATATTTGAGAAAATTTTTACTTCACCATTTTTGTGCTTATATGATTTATTTACATTAATGATTTCTAGTATGTTTTTATTCATATTTAAGGGCTTTAATTGGATCCATTTTTGAAATAGCCATAGCTGGAATTAAGGAAGCTAAGACAGTAGTAATTAATGCAAGAATAAAAATTATCACTATAGAAACAGGGTTTATCTCACTTGGCATTCTATCCAAAAAATAAATATCATTTGGAAAAATCTCTACATTAAACACGTATGACAGAAAAATTCTAATTGACTCAATATAGTGGGAAAACAATACACCTAGAATAGTTCCAGCTACAGTTGCTGAAAGCCCTATGACAAAACCTGTTAAAAAAAAAGACTTAATTATTGATTTATTAGTTAATCCCATAGTTTTTAATATGGCGATTTCTTTTGTTTTATTTTTGATCAAAATTGTAAGACCAGAAATAATATTAAAGGCAGCAACTACAATAATTAAAGTCAAAATTATAAACATAACGTTTCTTTCAACTTTGAGAGCACTAAAAAATGATTTATTTAGATCAATCCAGCTATAAACATATAAATTAGTATTAATTTTTTGAATATTTTCTTTAAATACATCTGCTTCTAAAGGATTTTCTAGATAAATTTCTAAACTGATATCGTCATTATTCTTATCAAAGAATATTAAGCTGTCTGATAGCTCTAAAAAGATAATATTTTTATCAAATTCATAAAACCCGCTATTAAAAATTCCTTTAATCTCATAATTTTCTTGTTTAGGCAGATTACCAAACGGTGTGTTAACTAATGATGATGACAAAAGATTTATCTTATCACCAACTTTTAGATTTAAATCAAAGGCTAATTCTTTGCCAATTATCAACTCATTACTTTTAAAATCTTCTTCAGTACCCTCTATTAAAATACTTTTCAAAAAATCTAAATTTTTTTTATTATCAGTATCTATTCCTTTTGCTAAAATACCTTTTGTGTAATCATTAACCATTACTACGGCTTCACCTGTATATGATTTTCTTACTTCAATTTTTTCAAAAGAATCATTAATTTGATTTATAAAAATATTCTCAATCTTTGAGGATTCGTATGGTTTAATGATAATGTGCGGATTAAATCCTAAAATTTTATTAGTTAAATCAGTTCTAAAACCATTCATAACTGACATAACAATTATCAAAATTGCTACTCCAAGCATTATTCCTATAAATGAAAAAGTGGAAATAACTTTTAAAAAACCCTCTTTTTTTTTAGGTCTTAAATTTCTATAGGCGATTAGTTTTTCAGCTAATGAGAACAATTTAATTTTTTATTGTATTAATAATTTTATTTAAAGTTTGCATTATGGCGTTATGTCCAATCTCTTTGAATTCTAAATTATCCCCTTCAGATTTAGAGCCAATTATAATTTGATATGGTATGCCTAAAAGATCATGTTTTTTGAATTTTGCGGAAATATTTTCATCTACGTCGTCTAAAAGTACATCTATATTTTCACTTTTTAACTGATGGTATATTTTTAGAGCTTTTTCTAAATTTTCAGTATTATTTTTATTAATACTAGGAATTAGTACAACTTCGAAGGGTGATACTGATTTAGGCCATTTCATAATCTCGTTTGTAAACTTAGCTTCAATAATTGCACCAACAAGTCTTGATACACCTATGCCATAAGAACCCATTTTAACGGCAACTTTTTTACCATCTGGATGATCAACTAAACAATTAAGCGGCTTGGAATATTTATCTCCAAAGTAAAATATATGCCCAACTTCTATACCTTTTGTTAAAATTTGATTTTCTTTTTTAATTTTTTTTTCAAATTCTTCTTTTTTAAATTTTTCATCTGTAACCGCATAATAAGATGAAAAATCATTTCTCATTTTCTCTAAGGAATTATTATCAAATTTATAGTCCTCTAATTTTATTTTAAAAATATTTTTATCAGCATAGACATTACTTTCTCCTGTTTCGGCTAAAATAATAAATTCATGGGATAAATCACCCCCAATTGGACCAGTATCTGCCGCCATTGGTATGGCTTCAAGTTCTAGTCTTTTAAACGTATGTAAATATGAATAAAACATTTTATTGTAAGATTGTTTGGCTTGATCTTCATCTAAATCAAATGAATAAGCATCTTTCATATAAAATTCTCGGCATCGCATAATTCCAAATCTAGGTCTAATCTCATCTCTAAATTTCCACTGAATGTGATAAAGCATTTGCGGAAGTGATTTATATGATTTTATACTTGATCTAAAAATTTCAGTTATTAATTCTTCGTTCGTAGGACCATAAAGCATCTCTCTACCTTGACGATCTTTAATTCTTAACATTTCTTCACCATAGTCGTTGTATCTTCCACTTTCCTTCCAAATATCTGCAGATTGAATCGTTGGCATCAGCATCTCCTGGGCGCCTATTTTATTTTGTTCTTCTCTAACAATTTGCTCAATTTTTTTCATGACTTTAAAACCTAAAGGTAACCATGAATAAATACCAGCGGCTGATTGTTTAATCATACCTGTTCTTAACATAAGTTGATGAGATTTTATTTTTGCATCAGCAGGCAAATCTTTAGTTAATGGTAAGAATAATTTTGATAAAAACATTATTGTAAATAATTCCTTAAATTTAAATAATCGATACTAACCAAATAGTATATTATTATAAATATTACTGATGTTATTAAAGTAGTAATTAAGAATTTTTTACCCATCTTTGGGTTTTTTGGTGCGCCAGGATCATTTCCAGTTAATTGTTCTTTAAATTCTAAATTTTGTGATTTTATTCCTAGGGGTAAAATTGAAAAAAAAACAATCCACCAAATCGAAACGTAAACAATAATAGATCCTGTGAATCCCATTAAATTCTAAATATGTTAATTGTTGTAAAAGGTTTCTTGCCAGTTTTTTCTTTTACAATCCTTCTGCAACTTTGTTTTAAATTTTCTATCAAATTTTGCTCCTGCTTTTTACTTTGTAAAGAGAATGTTCTACAAATATTATCAACTTCGTCTTCCATATCAAAAATAAAAGTTTCAGGAATTTCATCTACCGGTAAACCTCTAAAAGAAATAATTGGTTTTTTGATTTTTCCGTTGTTATTCACCAATAAAGTAACTTCAAGATACCCATTGAGAGCTAAGTTTTTTCTCTCTTTAATACCGTTTGAGTCTTCTCTCACTCCTATTGATCCATCTAAATACATTCTTCCTGATGGTGCTTTATCAATAATTTCAGGGTTACTTCCTGGATGCAACCTGACTATGTCCCCATTTTCCACTTGTAAAGTATGAGGTACCTGCATTTTTTTAGCAAATCTTGCTTGTTCCATCATATGTCTGTGCTCACCGTGAACAGGAATTACAGATCTAGGTTTTACCCAGCTATACATATCTTTAAGATCATCTCTATTGGGGTGCCCAGATACATGAACAAAGGAATTTTCTTCAGTTATTATTTCAACACCATTTTTTACAATTTCATTATGCATTGCGTATAATTTTTTTTCATTTCCAGGAATAATTTTAGAGGAAAATATAACCGTATCACCTTTTTCTAGGTAAACATCTGGATGAATACCGTTTACAATTCTTTTTGTTGCGCCCATAGGCTCACCTTGACTGCCAGTACATAAATAAATAATTTTATCTCTAGAAATATTTTTTGCATCTCTAGGATCAATTGGTTCAATAAGATTTTGTAAATACCCGCATTGTCTTGCCGCTTTATAAATTCTATGCATTGATCTACCCACAAGAGATATTTGCCTATTTGTTTTTTGGGCACAATAAAAAATTGACTCCATTCTAGCGACATTAGACGCAAAAGTGGTTACAATTATTTTTTTCTTTAATCCAGAAATAATATTAAGCAAACTGCTTCTTACATCTGACTCGGATCCTGCTCTACCTTCATTGAAAACATTTGTGGAGTCACAAATCATTGCTAAAACATTTTGATTACCAAGTTCTTTTAATTTTTTCTCATCAACTTTTTCACCGATTAATGGGTTTGGATCACATTTCCAGTCGCCTGTGTGTAGCACAATACCTGAAGGTGTTTTTATACTTAAACCATTAGGTTCAAGTATGGAATGAGTAAGTGTTATAAACTCAATTTCAAATTCTTCTAATTTTATTTTACCATTAAGCTGAACAATCTGAAGATAATGTGTTATATCTATTTTTTTTTCACGAAATTTTTCTTTTATTAAAGCAGCTGTGAATGGTGTTGCATAAATTTTACATTTAAGCTCAGGCCAAATTAAAGCTACCGAACCAATATGATCTTCATGAGCATGTGTTAATATTATGCCTAAGAGTTCTTTTTTTTTTTCAATTAAAAAACCTGGATCAGGATATATAAGATCAATACCTGGAATCGAGTCATCAGCAAAGGTAACGCCCATATCCACAGCTATCCATTTATGATTGTCTTCTTTGCCAAAAGCATAGAGATTTAAATTCATACCAATCTCTCCCGAACCACCTAGGGGGCAAAATAAAAATTCTTCTTTGCTCATTTTATTAACTTTTTATGAATATGCATAATTCCTTTTATAGTAATATGTCTATCGATTGTTGTTTTTTTATCTATAAATTTTGAGAAAATTTTAGCGTAACCACCAGTAAGAATAATTTTAAAATTTGTCTTAAACTTAATTGATAATTTTTTTATAATGTTGTTAATAAGACCCTGATAGCCCCATAAAAAACCAGCATTAAGAGCGTCTTTGGTATTTTTTCCATAAACTTTTGCATTACTCTTCAGCTTAAATATAGGTAATGCAGCTGTAAATTTATTTAGATTGATAATTGATAATTTAAGGCCTGGGGTGATAACGCCACCTTCATAAATACCAGGAGATTTTACAATATCGAACGTAGTTGCAGTTCCAAAATCAATTATCAAAGAACTTTGTTTAAAACTATAATAAGCACCGATTGCATTTGCAATTCTATCTGAACCAAGTTGTCTATAATTATCTATATTAATTTTAATCATTTTTTTTAAAGGCAGTTTTTTAATTTCATAACAGTAATACTTCTTATGTTTTATAGCATTACTAATTATTTTATAAACATTTGGAACCACACTAGAAAATATTATTTTTTTATTAATTGTTTGTTTTAAAATTGGATCTAAAAATTTAATTACATTATTTTTTTTTAAAAGTTTTTTAGATTCTATGGAAAATTCTTTTGAAATTTTAAAATTATTATCAATTAAACAAATTTTGGTTAATGTATTGCCGATATCTCCAATAATGTATTTCATATTAAATATACTTAGTTTTTATTAAGTTATAGTTATTTTGATAAAACTCTTTTAAAAAAATTTCATAAATATTTTTTATCTGACTTACTATATGAATGTTATTGATTTGTTTATCCGAATGTAACTTAAGTGAAGTTGAGTGGAAGTTTTTTTCATTAGGATTAACTTTTGAATTAATACCTATGCCAGTAACCAAGAACTTTTCATTATTATATTCAATTACTTCTTGCAAAATACCACAAACTTTTTTTCCTTTAATTAATAAATCATTAGGCTTTTTTATTTTAATAGTATTTAAAATATAAGGCTGAAGAATTTTTTTTATAATTTTTGCATTAATGATTAAAAAATTATGTATTTTAATCTTTGTAAACTTCACTTTAAAGAATATTGAAATAAAAATATTTCCTTTTTTAGAAACCCATTTTTTCCCCATTGTTCCTTTTCCTTTGGTTTGATTTTCTGAAAAAATTATCCCAGAGCTATGTTTTCCTGTTTGTATGAATTTTATAGCTTTATCATTAGTGCTTTTTACACTTTTAAATTTTAATAATTTAAGTTTCATTAATTGATTAATAATGTTTCAACTATATTGTTTAAAAATGAAGGATAAATAAAGAATGAAATTAAGATTAGACAACTTAATGATAGTGTAAAATAAACTCCAATATTTTTTGTTGAGTCAAATGGTTTTTTAAGTTCATCAAAGTAAATTATTTTGATTATTCTTAAATAATAAAAAGCAGAAATGACTGTGCTCAATAATCCAATAATTGCTAACACATACATTTTACTTTCAACAACTGACATAAAAACATAAAATTTTGCAAAAAATCCAGCTAGTGGAGGAATGCCTGCTAAAGAAAACAAAATAATTAAAAGCGAAATTGATAAAAATGGATGTTTACTAGAAATTCCTGAAAGGTCGTCAAGGTTTTCACAGTATTTCCCCTCTTTTTGCATTAAAAAAATACAAGCAAATATTGCAAGGTTCATTATTACATAAATTGAAATGTAAACTATGCTGCTATTATAACCATTGATTGTTCCTGTTGCGACTCCAGCTAAAGCATAACCTATGTGCCCAATTGAACTATATGCTACTAGTCTTTTAATGTTTGTTTGGCCAATAGCGGCTACTGCTCCTAAAATCATAGAAGCTAACGAAATAAAAACTAATATTGGTTGCCAATGATCAACTAATTGAGCAAACGGGATTTGCATAAACCTTATGATGACTGCGATACCTGTAATTTTAGGCACTACAGCAAAAAAACTTGTAACAGAAGTTGGAGAACCTTCGTACACATCTGGTGTCCACATATGAAATGGTACTGCTGAAACCTTGAAAGCTAAACCAACTAAAATAAACACCATTGCAAAAATTGCTCCGGTATTTTCTAATCCAGCATTTAAATTTATTTGTTCAAAATTTGTTGATCCAGTAAATCCATAAAGTAATGAACAACCGTATAATAATAAACCTGAAGCTAACGCACTTAAAACAAAATATTTAAGTCCAGACTCATTTGATTTTAAATTATCTCTATCAAGTGCAGCAAGTATATATAAAGATAGTGATTGTAATTCTAAGCCTAGATAAAATAAAATTAGATCATTAGAACTGATCATTATAAACATACCTAAAATTGATAAAAGTAGAACTAATGAGTATTCAAAATAATTAATATTTTTTTCTCTAATATAGGCTTGAGTAATAATTAATGTAAATAAAGCACTTATTAAAATTAAGATTTTAAAAAAATTTGTATATGAATTCGAAATATAACTATTTGAAAACAAATCAAAAGATTCAGTAAATGTGTTAAAAATTATTAAAATTAGAATGACAATGATTGCATAGATAATTTTTGTTACTAAATTATAACTATCCTTAAAAAAAACTCCAATTAACAACGTAACAAAGATTGCTAGAGATAAGAAAATTTCTGGTAATAAAATACTTAGGTTTTCCATTTATTTTAATAGGTTTAAAATTAAACTATTTTGATAATCGCTTATTAAATTATCCACTGAAACATGTATCGTGTCTAATATCAAATTAGGATAAAAACCAAATACTAAAGTTAATATAGCTAAAGAAAATAGAATAACGGTTTCTGAGTAGTTAAGGTCTTTAAGTTCTAGGAGTTCCTTTTTTTCTAATTTTCCAAAAACTACTCTTTTATAAAGCCAGAGCATATAAGCAGCTCCTAAAATTATCCCTATACTAGCTAAGATTGCTGCTAAGAAACTTTTTTGAAATGTACCAAGTAGAACTAAAATCTCTCCAATAAATCCGCTGGTGCCGGGCAACCCCAATGAGCCAAGCATAAAAATTGCAAAAACAAATGCGTATTTAGGAAGAATATTTACAATACCTCCATATGAATTTATTAGTCTTGAGTGAACCCTGTCATAAAGGACACCGACACATAAAAATAAAGCTGCAGAAATAATACCATGACTTAACATCTGAAAGATACTTCCTTCAATTCCTTGTTTGGTAAAAGTAAAAATTCCTAAAGTAACAAAACCCATATGTGCGACAGAGGAATATGCAATGAGTTTTTTCATATCTTCTTGCATTAATGCGACTAAGGAAGTGTAAATAATTGCGATTATACTTAAAGTGTAAATCAAAGGTATAAAATACTCTGAAGCTATTGGAAACATTCCAATAGAAAATCTTAAAAAACCGTACCCTGCCATTTTTAATAGAATAGCTGCTAAAATTACAGATCCTGCAGTAGGTGCTTCAACGTGAGCATCAGGTAGCCAGGTATGTACGGGCCACATAGGCATTTTAACAGCAAAAGAACTAAAAAAAGCTAACCATAACAAATATTGGAACTCCACAGGTATTTTGATTTCATAAATTTGAACAACATCAGTTGTGCCCGTGATCCAATAGATGGAAATAATAGCTACTAACATCAACACTGATCCTAGAAGTGTAAATAAGAAAAATTTGAAAGCTGCATAAACTCTTTTAGGTCCACCCCATATTCCAATGATTAAAAACATAGGGATTAAACCAGCTTCAAAAAATAAATAAAAAATTACTAAATCTAATGAACAAAAAACTCCAATCATGAATGTTTCAAGAACTAAAATAGCAATTAAAAATTCTTTTAATCTTTTCTTAATACTGCTTATGCAAGAAATAATGCAAATTGGTGTTATGAAAGCTGTAAGAACTATAAACAAGATTGATATGCCATCAATACCAAATTTAAATCTTATAAACCCATTAATCCAATTTGCTTCTTCTATAAATTGAAAATCCGCAGTATTTTTATCAAAAGAATACCAAAGAAAGAGTGCAAGAAAGAAATTAACAAAACTCGTAAACAAAGAAACATAAATTGTATTTTTATTTTCAGATTGATTGTTATCAAAAATAAAAATAAATATCGCCCCAACTAAAGGAAGAATGGTAATTAATGATAAAATTGGAAAATCCATTTAATTAATTATTAAATAAGTTAATAAAAAAGATAATCCTAATAACATTATAAAAGCATAGTCATAAAGAAATCCGCTTTGAAATTTTACTGCCTTAATTGAAAAAAATTTTACAACTCTTGAAAAACCATCAGGCCCATATCGATCAATGGTGTTTTGATCACCTTTTTTCCAAAAAAAGAAACCTAATTGCTTTAAGGGTTTGACTATTAAAAATTCATATAATTCATCAAAATACCATTTGTTTAATAAAAAATTATATAAAGGTTCATTTGAAAGCTTAACACCATCTAAGATGTTCTTGTTTTTTACATACAAATAATAAGATATTGGTATAGCAATAGTAACTAAGATTGGTGTAATTAAAAGAAGCCATAAAGGTAGATGTAAATGTTCAGTTTCTTTGAGAAAGAAAATTGAATTATTCCAAAAATCTAAATAATTATGTCCAATAAACATTTCTTTGAATAAATAACCAGCAAACAACGCACCTAAAGATAATAAGATTAATGGTGTTAACATTATCGCTGGCGACTCATGGGTTTTTTCAATTGGTAGTGATTTGTTATTATACGATCCATGAAAGGTTTTAAAAAACAACCTCCATGAATAAATTGCAGTTAAAAAGGCAGTAAAAATCCCAACTGACATTGCATAATAACCAATTGAAGAATTTTTAAAAAAGGCAAACTCTATGATTGCGTCTTTAGAATAAAAACCTGAAAGAAATGGAAAACCAGTTAAAGCAAGAGTTCCAATCAACATTAAAATCCAAGTATAAGGTAGCTTTTTCCAAACGCCACCCATTAACCTTATATCTTGCTCGTCTTTAAATGCATGGATAACTGAGCCAGAGCCTAGGAATAACAAGGCTTTAAAAAAAGCATGAGTAAACAAATGAAAAATAGCAACATGATAAGCGCCTACCCCTGCTGCAAAAAACATATAACCTAACTGACTGCATGTAGAATAGGCTATGATTTTTTTTATATCATTTTGTACTAAGGCTACAGAAGCAGCAAATAAAGCAGTTATCATTCCTACAATAGCAACTATATTTAATGCAAATTGCGACAATTCAAATAAAGGCGAACATCTTACTACTAAAAAAACTCCTGCTGTCACCATTGTAGCAGCATGGATTAAAGCAGAAACTGGCGTAGGTCCCTCCATCGCATCTGGAAGCCAAGTATGAAATAAAAATTGAGCAGATTTACCCATAGCTCCTATAAAGAGTGTTAAACAAATTAAAGTGATCAAATTTAAATTTATTCCAAGAAAATTTATTTCCTTATCAATTAAACTTTCGGCTTTAAGAAAAACTTCATCGTAATTTACAGAACCAAAATAGTAAAAAATTAAAAAAATACCAATTGCAAAACCAAAATCTCCCACTCTATTAACTAGAAATGCTTTGATCGCAGCGTTATTTGCAGACTCTTTTTTATACCAAAACCCAATTAATAGATATGAACACAATCCAACTCCCTCCCAACCAAAAAATAATTGAAGAAAGTTATCTGAAACAACCAACATCAACATTGAAAATGTGAATAATGATAAATAAGACATAAACCTTGGTCTATTTGGATCATGGCTCATGTAACCAATTGAATAAACATGGACAAGTGATGATACAAAAGTAACCACTACTAACATTACTGAACTTAATGGATCAATATTGATTGACCAATTGATCTTTAAATTCCCAGAACTAATCCATTCAAAAATTACATAATTTCCATATGCATCTTGAGTAATGCCGTTATAAAAAATAATTCCTGAAAATAAAGCAGATAGTATTACCAAAACTGTTGGAATAATTTCTGACAACTTCTCATTAAAAGACTTTGATACATATCCAAGGATTGATCCAAGTAGCGGAAGTAATATAATTAAATAAGCCATTTAGCCTTTCATCTCATTTATATCTTGAACATTAATTGAACCTTTTGTCCTATAGTAAGAAACTATAATTGCTAAACCTATAGCTGCTTCAGCAGCGGCAACTGTTAAAATAAAGAAAGTAAAAACTTGGCCAGCTATATCATTTGCATAAATTGAAAAAGCAACAAGATTAATATTTACTGCTAACAAAATTAATTCAATTGACATCAAGATCACAATTACATTTTTTCTATTTAAAAAGATCCCAGCAATACCAATTAAAAAAATTACTCCACCTAAAGACAGATAATGACCAAGCTCAACATTAATCATCAATTTTTACTCCAGATTTAAATTTTACTTCTTCCAAACTTATTGAGTTTTCTCTGTGTCTTGAAATTTGATTTATATAACTTTGTCTTTTTACACCTTCTCTTTTTCTAAAAGTTAAAACTATGGCGCCAATCATTGCCAATAATAGAATAACACCTGCTACTTGAAATAAATGTATATATTGGGTGTAAAGAACATTTCCTAATAAATGAGTATTAGTAATGTCACTATCAATAATTAATGCACCTGTTTTAATAAAATCACTTTTGTACTGCCACCCACCAATTACAACTAAAATTTCTAAAAGAATTACCAAACTAACAATTAGTCCACTTGGAATATGTGTAGATTTACTTTGAGTTTTTTTATCATCTTGTCTTTCCGCTACATTTAACATCATTACAACAAATAAAAATAAAACCGCAACTGCTCCTACATAAACTATCAATAAAATCATTCCCAAAAATTCAGCACCAATCATAATAAAAAGGCAGCCTGTAGTAATAAAAGTCAAAATTAAGAAAAATACTGAATGGACAGTATTTTTAAAAGTTATAACCATCAAAGATGCTGCAACGGTTATGAAAGAAAAAAAATAGAAGAAAAAAGCGTGTGCTAACATATTTATCTATAGAATTTGTCTAATCTAATATTTTTGGCTAATACTTCTTCCCATCGATCACCATTATCAAGCAACTTCTTTTTATTATAATAAAGCTCTTCTCTTGTTTCGGTTGCGAATTCAAAGTTTGGCCCTTGAACAATAGCCTCAACTGGACAAGACTCCTGACATAGACCGCAATAAATGCATTTGAGCATATCAATATCATATCTTGTAGTTTTTCTACTTCCGTCTTCTCTTTCTTTGGACTCAATAGTTATTGCTTGTGCAGGGCAAACAGCTTCACATAGCTTGCAAGCTATGCATCTTTCTTCGCCATTAGGGTATCTTCGAAGGGCGTGCTCTCCTCTAAATCTAGGGCTTAAAGAACCTTTCTCAAAAGGATAATTAATTGTTTTCTTTGATTTAAACATTTCAATAAAAGCAATCCATAATCCCGATATGAATTCAGCTAAAAAAATTGTTTTTAAAAATCTATACATGATTACATTCCTCGCACTGGTAATTTATCGAAATAAAAAAGAAAACTAGCTGTTAAAACTACATATGCCAATGATAAAGGTAAAAATATTTTCCATCCCAATCGCATTAATTGATCATACCTATATCTTGGAACTATTGCTTTAACTAAGGCAAATAAAAAAAATAAAAATAAAATTTTAAGTATCATCCAAATAGGAGCTGGAATGATGTTAAATGGAAATAAATCTATTGGAGATAACCAACCGCCCAAGAATAATATCGCACCCATTGAACACATTAATAATATATTAGCGTATTCTCCAAGCCAAAACATTGCATACATCATGCCTGAGTATTCCGTTTGATAGCCTGCAACTAATTCGGCTTCTGCTTCTGGTAAATCAAATGGAGGTCGATTTGTTTCTGCTAAAGCAGAAATAAAAAAAATAACAAACATTGGAAATAAGGGAACAACAAACCATAGATCTTTTTGAGCATTAACGATATCACTTAAATTCAATGATCCAACACAAAGTAAAACATTTATTATTATTATGCCTATAGAAACTTCATAAGACACCATTTGAGCTGCAGATCTTATCGCGCCAAGAAATGGATATTTTGAATTAGACGCCCATCCACCCATAATAATTCCATAAACTCCTAGTGAAGAGACGGCAAAAAGATAGAGAATTCCAACATTTATGTCTGCAATTACAAAATTATCACTAAAAGGAATAACTGCCCAGGCAACCAGAGCTAAAGTCATTGTAACAACAGGCGCAAGTATAAATATTATTTTATTAGAGCTTGCTGGAATAATAATTTCTTTAAGAATATATTTTAATGCATCTGCTGCTGTTTGTAACAAACCAAATGGGCCTACTACATTAGGCCCTCTTCTTTTTTGAACAGCTCCCCACACTCTTCTGTCCAGCCATACAATTAAAGCAACTGAAACTAGGATAGGAATCAAAATAAATCCTATTTTATATATTTCACTTAAAAGTATGTTTAAATATTGCATAACTAATTGTTAGTTCCATTTTTTTTGATATCTAATAATATATTTCTACAATCACTCATGGTTTTTGAGGCTCTTGCGATTGAATTGCTAAAATAATAATCAATTGGCTTCACCGCAATTTTTTCATCGCCTATAGCGTTTAATTTGATTATTTCATTTTTAATTTTTTTGATTGGTAAATGATCTATTTCAGAAAAATTAGGAATATTTTTAAAAATTATATTTCTTATTGAATGCAAATCAGAAAATAAATTAGTATTATATAAATTTTTAGAAATTAAATTAAAAATTTGCCAATCTTCTTTTGCTTCATTAGTCGGGTAAGAGGCTTTTCTACATTCCTGAACTCTACCCTCAATATTTGTAAACAATCCATCTTGTTCTGTGTAAGCTGCACTCGGAAGAATAACATCAGCTATGGCAGCATTTTTATCTCCGTGAGAACCCTGGTATATAATGAATTCATTATTTTTTTTAATATGCAAATTATCAGAACCTACAAGATATAATAATTTAAAATGATTTTTTTCTAGTTTATCAAAAAAAGGAAAGTTATTATCTTTGTCAATATTATATAAACCTAAATCTAAGGCACCAACTGTTGATGCGTTTTGAATTAAAACATTTAAAGCATTCCAGTCTTCAGAAATAAATTTATTTTTAATTAAATAATTTTTCATTTCTTCAAATATATAACTTCCGTTTTTGAGTTCTAAAGCTGACTCTCCGACTATAAAAATTGGTTTTTTTGAATTTTTAATTTCTTGTGTAATCTTACTTTTGTCTTCAAAAATATTCTTTATCTCGTTTAAATCATCCCCTAGCAAAGTATAATCATAAGTTAAATCACCTGGATTTCCTATTGAGTATATTTTTGTTTTATTTTTTACAAAAGATTTTCTAATTCTAGCATTAAGTATGGTTCCTTCATGTCTTGGGTTACATCCGATTAATATTATTAAATCGCTTTCCTCTATGCCGTTAATTGAAGA
>Ga0255768_10001318_pt1 | contig 25520 bp, 10 predicted proteins | sample 071ome_33_FD_179983 | JGI IMG/M metagenome (GOLD analysis project Ga0255768, IMG submission 179983) | Coastal salt marsh microbial communities from the Groves Creek Marsh, Skidaway Island, Georgia - 071412AT metaG (version 2) | ecosystem: Environmental > Aquatic > Marine > Intertidal zone >...
TGGTTTACAACAACGTATCACAATAAAGGATGGATGAATTGTCATACTGATCGACCATCATGTGAAGTATCAGTTACTATGAATATTGCTGGTGATGCAGAATGGCCGATTAAACTTAAAGATCTTACAGGAAAAAGAAGAGAAGTCGTAACTCCTATGGGTCATGGTGTTGCATACTTGGGAACCATTGTGCCTCACTGGAGAAGTCCTTTAAGAACCCATAAGAATGATCGGTTTATGCAATTGTTTTTACATTATGTGAGAAAGAATGGTCCTTATGCTGATTATGCTTATGATAAAAATAGAAAGTGTTATGAATTACTTAATAAGCTTTGATTCCATATTTCTCTGAAATCTCTCTGTCTTGTTCTTCTTTTGTTGGAACACCACAAACTCTCATCCAACAAACAGTTACCACTCTCTCACCAGAAGTTACTGGTTCAACACCATGAAGATAGTGATGTGTTGATGGGAATGCAATCAGTAGTCCTGGTTCTGGTTTGATACGAATTCTATATGCTGGGAATACAAACTCACCACCCTCAAAATCATCATTCAGGAATAATACAGTAGAGATATCTCTGTCAATTGTTTTCTTCCACTGCTTTGTTCCATCAGGATTTGTCCACATTCCTTCACCATCATAGTGAGGTTTATAGTGCCCTCCTTTGGTATAGTAAAGAAACTGTGGAACTTCACTGTCTCTAATCTTAAAGTCATAAAAAGGATTGATAACATTATTCACTATGTCATCATACATTTCTTTAACTTTAGGAAGAATAGGAGTGATGTCAGCACACTCCACATCTCTTACCTTCTTATCAATTTTATGTTCGTCTTTTCTTGACTCATTTGCCTTGTCGGAATCAAAAACTCCCATTGTATCTCTGGGAGCATTCTTTACATATTCAGTAAGATATTTACAACCTTCTTTTGTGATAACATTTGGTTGAATCAATATATTCCCAAGCAGTACATCCATAACTCATAGTGTAGTTTTGATTATTTAGTGTTAGTTGGAGACTGCTGCTAAATTAGCTCTTGCTTGTGTTAATTGATAAGCACCTGGTATTGCTACAGTTTCAGTAGAGAAATCTAAACGGTCGATGGTGGACTGAGGATTTGGACCTGGTGCCTCACCACCACCAAAGTAACCATAATTGGAGTTAGAGACTGCTGCAAAACCACCTCTTGCTTCTATTAAATTATTACCTGGTGCTGATGTAGTTTCATTTGAAAAATCTAAACGGTCAATGGTGCAAACATAACCTGGATTATTACCACCACCAAAGTAACCATAACTGGAATTAGAGACTGCTGCTAAATAATATCTTTCTTCTGTTAAATTATTACCTGGTGCTGATGTAGTTTCATTAGAAAAATCTAAACGGTCGATGGTATTAACAGTAGTTGGTGTAGAAAGGGGATTAATACCACCGGCAAAGTAACCATAACTGGAATTGGAGACTGCTGCTAAACCAGTTCTTGCTTGTGGTAAATTATTACCTGGTGCTGATACAGTTTCATTTGAGAAATCTAAACGGTCGATGGTGCAAACATAACCTGGATTATTACCACCACCAAAGTAACCATAACTGGAATTAGAGACTCCTGCTAAACCAGTTCTTGCTTGTGGTAAATTATTACCTGGTGCTGATACGGTCTCATTAGAGAAATCTAAACGGTCGATGGTATTAACATAAGATGGAACAAAACCACCACCAAAGTAACCATAATTGGAGTTAGAGACTGCTGCTAAACCACCTCTTGATTGTGTTAATTGTTTTTTTGAGAATGTGCTGGGAATAGAATCACGTGTTGATGATACAGTTTCGCTAGAGAAATCTAAACGGTCGATGGTATTAACAGTAGTTGGACCTGGAGCAAAACCACCACCAAAGTAACCATAAGCCTTGGAGATTGGGCGTCCTACTTTCTGGTAGTAGTTGACTTGAGTGCCTGCTAATTCATCTCTTGTTTGTGTTAAATTATTACCTGGTGCTGATACGGTTCCAGTAGAAAAATCTAAACGTTCAATAGTGGAAACTAATGATGGAAATGGAGATTCACCAGCACCAAAGTAACCATAATTGGAATTAGAGACTCCTGCTAAACCAGTTCTTGCTTGTGTTAAATTATTACCTGGTGCTGATACAGTTTCATTTGAGAAATCTAAACGGTCGATGGTGGAAACCCGAGTTAGAGTTGAAATTCTACCACCACCAAAGTAACCATAATTGGAATTAGAGACTCCTGCTAAATCACGTCTTGCTTGTATTAATTGTCCTAGTGTTCCTGGTACATCTACAGTTTCATTAGAAAAATCTAAACGGTCGATGGTGGAAACAGTAGGTGGAGCATTACCGCCAGCAAAGTAACCGTACCCTCTTGGACTAGAGACTGCTGCTAAACCTCTTCTTGCTTGTGTTGATTGTTCTAATGTTCCTGGTACATCTACAGTTTCATTAGAGAAATCTAAACGGTCGATGGTGCAAACCGGAGGTGGAGCATTACCGCCAGCAAAGTAACCGTACCCTCTTGGACTAGAGACTGCTGCTAAACCACCTCTTGCTTCTGTTAATTGTTCTAATGTTCCTGGTACATCTACAGTTTCATTAGAGAAATCTAAACGGTCGATGGTGCAAACCGCACCTGGTCCCTCACCACCACCAAAGTAACCATAATTGGAATTAGAGACTCCTGCTAAACCATCTCTTGCTTGCGTTAAATTAGCAGGTGGATTACTAGTAGTCTCATTAGAGAAATCTAAACGATCGATGGTGCAAACTTGAGGGAGACCACCAGCAAAGTAACCGAACCCATAAGACACAGTGTTCTCGGGTTTACCATAAGAGAAGAAGAATGTTGAGACTCCAACAACGGCTTGTGGTGCTACATGACGTGTCTGGTTTAATGGAATATTGACGCCTGCTAATTGTCTTCTTGCTTCTGTTAATTGTTCTAATGTTCCTGGTACATCTACAGTTTCATTAGAGAAATCTAAACGGTCGATGGTGCAAACATAAGATCCAGTAAAACCACCAGCAAAGTAACCATAACTGGAATTAGAGACTGCTGCAAAACGATTTCTTGCTTGTGTCAATTGACCTGGAGTTATTCCTGGTGCTGCTACGGTTTCATTTGAGAAATCTAAACGGTCGATAGTGCAAACATCTCCTGGAGTCCTACCACCACCAAAGTAACCATAATTGGAATTAGAGACTGCTGCTAAACCTTCTCTTGCTTGTGTTAATTGTTCAACTGTAACTGGAAATTGTATAGTTTCATTAGAGAAATCTAAACGGTCGATGGTGGAAATTACCACTGGGGGGACTCCTTGTCCACCACCAGCAAAGTAACCATAACTGGAATTAGAGACTCCTGCTAATAATCTTCTTGCTTCTGTTAAATTATTACCTGGTGCTGATACAGTTTCAGTAGAAAAATCTAAACGGTCAATGGTGCAAACCTCTCCTGGAGTCCTACCACCACCAAAGTAACCATAATTGGAATTAGAGACTGCTGCTAAACCTTCTCTTGCTTGTGTTAATTGTTTAACTGTAACTGGAAATTGTATAGTTTCATTAGAGAAATCTAAACGGTCAATGGTGCAAACCTCTCCTGGAGCATTACCACCACCAAAGTAACCATAATTGGAATTAGAGACTGCTGCTAAAGCACTTCTTGCTTCTGTTAAATTATTACCTGGTGCTGATACAGTTTCACTAGAAAAATCTAAACGGTCGATGGTGGAAACTTCACCTGGAGCAAAACCACCACCAAAGTAACCATAATTCGAGTAAACAATACCCGAAGCATCAAATTCTCCTCTACGAAGTTTTCTTACTGTTTGAGTTGTTGGTTTCGTTGAGACTGCTGCTAAATTATATCTTGCTTCTGTCAAATAGTAACCCGTTGGTACATCTACGGTTTCATTTGAGAAATCTAAACGGTCGATGGTGCAAGCCTCAGCTGTGGGTGAATTTTCACCACCAGCAAAGTAACCATAATTGGAACTAGAGACTGCTGCTAAACCATTTCTTGCTTGCGTTAAATTAGCAGGTGGATTACTAGTAGTCTCATTAGAGAAATCTAAACGATCGATGGTGCAAACATTAGGTGGATCAAAACCACCACCAAAGTAACCATAATTGGAGTTAGAGACTGCTGCTAAATCATATCTTGTTTGTGTTAAATTATTACCTGGTGCTGATACGGTTTCATTTGAGAAATCTAAACGGTCGATGGTGCCAACTTGAGGGATACCACCACCAAAGTAACCATAATTGGAATTAGAGACTGCTGCTAAAGCATATCTTGCTTGCGTTAAATTATTACCTAGTGCTGCTACAGTTTCAGTAGAGAAATCTAAACGGTCGATGGTGGAAACTGTACCTGGAGCAGCACCACCACCAAAGTAACCATAATTGGAACTAGAGACTGCTGCTAAAAAATATCTTGCTTTTGTTAAATTATTATCTAGTGCTAATACATTTTCATTCGAGAAATCTAAACGTTCGGTGGTGCTAGTAACAGGTGGAGCATTACCACCAGCAAAGTAACCATAATTGGAATTAGAGACTCCTGCTAAACCATATCTTGCTCTTGTTAATGTATAAACACCTGGCGCTGCTACAGTTTCATTAGAAAAATCTAATCGGTCCATGTTGGACTTTACAGGCCCTCCTGTGAACCCTCCACCAAAATAACCGAACTCAGAGAGTTCTGGCCAGTCATCCAATACCTGTTTTTTATATGTTTTCTTAAGACCGAATATTCCTGTAGGCATCAGAGACCAAAGATAGAATACTTAGGAGTTGTGGGTTTCCAGAACTCCATTTTTTTATATTTATCTAAGATATAATTACTCAAATACTTCTCACTATCATGATAGATTTTTTCTACCTTTTCTCTTACCGTATGCATATTATCTAACTTATAAACATCATCGTTCTCATCAAACTGTGCATTCACATTCTCAAATGAATGTGTATATTTTTCTTCTCCTAAGAAATCATAGATACGATTTAGTTGTTGTTGTGGAGACCTCACAAGATCGTCATAATCCACAAGTAAAATCTTGTCCTGATGTCCCTTCCGATATGCCTCACTTAATGCATGATAAGACATACCCACAATTCCTTGTGGAGACATCATATAATCACACCGATTATCATTTGTAATCTCTAAATTATTTCTTTTCAACCCTTCATCAATAAAAGAAACACGACTATTCTTATGAATGAGATATAAGAATGATGTTAAAATATCATAGATATTTCTCACAGGACATATAATCTTTGGAGAGTCTGTGATGTAGTCTGTGATATGTTGTATTTGATTTACCCAACCTCTTGACTTATCAATGATGATTGGTTCTTTAATATCAAAATAATAGTTGGGTGCAATCGATGATAATACTTTATGTGCCGACTGTGGTTTTGGATGTGCCTTGTATTGCTCTGAATTATATAACAAATACTCCTCACTATAATGAATCGTATCCAGCACTGGAGAGTTTGTCGATGCATGGATACTTGGATTCTGATTCAGTAATGCAGTCAGTAGAGTCGATCCACATCGTGGAAGACCCGACATAAAATAAAACTTTCTCATAACAAAAGTATTTTGATTATTTAGTGTTAGTTGGAAACTCCTGCTAAACTATTTCTTGCTTCTGTTAATTGATAAGTACCTGGTGCTGCTACAGTTTCATTCGAGAAATCTAAACGGTCGATGGTGCAAAGATAAGGTGGAGCAGAACCACCACCAAAGTAACCATAATTGGAATTAGCGACTGCTTCAAAACTTTTTCTTGCTTCTGTTAAATTATTACCTGGTGCTGCTACAGTTTCATTCGAGAAATCTAAACGGTCGATGGTGCAAACACGACCTGATACCTCACCACCACCAAAGTAACCATAATTGGAATTAGAGACTCCTGCTAAATCAGATCTTGTTTGTGTTAATTGGCCTGGAGTTATTCCTGGTGCTGCTACAGTTTCAGTAGAGAAATCTAAACGGTCGATGGTGGAAACAAAAGGTGGAGCAAAACCACCACCAAAGTAACCATAATTGGAATTAGAGACTGCTGCTAAACCATCTCTTGATTCTGTTAAACCATTACCTGGTGCTGCTACAGTTTCACTAGAGAAATCTAAACGGTCAATGGTGGAAAACTGAGTTGTGGGTGGATTCGCACCACCAGCAAAGTAACCATAATTGGAATTAGAGACTCCTGCTAAACGATATCTTGCTCGTGTTAAAGTATTACCTGGTGCTGCTACAGTTTCATTAGAAAAATCTAAACGGTCGATGGTACAAACAGCGACTGGACTAGGATTACCACCACCACCAAAGTAACCATAATTGGAATTAGAGACTCCTGCTAAACTACTTCTTGCTGGTGTTAAATTATTTCCTGGTGCCGATATAGTCTCACTCGAAAAATCTAAACGGTCAATGGTGTTAACAGTAGGTGGTGTAGAAAGGGGATTAATACCACCAGCAAAGTAACCATAAGCCTTGGAGATTGGTCGTCCTACTTTCTGGTAGTAGTTGACTTGAGTGCCTGCTGCTGCATATCCTCCTGTTAATTGTTCTAATGTTCCTACAGTTTCATTAGAGAAATCTAAACGGTCTACTGTTGATACTGGACTAGGATTACCACCACCACCAAAGTAACCATAATTGGAGTTAAAGACTGCTGCTAATAATGATCTTGCTTGTGTTAATTGTTCAACTGTAACTGGAAATTGTATAGTTTCATTAGAAAAATCTAAACGGTCGATGGTGCAAACCCGAGTTGTGGGTGTATCATAACCACCACCAAAGTAACCATAGTTGGAATTGGAGACTGCTGCTAAACCATATCTTCCTTGTGTTAAATTATTACCTGGTGCTGATGTAGTTTCATTTGAAAAATCTAAACGGTCAATGGTGGAAACAAAAGTTGGAGTATAACCACCACCAAAGTAACCATAATTGGAATTAGAGACTGCTGCTAAATATCCTCTTGCTTCTGTTAATTGTTCTAATGTTCCTGGTACATCTACAGTTTCATTAGAAAAATCTAAACGGTCGATGGTGCAAACCTCAGTTGGACCTGGAACAGCACCACCAGCAAAGTAACCGTACCCTCTTGGACTAGAGACTGCTGCTAATTTACCTCTTGTTTCTGTTAATTGTTCTAATGTTCCTGGTACATCTACAGTTTCATTAGAGAAATCTAAACGGTCGATGGTGGAAACATCTCCTGCTTCAAAACCACCACCAAAGTAACCATAATTGGAGTTAGAAACTGCTGCTAAAGTACTTCTTCCTTGTGTTAAATTATTACCTGGTGCTGATACAGTTTCACTAGAAAAATCTAAACGGTCGATGGTGGAAACAAAAGCACCACCACCACCAGCAAAGTAACCGAACCCATAAGACACAGTGTTCTCTGGTTTACCATAAGAGAAGAAGAATGTTGAGACTCCAACAACGGCTTGTGGTGCTACATGACGTGTCTGGTTCAATGGGATGTTGATGCCTGCTAATTGTCTTCTTGCTTCTGTTAATTGATAAGTACCTGGTGCTTCTACAGTTTCAGTAGAGAAATCTAAACGATCGATGGTGGAAACAAAAGTTGGACCTGGAAAAGAACCACCAGCAAAGTAACCATAATTGGAATTAGAGACTGCTGCTAAACGATTTCTTGCTTGTGTCAATTGACCTGGAGTTATTCCTGGTGCTGCTACGGTTTCATTTGAGAAATCTAAACGGTCGATGGTGGAAACAGCGACTGTAGTAAAACCACCACCAAAGTAACCATAATTGGAATTAGAGACTCCTGCTAAACCTTTTCTTGCTTGTGTTAATTGTTCAACTGTAACTGGAAATTGTATAGTTTCATTAGAGAAATCTAAACGGTCGATGGTGGAAATTACCACTGGGATTCCTTGTCCACCACCAGCAAAGTAACCATAACTGGAATTAGAGACTCCTGCTAATAATCTTCTTGCTTGCGTTAAATTATTACCTGGTGCTGCTACAGTCTCATTAGAAAAATCTAAACGGTCAATGGTGCAAACTTCACCTGGAGCATCACCACCACCACCAAAGTAACCATAACTGGAATTAGAGACTCCTGCTAATAATCTTCTTGCTTCTGTTAAATTATTACCTGGTGCTGATACAGTTTCAGTGGAAAAATCTAAACGGTCGATGGTGCAAAGATAAGGTGGAGCATAACCACCACCAAAGTAACCATAATTGGAATTAGCGACTGCTGCTAAACGATTTCTTGCTTCTGTTAAATTATTACCTGGTGCTGATACAGTTTCACTAGAAAAATCTAAACGGTCGATGGTATTAATAGTAGTTGGTTGATCACCACCACCAAAGTAACCATAATTCGAGTACACAATACCCGAAGCATCAAATTTTCCTCTACGAAGTTTTCTTATTGTTTGAGTTGTTGGTTTCGTTGAGACTGCTGCTAAACCATTTCTTGCTTGTGTTATTTTCCCCGATGGAACATTAGTAGTCTCATTTGAAAAATCTAAACGAAAAATATTAGTACTGCCGCCAATAGGAAAATCACCAGCAAAGTAACCATAATTGGAGTTAGAAACTCCTGCATGGCCATACCTGAATTGAAAAATAAAACTTGATGTTATACTATCATCCAATTTCAATACAGTTTCATTCGAGAAATCTAAACGATCGATGGTGGAACTGCCAGGTGGAGCATTACCACCAGTAAAGTAACCATAACTGGAATTAGAGACTGCTGCTAAATCATATCTTGCTTGTGTTAAATTATTACCTGGTGCTGATACGGTTTCATTAGAGAAATCTAAACGGTCGATGGTGCAAACTGAACCTGGAGCATAACCACCACCAAAGTAACCATAATTGGAATTGGAGACTGCTGCTAAACCATATCTTGCTTCTGTTAATTGTTCTAATGTTCCTGGTACATCTACAGTTTCATTAGAGAAATCTAAACGGTCGATAGTACAAACAACAGTTGGAGTAGAACCACCACCAAAGTAACCATAATTGGAATTAGAGACTGCTTTTAAATATCCTCTTGCTTCTGTTAATTGATAATTACCTGGTGCTGCTACAGTCTCATTAGAGAAATCTAAACGGTCAATGGTACAAACTGTAACACCACCTCCAAAGTAACCATAATTGGAATTAGAGACTCCTGCTAAACCAGATCTTGCTAGTGTTAAATTATTACCTGGTGCTGCTACAGTCTCATTTGAGAAATCTAAACGGTCGATGGTGGAAACAGTAGGTAAAAACCCACCACCAGCAAAGTAACCGAACTCAGAGAGTTCTGGCCAAGTGCTCTCCACCTGTGTTTCATAAACTAAACCAAGACCGAAGATATCCGAAGGCATTTATTTACTTGCGAAGTTTGTCGTTGAATAAAGAAACATCATCAGGAAGTTGATTTTGATTTTGTGTATTACCTTCCAACACCTTGCTTGTAATACCACTAATCTCTTCGATACCAGAAGAAACATGCTTTTGGAGACTCTCAAGGAATGCAATTGGATTTGAAGGATCTGCATAACCTTCCTTGATACGATTCACATCGTCTTCAAGAACGGTAGGTGCAGTTGCTCTTCTCATCGAACGGATATTACCACCAGAGACACCACTACGAGCAGCAAGAAGTTCATCAAGTGCCTGGTTAGCAAATCTTCTTTCCCAATAGACAGGTTGATCAGCATCAAATTCTGCTTTAGTTGGTGGATGTCCTCCATTCAGTTCAATCAATCGTGCAATCAATTTATCAAAAAACTCAAGTTCAGTAACCTGTGCTTTAAATCCAGCATCGAGACCATCCATAAATCTATTAAAGTTAAACTCATCAATATCATACCAACAAAGATCTTCTCCACCTTGTCTGTTCTTCCACCAAATTGGTTGAGTCTTATCCTTGCCGTCCCACTTGAAATGAAACTCTCTTACGGTTCTTTTTGCTTCCTGAATCCCATTCAAAAGATTCTCTGCTACAGATCTACGATTGATAACAGCAGACTTAAAGGCAGAAGGAATGGTAAAGTTATCATGAACGATAAACTTTTCAATCTGGAAGTTTGATCTTCCTTGTGCTAGTTCTCTTTCAGATTGCTTCCACTTATCACATTCAGAGAGAACTTTGAACATGAACTCATGACTATCATCGAGCACGTCAGATGCCTTTGCAATAGCAATATCATTATAGTTATTAGACATAAATTTTTTAAGAAATCAGATCAGTTAAAGTTATTTATAGTTCTAATTAATCAAATTTTTTGCACAAAATATACCAGACATTCCTTCATTTTCTCCGATTGTATCGTATTCAAAAGAAAATTTAAAGTTATTTTTTTCTAAAAATTGTTTCAAGTCAATTAAATTAAACTTTTGGTGCATTCCATTATGAAATTCCCCAACAATTTCATCAACTTTATTTAAAAGTCTAGAGTTCATAATAATTTCAAACTCTGATCCTTCAGTATCAATTTTTATAAGTCTTACTTTTTCTAGTTTATTTAAAATATCATCTAAAGATATACATTTAACTTTTTGAATTTCATATTCCTTATAATCATAATCTTTAAGTTTGTATGCACTATTCAATCCAGTATTATATTTTGTGTAATATGAATAAAGATCTATTTCTTTAGTATCTGGACCATGTATAGCAAGATTGAAATACTTCACTCCAGAATACTCTTGCAAATTTTTCTGTAAAAAATTATAATTTTCTTTCTCTGGTTCAAAACAAATAACATTTTTAGAACCATTATCTAAACATAATTTTGAAAAATACCCACGATGTGCCCCAATATCAATTACAACATCAGTTTCTTTTAATTCACCAATTTGATATTCATTTTTTATATAAACATCCTCAAAAAGAATTTTATCTATTGTAGAAGTCTCAAAAAATATTTTTGGTATTTTGTTTGTAAGTGATCCTATGAAAAATTTCCACTTGTTTGATATTGTTTTCCAATTATAATTTTCTGTTGAGAACCTAGAGATCATTTGAGATGCTTGATCGTATTCATCTCTTGCAACATCAAAGAAGTGTAGAGCACGAATCACTTCTTCGGCAAAGTTTTTATGAAAAGTATCATCAGTAATCCAACCTCTTGAAGTGTTCTGTCCAGACATTGGAATATACTTACCCATTCCATTTGATGTTTCTGGAAGTGCTCCCATGTCTGTTGTGATTGGGAAGCAACCACAAGCCATTGCTTCTGCTAAAGATACGCAGAAGGTCTCTTCCCACACATTAGGGTGAATGTAGAATGCCGCATCCTGAATGTGCTCTAATAATTCCTCTCGGTCAATGCATGGTGAATACTCAACTCCTGGAAGTTGTTTAAGTTCTTTATAAACAGGAACAAATGGTGATGGTTCTAGTCCATTTGGTCCTGTGATTGTTTCATTATCACCTTCTCCTGGTTGAATATCACCATAAAGAGACATCGAAGAAAATACTTTGAGTTTTGCATCTGGATGATGCTTTATGACTTCTTTCCAAATAGGAACTAATGGAGCAACTCCTTTATGTGGTGCAGAGAAGAAGATGCAAGTTTTTGATTTTGGTTTCCCAGACAACTTAAACATTTCATGAATTCCATTCGGAATTACATAGAGTTTTTCTGCTGGTGCTCTTTTAAATTTTACAAATTGCTCTGCTTCCCAGTTAGACACACAAACAATACCATCAATCTTATCCACATGCTGTGGAAGATCTTTATGTCCCATCTGGTCACAATTATCATGTGCCCAGATGACTTTATATTGATTGGTAGAAGTTATAATTTCGTTTGTCGTTCTCTTAACATCAACATTTTCTGGGAATTGATAATGTTGAGCAAGATAATGAAAAGAACTTTCAGTTGCTCCAGACTTCATAAATCATAGTGTAGTTTTGATTATTTAGTGTTAGTTGGAGACTCCTGCTGAATCATCTTTTGCTTCTGTTAATTGATAACTGCCTGGTGCTGATACAGTATCATTAGAGAAATCTAAACGGTCAATGGTACAAACATAAGGTGGAGCATCACCGCCAGCAAAGTAACCATAATTGGAATTAGATACTCCTGCCATACTACGTCTTGCTTGTGTTAAATTAGCAGGTGGATTGCTAGTAGTTTCGTTAGAGAAATCTAAACGATCGATGGTAGAATAACGAGAAAAAACAGAACCACCACCAAAGTAACCATAATCAGGACTAGAAACTCCTGATACATAATATCTGTCTTGTGTTAATTGATAAGTACCTGGTGCTGCTACAGTTTCATTAGAGAAATCTAAACGGTCGATGGTGCATACTGCTGGATCACCACCACCAAAGTAACCATAATTGGAATTAGAGACTCCTCCCATACCTCTTTTTGCTTCTGTTAATTGATAAGTACCTGGTGCTACTACAGTTTCATTAGAGAAATCTAGACGGTCTATGGTGCATAATCGACCTGGAGATGAACCAGGGTCATTACCACCAGCAAAGTAACCATAATTGGAATTAGAGACTGCTGCTAATCGATCTCTTGCTTGTGTTAAATTATTACCTGGTGCTGCTACAGTTTCATTAGAGAAATCTAAACGCTCAATAGTATTAACAACAAATGGAGTAAAACCACCAGCAAAGTAACCATAATAAGAACTAGAGACTGCTCCTAAACTGTCTCTTGCGTCTGTTAATCGGCAAATACTTGGTGCTGATACAGTTTCATTAGAAAAATCCAAACGGTCAATGGTGCAAACATAAAGTGAGATTCCTTCCCCACCAGCAAAGTACCCATAAGCCTTGGAGATTGGTCGTCCTACTTTTTGGTAGTAGTTGACTTGGGTGCCTGCTAGAAAACTTCTTGCTTGTGTTAAATCATTACCTGGTGCTGATATAGTTTCATTGGAGAAATCTAAACGGTCGATGGTGGAAATCTCAGTAGGAGAAACACCACCACCAAAGTAACCATAATTGGAATTGGAGACTACTGCTGTTCGACTTTTTTCTGTCGTTTGATTGAGGGGTGGATTACTTACAGTCTCATTAGAGAAATCTAAACGGTCGATAGTGGAAACAAAAGTTGGAACTGGTTCAGTCTGACCACCAGCAAAGTATCCATAATCGAGACTAGATGCTCCCACTACTTGATTTCTTGCTTGTGTTAATTGACCTAATGTTCCTGGTACATCTACAGTTTCATTATAAAAATCCAAACGGTCGATGGTGCAAACATTACCTGGACTACCTGGACTAAAACCACCACCAAAGTAACCATAATTGGAATTAGAGACTGCTGTAAGATTATATCTTGCCTGTGTTAATTGTTCTAATGTTCCTGGTACATCTACAGTTTCATTTGAGAAATCTAAACGGTCGATGGTGCAAGCACCACTTTTGCCAGCAAAGTAACCATATCCTTTTGGACTAGATACTGCTGCTAAATTTTGTCTTGCTTCCGTTAATTGACCTAATGTTCCTGGTACATCTACTGTTTCACTAGAAAAATCTAATCGATCAATAGTGCAAACATCAGGTGGAGTAAAACCACCACCAAAGTAACCATAATTAGAATTAGAGACTGCTGCTAAACCATATCTTGCTTCTGTTAATTGATAAGTACCTGGTGCTGCTACAGTTTCATTTGAGAAATCTAATCGGTCGATGGTGCAAACTGCAGGAACACCACCACCAGCAAAGTAACCGAACCCATAAGACACAGTGTTCTCTGGTTTACCATAAGAGAAGAAGAATGTTGAGACTCCAACAACGGCTTGTGGTGCTACATGACGTGTCTGGTTCAGTGGGATGTTGGTGCCTGCTAAACCATATCTTGCTTCTGTTAATTGATAAGTACCTGGTGCTGCTACAGTTTCATTAGAGAAATCTAAACGGTCGATGGTACAAACAGTCCCTGGAGAATTACCACCACCAAAGTAACCATAGTTGGAATTAGAGACTGCTGCTAAAGTAGATCTTGCTTCTGTTAATTTTCCAACTGTGACTGGAAATTGTATAGTTTCATTAGAAAAATCTAAACGGTCGATGGTGCAAACCTGAGTTGTGGGTGTATCATAACCACCAGCAAAGTAACCATAATTAGAATTAGAGACTGCTGCTAAACTATATCTTGTTTGTGTTAATTGTCCTAGTGTTCCTGGTACATCTACAGTTTCAGTAGAGAAATCTAAACGGTCAATGGTGTTAACCAGAGGTGGAGCCTGACCACCACCAAAGTAACCATAATTCGAATTAGAGACTGCTGCTAAACTATGTCTTGCTTGTGTTAATTGTTCAACTGTAACTGGAAATTGTATAGTTTCATTAGAGAAATCTAAACGGTCGATAGTGCAAACTTCTATTGAATCATAACCACCAGCAAAGTAACCATAATTGGAATTAGAGACTGCTGCTAAACCATATCTTACTTGTGTTAATTGATAAGTACCTGGTGCTGCTACAGTTTCATTAGAAAAATCTAAACGGTCGATGGTGCAAACCCGAGTTGTGGGTGTATTACTACCACCACCAAAGTAACCATAATTGGAATTAGAGACTGCTGCTAAACTATTTCTTGCTTCTGTTAAATTATTACCTGGTGCAGATGTAGTTTCACTAGAAAAATCTAAACGGTCGATGGTGCAAACACGCTCTGGAGCAAAACCACCACCAAAGTAACCATAATTCGAGTACACAAGACCCGAAGCATCAAATTCTCCTCTACGGACTTTTCTTACTGTTTCGGTTGTTGGTTTCGTTGAGAGTCCTGCTAATAGTGCTTTTGTTTCTGTTAAATTATTTCCTGGTGCTGATACAGTCTCATTTGAGAAATCTAAACGGTCGATGGTGCAAACTGCACTCCCACCAGCAAAGTAACCATAATTGGAATTAGAGACTGCTGTTAAACTAGATCTTGCTTGTGTTAATTGATAAGAACCTGGTGCCGATGTAGTCTCATTAGAAAAATCTAAACGGTCGATGGTGCAAACAACACCTGGAGCAAAACCACCACCAAAGTAACCATAATTTGAATTAGAGACTGCTGTTAAATATCCTCTTGCTTGTGTTAAATTGGCAGGTGGATTGCTAGTAGTCTCATTAGAGAAATCTAAACGGTCGATGGTGCAAACAAAAGGTGGAGCATAACCACCACCAAAGTAACCATAATTGGAATTGGAGACTGCTGTTAAAAGATATCTTGCTTGTGTTAATTGATAATTACCTGGTGCTGATACAGTCTCATTAGAAAAATCTAAACGGTCGATGGTGCAAACAAAAGGTGGAGCATAACCACCACCAAAGTAACCATAATTGGAATTAGAGACTGCTGTTAAATATCCTCTTGCTTCTGTTAATTGATAATTACCTGGTGCTGCTACAGTCTCATTAGAGAAATCTAAACGGTCAATGGTGCAAACTGTAACACCACCTCCAAAGTAACCATAATTGGAATTAGAGACTGCTGCTAAACCATATCTTGCTTGTGTTAACTTATTACTTGGTGCCGATACAGTATCATTAGAGAAATCTAAACGGTCGATGGTGGAAACAGAAGGTTGACCACCACCAAAGTAACCGAACTCAGAGAGTTCTGGCCAGTCATCCAATACCTGTTTTTTATATGTTTTCTTAAGACCGAATATTCCTGCAGGCATCAGAGACCAAAGATAGAATACTTAGGAGTTGTGGGTTTCCAGAACTCCATTTTTTTATATTTATCTAAGATGTAATCACTCAAGTACTTCTCACTATCGTGATAAATTTTCTCTACCTTTTCTCTTACCGTGTGCATATTATCTAACTTATAAACATCATCGTTCTCATCAAACTTTGCATTCACATTCTCAAATGAATGTGTATATTTTTCTTCTCCTAAGAAATCATAGATTCGATTCAGTTGTTGTTGTGGAGACCTCACAAGATCGTCATAATCTACAAGTAAAATCTTGTCCTGATGTCCTTTTTTATATGCCTCACTTAATGCATGATAAGACATACCCACAATTCCCTGTGGAGACATCATATAATCGCACCGATTATCATTTGTAATCTCTAAATTATTTCTTTTCAGTCCTTCATCAATAAAAGAAACACGTCTATTTTTATGAATAAGATATAAGAATGATGTTAGAATATCATAGATATTTCTCACAGGACATATAATCTTTGGAGAGTCTGTGATGTAGTCTGTGATATGTTGTATTTGATTTACCCAACCTCTTGACTTATCAATGATGATTGGTTCTTTGATATCAAAATAATAGTTGGGTGCAATCGATGATAATACTTTATGTGCCGACTGTGGTTTTGGATGTGCCTTATATTGCTCTGAATTATATAACAAATACTCCTCACTATAATGAATCGTATCCAGCACCGGAGAGTTTGTCGATGCATGAATACTTGGATTCTGATTCAGTAGTGCAGTCAGTAGGGTCGATCCACATCGTGGAAGACCCGACATAAAATAAAACTTTCTCATAACAAAAGTATTTTGATTATTTAGTGTTAGTTGGAGACTCCTGCTAAACTATCTCTTTCTTGTGTTAATCTATTTCCTGGTGCTGATACAGTCTCATTTGAGAAATCTAAACGGTCGATGGTACAAGCAAAAGGTGGAGAACCACCACTACTACCACCACCAAAGTAACCATAATTAGAATTAGAGACTGCTGCTAAACCAGATCTTGCTTGTGTTAAATTATTACCTGGTGCTGATACAGTTTCATTAGAAAAATCTAAACGGTCGATGGGATAATTACCACCAAAGTAACCATAATTAGAATTAGAGACTGCTGCTAGGTATATTCTCTCTCCTGATAAATTATTACCTGGTGATGATACAGTTTCATTAGAGAAATCTAAACGATCGATGGTGTCAACCTGACCTGGATCAATACCACCGCCACCAAAGTAAGCATACTGAGGATTAGAGACTCCTGCTACACCATATCTGTCTCCAGTTAAATAATAACCCGTTGGTTCTGCTACAGTTTCATTAGAGAAATCTAAACGGTCGATGGTGCAAAAATGTCCTGGACTAGCTGTAATCTCACCACCAGCAAAGTAACCATAATTGGAATTGGAGACTCCTGCTACAGATTGTCTTGATATTGTTAAATTATTACCTGGTGCTGATGTAGACTCATTAAAGAAATCTAAACGGTCGATGAGATTAGTATAATCGCTTGGAGGACGAAGACCAGCAGCAAAGTAACCATAATTGGAATTAGAGACTGCTGCCAATTTTTCTCTGTTTTGTGCTAAATTATTACCTGGTGCTGATGTAGTCTCATTAGAAAAATCTAAACGGTCGATAAGGCAAGTACGAATTGGCAGTGATGGAGGCTGACCACCAGCAAAGTAACCATAAGCCTTGGAGATTGGTCGTCCTACTTTCTGGTAGTAGTTGACTTGGGTGCCTGCTAATGAAAATCTTTTTTGTGTTAAACCATTACCTGGTGCTGATGTAGTCTCATTAGAGAAATCTAAACGGTCGATGGTGCAAACAGAACCTGGAGCATAACCACCACCAAAGTAACCATAATTCGGATTATAAACTCCTGCTGAACTTCCTCTTGCTTCAGTTAAATTATTACCTGGTGCTGATACAGTTTCACTAGAGAAATCTAAACGGTCGATAAGGCAAGTAGTACCTGGAACTGATGGAGCTTGACCACCACCAAAGTAACCATAATTGGAATTAGAGACTCCTGCTAAACCAAGTCTTGCTTGTGTTAATTGGTAAGCACCTGGCGATTCTACTGTTTCATTAAAGAAATCTAAACGGTCGATGGTGCAAACAAAGGGTGGTTGACCACCAGCAAAGTAACCATAATTGGAATTAGAGACTGCTGCTAATTGCCGTCTTGCTTGTGTTAAATTATTACCTGGTGCTGATACAGTTTCATTAGAGAAATCTAAACGGTCGATGGTGCAGACACGAATAGGTGGAGCATAACCACCACCAAAGTAACCGTATCCTCTTGGACTAGAGACTGCTGCTAATTGTTCTCTTGCTTCTGTTAATTGATAAGTACCTGGTGCCGATACAGTTTCATTAGAGAAATCTAAACGGTCGATGGTGCAAGTAAGAGATGGAGTAGCACCACCACCAAAGTAACCATAATTGGAATTGGAGACTGCTGCTGAAGCATATTTTCTCGTTGACAAATTATTACCCGGTGCTTCTACAGTTTCAGTAGAAAAATCTAAACGGTCGATGATACAACTTCGAGCTGGAACTTCACCACCAGCAAAGTAACCGAACCCATAAGACACTGTGTTCTCCGACTTACCATAAGAGAAGAAGAATGTTGAGACTCCAACAACGGCTTGTGGTGCTACATGACGTGTCTGGTTCAGTGGGATGTTGATGCCTGCTAATCTTCCTCTTGCTTCTGTTAAATAATAACCCGTTGGTTCTGCTACAGTTTCATTAGAGAAATCTAAACGGTCGATAGTACAAGTGCGACCTGAAACTAATGGAGAAAAACCACCAGCAAAGTAACCATAATTGGAATTAGAGACTCCTGCTAATCGTTGTCTTGATAGTGTTAAATTATTACCTGCTGCTACTGTCTCACTGGAAAAATCTAAACGGTCGATGAGACTAATATAATCGCCTGGAGGACGAAGACCAGCAGCAAAGTAACCATAATTGGAATTAGAGACTCCTGCTAAATTTCGTCTTGCTAGTGTTAATTGTTCTAATGTTCCTGGTACATTTACAGTTTCATTAGAGAAGTCTAAACGGTCGATGGTGCAAACACTAGTTGTGGGTGTATCTTGACCACCACCAAAGTAACCATAATTGGAATTGGAGACTGCTGCTAATCTATGTCTTGCTTGTGTTAATTGATAAGTGCCTGGTGCTGCTACGGTTTCATTAGAGAAATCTAAACGGTCGATGGTGCAAAAATAAGAAATAGCATAACCACCACCAAAGTAACCATAATTAGAATTAGAGACTGCTGCTAAACCTTGTCTTGCATCTGTTAATTGATAACTACCTGGTGCAGATACAGTTTCATTAGAGAAATCTAAACGGTCGATGGTGCAAACCTGAGGTGGAGCATAACCACCACCAAAGTAACCATAATTGGAATTAGAGACTGCTGCTAATTCTTGTCTTGCTTGTGTTAAATTATTACCTGGTGCTGCTACTGTCTCACTGGAAAAATCTAAACGGTCGATGGTGCAAACCTGAATTGGAGTTGTATCTTGACCACCACCAAAGTAACCATAATTCGAGTACACAAGACCCGAAGCATCGAACTCCCCTCTACGAACTTTTCTTACTGTTTCGGTTGTTGGTTTCGTTGAGACTGCTGATAGAAATCTTCTTGCTTGTGTTAAATTAGTACCTGGTGCTGCTACAGTTTCATTTGAGAAATCTAAACGGTCGATGATGGAAACTGCACCTGGAGCACCACCACCACCAAAGTAACCATAATTGGAATTAGAGACTGCTGCTAATTCTTGTCTTGCTTGTGTTAAATAATAACCCGTTGGTACATCTACAGTTTCATTAGAAAAATCTAAACGGTCGATGATACAAACAGCAGGTGGAGTACTACCACCACCGAAGTAACCATATTGTGGAGTAGAGACTGCTGCTAAAAGACTTCTTGCATCTATTAAATTATTACCTGGTGCTGCTACAGTTTCATTAGAAAAATCTAAACGGTCGATGGTGCAAACAGTAGGTGGAGCATAACCACCACCAAAGTAACCATAATTAGAATTAGAGACTGCTGCTAAATCAGCTCTTGCTTGTGTTAATTGTCCAACTGTGACTGGAAATTGTATAGTTTCATTATAAAAATCTAAACGGTCGATGGTGCAAAAATAAGATCCACTAAAACCACCAGCAAAGTAACCATAATTGGAATTAGAGACTGCTGCTAAACCTTGTCTTGCTTGTGTTAAATTATTACCTGGTGCTGATGTAGTTTCACTAGAGAAATCTAAACGGTCGATGGTGCAAACAATAGATGGAGTAGCACCACCACCAAAGTAACCATATTGTGGACTAGAGACTGCTGCTAATTTATTTCTTGCTTGTGTTAAACCATTACCTGGTGCTGATACAGTTTCATTAGAAAAATCTAAACGGTCAATGGTGGAAACAGGCACATTACCACCACCACCAAAGTAACCGAACTCAGAGAGTTCTGGCCAACTCGTTGGAGATACTGTATATTCTTTAAGTGGTCCAGAGACTGCTGCTAATCCTTGTCTTCTTTGTGTTAATTGATAACTACCTGGTGCAGATACAGTTTCATTAGAGAAATCTAAACGGTCGATGGTGCAAACTTCAGGTGGCAGCAATCCACCAGCAAAATAACCATAATTAGAATTGGAGACTGCTCCTAATCTACGTCTTGCTTGTGTTAATTGATAAGTGCCTGGTGCTGCTACGGTTTCATTAGAGAAATCTAAACGGTCGATGGTGCAAAAAAAAGAAATAAAATCACCACCACCAAAGTAACCATAATTAGAATTGGAGACTGCTGCTAATTGATTTTTTGCTTCTGTTAAATTATTACCCGGTGCTGCTACAGTCTCATTAGAAAAATCTAAACGGTTGATGGTGCAAACACTACCTGGAAGTGTCGGACTAAAACCACCACCAAAATAACCATAATTAGAATTAGAGACTGCTGCTAAACCTTCTACTCTTTGTGTTAATTGATAATTACCTGGTGCCGATACAGTTTCATTAGAGAAATCTAAACGGTCGATGGTGCAAACACTAGTTGGACCTTGACCACCACCAAAGTAACCATAATTAGAATTGGAGACTGCTGCCAAACTAAATCTTGCTTGTGTTAATTGACCTGGAGTTACTGTTGGTGCTGCTACAGTCTCAATAGAAAAATCTAAACGTTCGATGGTGCAAACACGAAGTGAATCAACACCACCACCAAAGTAACCATAATTGGAATTGGAAACTGCTGCTAATTGTTGTTTTCCTTCTATTAAATTATTACCAGGTAATGATACAGTTTCACTAGAGAAATCTAAACGGTCCATGGTGTTAACACGACCTAATCCAGTAGTATCACCACCACCAAAGTAACCATACTCTCGACGATTGCCGGTAATCTTTGTTATTTGTTCTGTCCTAACTTCCCTAAGTCCAAATATACCAGCCATCGGTTAAGATACTATTTATTTTTATTTATCTTCTTGGAATACATGTGATCCAACATGAGACAATTTAATATGAGTATCTAACCACGAAACAAATCCAACACTCTTTGCTCTCTCAAAGAATGAAAAGTCTTCTGGAAGAAAAGCATCACCCTTCTTCAGTTCATTAAAGTAATGATACGAGTTATGATATTCTTGCTCACTAATTGGATAGGTTGAATGATTAAGTGCAGGTATATACTTCAGTTCTTTTCCATACTCATTACGAATACCTTCAAAAACTCTACGATGAATGAGGGCAAATCCAAATCCAACATTATCAATCTGTATTAAATCACCAGAAGCAACAGGTGGTTGTGTGATATTATAGTTATATCTCAACGGAATACTCTTCATAGGATATGCACCACATACAATATCCTTTTTGTGTGATAGAAGACGCATCACATACTCTGGTTCAAATCCAATATCAGCATCAATAAACATCACATACTCAAACTGAGTATTATTCATAAAGAAGTTAGCAATTCTAGACCTTGCCTTTGTAACTAAACTTTCATTTGCAAGAGTTATCAATCCATGATCGACTCCTGCAGTTCTTAATTCCTTTCCAAGATTGAATAATCCCTTCGCAGTCTTATCACTAACCATTCCCCCATAACAGGGAAGTGCAATTAAAATACTCATACCAGCAATTCGATGTTAAATGAAATAGAAATTCTGTTCTCGTTAGATGTATTGGGGAGAACAAAGTGTGGAAGCCATGAAGGGAATAAGAGAAGTTCTCCTACCTTTGGTTTGTGTGCAAAGTATTCATCACTCACCAAACAAGACCTCTGAAAGTCCATCATTCTTGCGGGTCTTGGATCTTCAAATGTAATTTGATCAGTTCCTTCTGGTAATTGTATATAGTAGACTCCACTCATCCACCCTGACGGATGAACATGAGTAAAATTCATTCCTCCTTTGGGACTTACATTACCCCACATAGATCTAATTACCATCTCTGGTTGTTGATTGGGGGAAAGATCTTTAACAATACTTTGGGCAACATGTACCGTCTTTTCAAGGAGTGGTTTGAAAATTTCTTCTTTCCACAAAAAAGTTTCACTCTGCCAACCACCACGATTGCTTCGGTGAGTTCCAGGATCTTTTTGAGAAAGATTGATCAGGAAGTCTTTATACTTTTGATTCTCTTCCTGATCGTAAATATCGACACTGTAAAATGATGTGGGGAAAATATCACCCTGCTTAATATTAAACATGAAAAATAACAAATAATAATTATTCTATCATGTTATATATTTACCCGCAACATTGATACCTAGAGCAGTGCTTGATGATCTCACGACGATTGTATCAGTAGGATTTAATCGTTTTGCCTTCGGTAAAATTTGAATAGAACTATTCTGAGGAATCGTTAGGTTATAAACAAAGTAACCTTGTCGAATCGTACCTCCTCTAAACATCGAAACAGAAGCATCAATATCGGCAACATCACTATTATTTGTCAATGTGATTGTGTTAATGACTGATGGGTTTGTATTTGATGTGAATACAGTCTCATCGGTGAATGTTGATTTTGTAGTTGATCCAATACCAATATAATTCGTATCAGTTTTTTCGGTATAGGTTACGAAACAATCCAATCCATTCAATACACCAGCAGCAGTTGCTCCAATTCCATTATATGCTGCGAGTCTAATGTTATCTGATGGATTACAAATAATCGTCTCATCAATAATATCAAAAGCACCTTGTTCTGGAACAATAACTTTATTAGTAAATGGTACATCTTCTCCACCATCATAATCAATTCTACTTGTGATATAAAGATCACCTGCCGAAATGTTCGTGACATGAATACTTTGAACCAAGTATTTTCTACCTGCTGTCGATGGGAATGTAACCGCAATCGCAGTGAATCCATCAATATCGTCTGATGCAGAAGCATATTTTGTTGTGGTGATTCCAGTATTAAAGTCTTGCCCATCAGAAGGAGCAACATCAGGAGCAGGAAGATTAATTAATCCAGATCCATCACCATAATAGTAGTTAGCAGTAACAATACCTGCATTTAGAATTGTAGTATTGTTAGGATCTGCAGCACCCGATGGATTTGTGGTTCCAATACCAATGTTCTCATTTTCATCACCAACAATCCAGTAGAATGGATCTTCACCAGATCTATGTCCACCAATTGCTAATTGTTTATCTCCACCTTTTGGTGCATTGAATCCTTCGCCACCGTTCCCAGCAGCACCAATAATGATGTTGTAATCATAATCACCAGTTGCGCCAACGTTATAACCTGCATGGTAACCCAAGAAGATATTATAAGAAGCACCACCACTTCCAAAACTATTGCCTGCGTAAGCGCCAAAGGCAACATTACCATCTCCAGAACCACCAAATAATGTTCTGTATCCTATACCATAATTATGACTTCCACTTATACTGTGGTTCATTGCCTGGGCACCAAGGGCAATGTTAGTACTTCCAGTTAAACCATTTCCAGCAGCACCACCAATAAGAACATTACCAGAAGTACCAGATAATGCGCTTCCTGTAGTTTGACTACCAATCAGAATGTTATTGAAAGATGAAGATGTAGGATGAGCATCAAAAACAATGATTGGATTATCACCAGTGCTATGATCACCACCAAGGGTTAAAACACCACCATAAGTGCTAGTTGGTTTAGCAGTAGCTCTTGTTAAATCAGTATGTCCGATACCAAGTTGTGCTGCAATTCTTACTGTTCCAACACCAGCATTTTCTGGATCTGCTGCATTTACTGATCCACCAATGTCTAAATCGTATTCTGGATTTGTGGTTCCAATTCCAACACGATTATTAACATCATCATAATACAGAGCACTGGCACCACCAACTGCTCCACCATTATTATATTGGACTTGTCCATCAGATCCTGCAGCAGCTGCAGCAGGAAGATTAGTTAATCCAGAACCATCACCATAATAGAAGTTAGCAGTAACAATACCTGCATTTAGAATTGTAGTATTGTTAGGATCTGCAGCACCTGATGCGTCATCAGTTCCGATGCCAACATTGCCCGCCTTGCTAATTCTTAACCGCTCTTCAGCAGTGGTGTCACCAGTTTCAAACGTGATTGCTCCATAAGCAGCACCATTGCCGTTGGTATTTCGCAAGATAAGGTTGTGTTGTTGCGCAGCTGCATCGGTAGAAATGATTGAGTTTGACGTAGTGCCTGTCGGTTTTGATCCTCCCAACTTTAGAGATTGAGTGCTGCTTCTAATCTCTAAAATATCTATATCGGGGTCAGCGGGGGGATTGCCGACGACAGTTTTTCCATTAACATCAAGTTTTTGTGTTGGTTGTGTGGACCCGATGCCGACATTGCCTGAGCTGTCGATGCGGAGGCGTTCTTGTATAGGACCAGTGGAAAACGAGCTGCTAAAGATAAAGTTTGAGGCTTGACTTGCCTGTCCCGCATTGGCGGTAAATACAAAGTTATTTGAGGAGTAATCGATATTGTGGTACTGAGCCGCATTCTGTCTGATTCTTAGGCTCTGTAGAATTTCCAGTTTTGCATTAGGGTCTGTAATCCCAATACCAGCATCACCACTAGAGTTTATAACAAACTTATCAGTATCAATCTCTAAGTAATTATCGGAAGGAGCATCAGAAATGCGGAATATTTCCGACCCACCACTTACAACTTCAAAGATTGCCGATGGTTGTGTCGTGCCGATACCAACGGAGCCAATACCAGTAACATCAAAAGCAGGACTGAGTGAATTACTCTGAATTGATAATGGATTTCCAGCACTTCCATTAACTTCTAAGACTTCTGTAGATCCATCAGAAACCAAGAAGTCTCCATCAACATGCAATTTGCGTGATGGATTTGTTGTCCCTACACCAATATTACCATTATTTGTAACAACAAAATGCTTGGTGCTTCCTGAAGCATTTGTTACCTGGAATATATTATCACTTCCAGAATTGGGTGCAAGTGTTATTAACTCGTCTGTACCAATTCCAATCGCAGTTTGAGTTACCTGTGGAGTGATTGTAAATATATTAGTACTACCGATTCCTACACCAACAGTTGTAACACCTAAAACTGCATTACTATCAAAGTCTAAAATCTGGAAGATATTTGCTCCAGCAGCAAGTGCCGTATCTTTAACACTGAGAAGTGAATTGGATCCAGAACTAACTTCAAAAACACCTGAAGGTTGTGTGGTGCCGATACCAACGGAACCAATACCAGTAATATCAAATGCTGGATTAGAAGACTGTTTCTTTACAGATAAGATATTTGAACTAGATCCACTAAGTGCAGAAAGAACAGTAGTAT
>Ga0255768_10001320_pt1 | contig 25510 bp, 29 predicted proteins | sample 071ome_33_FD_179983 | JGI IMG/M metagenome (GOLD analysis project Ga0255768, IMG submission 179983) | Coastal salt marsh microbial communities from the Groves Creek Marsh, Skidaway Island, Georgia - 071412AT metaG (version 2) | ecosystem: Environmental > Aquatic > Marine > Intertidal zone >...
CTGTTGGCTCTTTATTTACTGCCTCGTCGTGAGACAAAAGTTTCTTGATTATACGCCTAATCATGTTCTACCCCTTTTTTGTTAAAAACTCAAATACTGTTTTTTTGTTTTTGTTTAGAAAAACCATCGCACCATCCCAATCTTCATAATCAACAATTTCACTGAAATAGTTGCCATGTGTGTCGATAATGTTTTTAACAGCTTTCTTTTTGAAAAACTCAACTTCTTTTTCGTGCTGCTTCTCAAAAGCAACAATGTTATCTTTTTGTCCCTCTCCTTCTTCCATGCGAATAACAGCATAATTTTTTGCATAAGCAAAGTCTTCAAGACTTCTAGCAATAATAAATAGGCTGATAACCTGTGATACTCGCAATAGTTGCAGGCTTTTTCTTACAGATTTTAGAAAATAGAACGTTTGACAGGTAGAATACCCGAAAATGAAAAACAAAAAGTAAAATAACCAAGGGTGTTCCATAGTACCTCAAATAAAAAAACCATCAGAGTCACCCCTGATGGTTCATTATAACACCTCGTAAAGATTATGTCAAGAGTTTATTTGTTAGCGAGACGATTGAAAATACGCTCTGTAAGGGCATCAATGTTAGAAGCCTTCTTGTTCTCTGCCATAAGACGCTGAGCAACGCGAGCGGCGATACGATTGACGCGAGCCTCCATGAGGTCCTCGTCTCCTGGCTCCTCGTCGTCCATGCTCATGTCCATTTCCATGTCACCCTCTGGGGCATCCATATCCATGTCCATCTCCATGTCAGCCGCTTCGTCATCACCTCCCTCGTCGGCTTCCATGTCCATATCGGTGCTAACTTCCTCACCGGTGACATCCTCAAGAGCAGACTCAAGAGCGGAAAGGAAATCATCTAAATTAATCTGAACACCTGCACCTGCACCCATGTCCATGTCCATCTCAGGCTCGTCCATTGGCTCCTCAGCAGGCTTATCCATATCCATTGGCTCCTCTTCGGCAGCCATGTCCATCTCAACCTCTTCCTCTTGCTCTTCAAGAGACTTACCGGCAGGATCTTCGTCCTGAACGTTCTCGTCGTCCTCATCGCGAGCACCAGGAGGCATTCCATACATCTCTTCGAGACGCTCCTGACCAACTGGCTTCACGTTTGCAAGTTTCATGAAGCGACGAATCTCGGATTCGTTTAAAAGTGTCTTACGAGCCATTATAATTCTCCTTAAAAAATAAACTCAAATGTAAATAGTAAAATTATTAGATAAATACCTAAAAAGTTAAATTGTTTTTCTTTATATGTTTTCTTATCTTTGTAAGAGCACTGCTTTCAATTTGTTTTACTCTTGCATAAGAGATGCCCATGCGCTCTGCGACTTGTCGTAAAGTCATGGGTCCGTTAATATAAATAGAAATCAAAGTACAATTCTGCTCTTTTTTATAATCTAGCCAATGCTTGCAATCTTTTTCATCACAAGGAGTGGCTGTGTCCATGCATCGTGTAGCACATTCTCTCATAAATCTGGAAACTCCTGCTCGATCATATCAAAGATATCTTCAACATCACCTTCGGAGAGTCCGTAATCTTTTAGGTTTTGTTGTCCTTCTCTTTGTGCTTTTTCTGCTTTATTCTTTTTAGTTTTACTAGTAATCGCAATTTCATTCGTAAATTCAATAATTCTTGGATCGTCATTGATAAGCCCTGAAATAATGTGACGAAAGAAAGCGGCTTGTGTAAGTCGTAGGTATTTTAGTTTCAATACCATCTGTGCGTGTCTATGATCGTTTTCCATAAACACAACACGTTTTTCCATATGCCCGTAGTTATCATCAGCCATTACCACTTCCTGTTTACGATGTGTGTTTGGCTCTCGATAAGTCCGGCAGATGTCTGGCAGATAAACTTTGAAAGAACATAAAGATCGGTAAGATCTCTTGCCCCTGAATAACTAAATCCAGAACGAATGCCTCTCTCAAGGTCTGCTAAAACACTACTTACGGGTCCACGGCAAGGAATACGAGAAGTTACACCCTCATAAGAGTTATAAGTGCCCTTCCAGTCTACTTGTGCTTCCTTGCTTGCCATGCCCCTATAAACCTTCCATAGGCGACCATCAGGGTCCTCTAGTGTCTTTCCTGGTGCCTCTTCTGTTCCTCCTAGTAAAGAGCCACACATTACAGCATCAGCACCAGCAGCAAGCAACTTTACGATGTCTCCGCTAGTTCTAATGCCACCATCAGCAATAAGGGCAACATTATACTCGGAAGACACCGGAACACAATCTAATACAGACTGGAATGTAGGAATGCCGTGACCTGTTTGGATTCTCGTGCTGCATATGCTTCCTCCACCGATGCCGACACGAATACTATTGGCACCCCACTCTGATAGATCTCGGAACGCTTCTGCGGTTGCTACATTACCTGCCATAATGTGAGGCTCATCGCCAAGAGTATCACGGATGGCTTTGATAGCATCCCTAACTTTCGTATGATGTCCGTGAGCAACATCAATACAAAGAGCCTTCGCCCCAGCATAGTAAGATGCTTGTGCTCGGTCAAGGAAGTCCCCTGAGACGCCAACAGCGGCTCCAACTTGGCAACCTTTCTTTACACAATAATCTACCCATTTGATTTGCTCTTCAATAGAAGCGTAACGATGAAGGATACCAAGACCACCAGCCCTGCTCATTTCAACAGCCATCTCTGGTCCCGTAACAGTATCCATCGGAGATGAAACAATAGGGAGTTCCAGCAATAAATCAAGTGAGAGTTCAGTTGAAATGTCAATTTCAGATCTTGAATTGATAGATGAGAATCTTGGTTCAAGAAGAACATCATCAAGAGAAAGAGTTTTCTTATACATTACTTCTTCTCCTTGTTGATAAAGTCTTCAATGTCCTTGGCAGTATACCAAGTCTTTTTATTTGGATCGCTCGGCTCTGGCATAACTCTAATCTTTGGAATCCTCCCATCATTCTGAATGAAAATAATAGTTGGAACACCTTGAAAGCCTAGGATTTTTTCTAACTGCAAGTAATCTGCGATGTTGAAGGCAAAGAACATTACATCGTCAAACTTGTCTGAAAGAGCAGAGTATTGCTCCTTTAGTTCGTGGCAGTAGTGACAGTTATTGCCATAAACCTTGACCACAGCAGCGAAAGGCTCTTTGGTTTTACCGCCCAGAAGTTTCTGGATTGCTCCTTTACTAATTCTACTAACCATTATTATTCTCCTTGATAACCTCTTGGGTAGTTCTGATACACTCTGGACAGAAAAGACTAACTCTCTCGCCCATAACAACCACCTTCCAAGAGAATACCATGTCCTTGCTCTGCTTGTCAAATGATTTCTGGCAAGCATTACATTGTTTAGGTAGTTTGCCAAACATAGCAATCTTATCAGTCATCGCTTGTTCTGGATCGCCCTTACGACGGCGAGCGGCGGCTGCTCTTCTTTCTTTCCTATTCATTTGCTTTCATCATCCCCATAGCAGGAAAGCCAGGATCATTGCCGTTGAAAACAACAACAGCAGAGGGGAAAGGAGCAGAGTTACCGCCATTACCAAACTTTAGACGACCCTTGACAAAGTAAATAGCCTGTGCCTTCATAACATAGTCGTGCCAGTATCGCGTATCAGTTCGAGCAGGAATAAGAGCAATAACAGTAGTATTATCCTTCTGTGCTTCCTCGTAAGCCTTCTTGATCCAATCCTTGATAACACGACCATAAGGAGGGTTCATAAATACAAGATGCCCACCCCAGTCTTGTGAAAGCCCATCATCCTCTTCGGTAAAGTGATTACGAACCTTGTAGTTTGAATTATTAGAACAAGGGTCAAGAGTAAAAGTTCCAAACTTATCTTCCAGCCTGTGAAAGAAATGCTGCGGAGTTCCCCACTCCAAATCCTTTGAACTAAACATAGTTTCGCGTGTAGTCTTATCCATTGTTATCCTCAATTATCAATTATAATAAAATATTCTTTTAAGTTTGTGGCTCTTTTTATTTGTTTTTTAGATTGCGTGCAAATCCTGTGTTCTCTATCTTTAATTGCGACTTTGCCATAATCATTGCAAACTTTAATTAATTCATCGATAGAAATAAGATTTCTAGGAGCATCAGAGTAAGATAAAACAATTCTGGCTGCTTTATGTGTCTCTAGTAAATGATTAAAGTCATTCTTGATTGTCTTTTTACTGTAAAAAGCATCTGGCGGGCTTCCTTTAAAACATGCCCTTGAGGGTCTTGGGACTGCGTAGGAATAATTTAAATTTGGCTTGTCCCACAACGCTAAAGAATCATTAAGATGATAGCATGATTTATAAAGCACCCCACCAGTGTAAGGGGGATCAAAATAAATCATATCAGCATCAATATTTTTTAGAGAAAAAACATCTCCTTTATATTGTGTTCCAACAATGCCATTGATCAAAGTTGGAGCACTAAATAAAACATCCTTTTTAGATTTTTTGCTCCATTCTTTAAAGGAACTTTTTTGATCATTTGAATTATTAAACACACTGTCACATCCTAAAATTACGCTAAATATTAGAGCGTTTTTGTTTTGTTCAGTAACAGAATGTAATTCTTGAATGTAATCTCTAGCGGCGTCAATTTTTAATGCATTTTTAAGTAACAAGCCTAATGGTCTTTCCTGCAGCTCACTAACATTTTTAACCTTTCGGACAACGGTGCCAGCATAATTTTCAGAAACCCATCCGGCTTTCAAAGGTAAACTATTGATTTTGTTTAAATGATAATCAACTATCTCCTTATCATAGCCCTCTAGAAAAACCTTGCCATACAAAAACGAAGATTCGTTTAAATCGTTTGCAAATACCTTAAAGCCAGAATTTCTTAAATTAGCACTAACAATTCCAGTTCCAGAAAATCCATCAAAAACAGATTTCGCTGAAATTTCTTTTGCAAAATCCACAATTTGAGAAACTAATTTTCTCTTACTGCCCTTGTAGGCTACTGTTCTAACTTTTAAATTGCTCAAGGTAGTCTCTTTGTGCTTGGGCTTTAAATTTTTTATAGGAAATTTGGTTTTCCGAATCTTTAACTTTTATTTCTGATGGTCTTTTTATAAAGGTTAGTTCAGACGTTGGAACTTTTAAAGTGACGCCATCTTTAGAAAAATCAAGCCAATCACTTTTAATATCACACTTGTTAATCAAAGCACTTGAAAACGAATCAACACTTCCAGTATCTACAATCAGGAGGGCGTCAAACCTTAAAACATCCTCAACACTTCTTTTGGAAGCGTCACCAAGGCTATTCATAATCTTAATGTTGCCACTATTCTTTTTTAAATTACCTTTCTTAGTGTAAAGGCAGAATTTCTGTGATTTCATCTCAACATTCAACTTCATGATCCCATCCAATCTCATCGACCCACTTTACACACTTCTGGGAACATTCTTCTAGAGAATATTCAAATAAATCTGACTTATCAAAACGATCTTTTCTTCCGTTTAAGTCATCACCGATATTTTTCACAATGGTGAAAAACATATCCCAATTAACATCACTTTGCATCGTTTCGCATAAAAGATTAATGTTATCCATCAGTGCTCCCAAGTGCCCCGTCACCACGATTACTAATGGTCATAGGAAAATCATAAAGGTTATCAGTATCAATCTCAACAGGTCGGAAATGAACAACAGGAATCAAAACAACTTGTGCAATCTTGGTCCCCGGATCAATCAATTGAGTCTTGTTGCCAACATTGTGAAGGTTTACAAAAACCTCCCCATCATATCCGGAATCAACAACACAGGCACCCACAAGAAGGGATCGCTTTGAAGCATTGCCTGAACGATTCTTTACCTCAAGCATGTATCCATGGGGAATACCAAACTTCAAGCCAGTTTGGAAAAGCGCAGTCTCTCCTGGCTGAAGGTAGATACCCTCACCATCAGAAGGGCAGAAGAAAAGATCTAATCCTGCATCTGACGGGTTAGCCCTATCGGGCGTGATTACATCATCACGAGTCTTGTAATATTGAATAATCACTCTTCACCTCCATTTCCAATGATAGTATTGTAACTTTCAAGCAACTGATCAATATCTACGTTGCCCTTGATCAGGCGATAAGCCTTCACTGCGGCACGAATCTCATCAGTATCAAGCCATCCATTATCCTTGAACTCTTGACGAAGGGCTCGCTTTTGCTCCTTGTAAGGCTCCATGGCTTCCTCAATAGCACCAAGGGAACGGATGTATTGCTTGATATACTCTTGCTTCTCTTCAGACATAGGTAACTCCTTTGATTACTTTATAATCTTACCAAATGCGATGATCAAAGTCAAACAAATTCTGGTGAATCTGAAAAGAAAATCTCATCAACACAAGAAGGAACAGCAGAGCGAAGATAAGCCCTGATGGCCTCTTCGTCCTTGAAAGAGAGATTTGGATTATTTACGCCCCAAGAAGCGACCTCTCTCAACACATCCATCTTGTTGAAAATCAACTTGTTTACACCATTCATAAGAATGGCTTGGTTTAGTTGCTGGAGGTTTAGCCAGTTACACTGACGAACGCGACCAGTGGTTGCTCCAAACTCTGCACCAGCCTGTTGAATGCGGTTGAATACAGGATTATTTGGCTGAAATTGCTTCTTGCCAACATAAGTCTCATAAATTTTTGCGATGCCCCAGACATTGCGTAGAGAGCGAGGATTAACGCCGTTAAGGAGCGCTGCGGCTACTCCACAGTGACTTGAAGTAACATAAGGATAATCACCCCAATCAGGGTCCAACCAGAAGCCTTGTGCCCCTTCCATAAGGATTACAGGCTCTACATCGCTGTTATGTAGTTCTTCATAAACATCAATAAGGAAAGGCTTTAGAAATGGAACATCAGCAGCACGAATACCGGTGCGAGCATACTTATCGCGGTAAGCAGGACCATTGCCAGATTTAGTGGTTCCAATCTTTTCATCCTTTGAGTCCTCTGCTACATGAGCATCAGTAATAATGTGAACATTGCTGGCAATCTTCAAGTTATCTTTTAGGTTGATTCCTCCTCTGGAAAGGATATCCATCTCTTCCATCAGTTTGTCTACATTTAGTACACAACCGGGACCAATAATAGATGGGATACCAAAAAATACACCAGCAGGAATATGGTGGGTAATAAATTTGGTTCCTTCGTGGTAAATCGTGTGACCGGCATTGCAACCCCCATTGAACCTGATACAATGGGTGTACTCACCACTCTTCAAAAGATGGTGGGTAACCTTACCCTTACCTTCGTCTCCGTGTTGAAGACCAATAACAATGTCTGTAATCAAGATTCCTCCTCAAAATTATAATTAAAAAGTTGTTTCATGAATTGTTTTATCAAGTTGTCTTTTGCCTCATCAGTCTCCGCTTCAGCAAACATGTAATTGTAACTTGATAATTTGGTTTCTAATTTCTGTCTTACAAGTTCTTTTTCTTTTAGCATCCATCTAGTTTGTTGTTTATAGTTTGTCGGCAAAGGAACGTTATATTTTTCTGCATAATCAATCAAGATAAAATAACGTCTCTCCTCAAGTGCCACCTTTGACTCCTTGAATGCTATAATCATACCATCTTTTTCTTCTTGAGTCAAGTCTAAATTCATAACCTTATCAGGATGCAGATGCATGGCTAGTTTTCTAAAAAGTTTAGAAAAAGTTTCATGCATTTCCGAGTCGTCTTTATCTTCAAAGCCTCTTTCTTCCTCCTCTTTAGTACCAGGATTTTGACTAAATTTATCATGTACTTGTTCAGCATTGTCTCTATTGAGAGCATTGAGATCGATACCATGCCTACGACAAAAGTCCTCATAATGACTTTGAAATTCTGGACCCATCTCATCAGCCATTGTTTTTACAATGTGAAGTTCCTCATAAAGATACCTCAACTGATTTACTGTCATCTTCCATTTCAATACTGATGCGCTCATAACCCTGTGCCTTTACATATTCAGCAACAATTTGCTTGTTGTAATTAGACCAATCTTTTAGTTCATCCTCTGGAGGTAATTCCTGACCACATTTATCGCATTCTTCTACTATCATCCCAACAACCTAAAACTCTTACCAATGGCATAGGTTGAAAAACCCCACTGCTCATCATACTTTAGTTTAGACATATAAGGTCGGTTCAAATAAATCTTATCTTTCTCTGGTCTGATACCCCAACAGCGGATCCTTGTAAGTTGGTTATTTGAATCAATAACCTCAACAATCCAGTAAGTCTTGCCTTTCTTGGTCTTCTTTACAGTGACCTTGCGAGGAATAAACCAACAAAGAAGAAGATCTGGATCAAACTCTGAAATAGGCGGTACGCCTTTCTCTGATAGACGCTCAATCGTTGCTTGGCTAATAACAAGATTCAGAGGAAACACTCCAGTCAGATCAGTCTTGAATTGAATGATTTCTTCCTCTGTAAAGTCTCCTTCTGGTCTGTAAGTTTCCATATTCACAGAAAGACGCTTTAGGTTCTTTGGTCGATCAACAATGCATGCAGACCAGAAATGCTTACGACCAGTAAAGCGATCATCAACAAGATTATCAAGAGCACCGCCACGACAAAGAGCATCGAGGGCTTTCTTGTTTAGTTTGCTGTATACAACCTCCTCTCTGAACAACAAGTCCTCTGCATTTAGGAACGGACGATTGTTTAGAATCTGCTCAATAGCCGATGCTCCAAGACCCTTGATAGAGGTTAGTGGCTGAATAAGAGTCTTTCCATCCTCGCTAATCTCCCAAACACTACCGGACTTATTGATATCGAGTGGCGCAATCTTGAAGCCAAAACGCTTGGCGATGTTGATAGCCTTCTCTTTGCGGGTCTCGGGCTCCTTGTCCAAGAACGCAGCCATCCACTCGGCAGGATAGTATGCGAACAACCAAGCACACTGATAAGAGATAATGCTGTAAGAGACTGCGTGAGACTTGTTGAAACCATAGCCAGAGAAGAACTCAAACTTGTTCCAAAGTTGGCGGGCATCATCAGCATCGATACTCTTTTCAACACAGCCATCAATAAACTTACGACGAAGTTTATTCTTCAAACTATCTTTACCAGTTCCCTTCTTGGTTAGAACCTTACGAAGGAGGTTGCCCTCATCAAGGGTCAAGTTACCAAGTTTGTGAGCCAGTAGAGCAATCTGCTCCTGAAAGATTAGGAAACCAAAAGTCTCTTCGGTAATCTCTTGAGCATCACCAGAAAGATACTGAATACGCTGCGGATGCTCCATAGCATCAATATATTCCTCGTGAACATTAGCGGACAAAGGACCAGGACGATAGATAGATGTGATGGCGGAGATGTCAATAATGTTATTTGGCTTTACTCTCTTACAAAACTCTTGTGCCCCAGACTCTGTAAACTGGAAGATACCAGCCCACTTACCAGCATGGAAGATGTCTTTATAAACTTTCTTATCGTTGAGATCCAAAACATCAGGATGCAAGTTTTCATCATAGAACTTCTTGATGTCTGCGTAAGTTGGATTATCAATACCGTGATGGCGGCGAAGGATGTGCTCAATACTACCCTCCATCATCTTCAAAGTTGAGAGACCAAGCAAATCAAACTTAATGAAGCCCATAGGCTCCAAGTGACGAACATTCTGACCCTCTGACCAAGGCGTCTGACGAACACCACCAGAGTTGATAAGGGGCATGTATCTATCAAGGTCCTCGGCAATCACAACTCCACCAGCGTGACGAGAGCAAGAGCGAACCTGACCAACAAGACCCTCAACATGAGCCTTGACTTGTGGATACTTATTCAAGTATGTTTGTAGCGAAGAAGAGAACTCCATTACCTCTTCCCAGGTTGGAGTATACATTCCAGCCTTCATCCCGTGCTTTTCTTTCGCGAGAGGCGTTGCTTCACGAATCATCACACTAGTAACGTTGTTTGCCTCCGTAAATGGAACGCCATACAACTTTGAAATGTCTTTGATTAGTGAACGCAGTTGTAGCGTGTTCCAGTTAGAGATTGGAGCAACAGTATCTTTACCCCACATCTCAACCAACTTCTCTTTCAAAAGCATACTATCGGATACATCATAGTCAATGTCTGGATAGTCTTTCGCATCTGAACGCAAGAAGCGAGAGAACAGAAGATTATACTTGATAGGATCAACCTGCGTAATACCAAGCACATAAGCAACAAGAGAACCCGCCGCAGAACCACGACCGGGACCAGAAAGCATCATCTGATTAGAAACATCACAGATTGCCTTCATCGTTAGAAAGTATTTACTAAAACCACGATCAGCAATAACATTTAGTTCGTGACGAAGACGATCTAGATACTCATTGTCGTTATGAAGATTTCGCTCTCGAAGACCTTCAAGCGTTGCGTTTACAAGTGCTTCATCTTCCGTATATCCTGCAGGGACAACAAACGATGGTAAGCGAACCGTATTATCCGGAAGGAATCGCTCGATGCGCTCGTGAGCAATCCGGTAACTCTCCTCAATAGATTCGAGGACAAGATCATCGTCATAATCATACCCATCAGAGTATGTTTTATAAGACTCCCACATCTGGTCCCCATTTTTAGGGTATAGTTCATAGCCAATCTCTTCTACTCCACTTGGCAACTCGGAGCCCTCTGCCCAAGAAGGAGTGCCCTTGCCAAGCCAGCCGAGACGTTTATACAACTCTCGGTCCTTCCAAGCATCCGGATTCGGATAATGACTATCGGCAGTTGAAAGCAGTTTTACGCCGAACTCTTGTGCTACCCTGATAATATAAGTATTCAGTTCATGCTGTTCCGGCACATTATTCCACTGAATCTCGCCATACCAACGATCACCGAAGATGCTTACCATCTCTCTTGTCGTCTCTCGCATGGCGTTTAGGACTGCTTCTTCGCCGTCCTCACGGTGCTCCCAATAGTTTCCGGCATATACTCCTCCAAGACATGCAGAAGAGGCGATAATACCCTCATTATACTTCTTCAAAAGTGCATAGTCGATACGAGGATACCTATAATAATTTTCAGGTAAATAAGACTCTGAAATCAATTTGAAGAGGTTGTTCAGCCCCTTTTGATTCTGAACTAACAAAACAAGATGCCTACGACGACGAAGAAGATCCTGTGTCTTCTTGCTGGCGTTCTCGTCCTCTACCGTAGCACCAGACTGGTCTTCTTTCTTGATCTTGCGGGCATTCTTCTTATCTGCCATCGCTTTCTGGTACTCATCTCGCCAATCATCAAGCGAAGGCAAGAAGTAAGCCTCACATCCAAAGATAGGCTTGAAATCTTTTCCCTCTGCCTGCATCTTCTTTGCGTGAAGGACCTGATAAGCAAGCCCATTCATGTTGCCGTGATCGGTTAGAGCCAGGGCATCACAGCCATTCTCATAGGCAAAGTCCATATGAGCCTGCGGATACCCAAGGGCATCAAAAATAGAGCCTGCGACGCTATGAGCATGCAGTCCAACAAACTTAATTTTAGATTCAGTTCTGTCCAAAATAGTTCTCCTGTTTGATTCTTTACTCTCCTAGTTTACCACAAGTGTAAGGTCCGGTCAAGGGTTTATACGGCTTTTCTATCACATTTTCTGAACCAAGAAAATTACGGTATTCACCCCAACTAGAAAGATCATAAAACCAATCAAGTTCTATTTTGGATGCGTTCTTTGTATTAACTTCGCTAAAGATCTGACTAAAATCAAACTTCCTTGCTGACCATCTTTGGTCCAAAGGTAGTTTTTGACTGGGATACTTTTCGCCTTGCAATGGAGGTAAATACTCCCGCGTTGTTGTTTTGTTTATCATTCTTCTGCATTTTATACAATCCTCTCCTGTTAGTGTAAATGGCAATGGTAAGTTGTTTTTTATATTTTTGTTTTTATAAGTTAGAAAAAAGTTACCTTTTTTATCAGCAATTTGTTTTCTATATTCTCTCAAAGAATAAATGTTGTATGCCGCCATCGGGAAGGATACAAAATACTTGTCAGGCGTTAGCCATTTCGAGATCTTGACTCCAACCCACCACGCAGAATTAACTCCGTGGATTACAGACCAGCCGTAAGAATCACGTTTATCGCAATCCTGAAGGCTGATTGGCACGTAATATATAGGTATCTCTCTTCTCAACTCCCTATGAAATTTACTCATGTTTCTATTATAATATACAGGATCATGCACAAAATCACCAACAATTTTTCTGACGATAGGTGCTAAGTCTGGATTTGCTACGATCCATATGGTCTTACAGCCAGCCAAAGCACATTCAAAAACTGACTTCTGTATAGCCGTAAAGCCATCCTCTACCTGTAACAAAATAGGCGATACTGCTGTTTGATGCTCTGTTTGGATGTTTGCTACTGGAATAATGCCGGCAATGTTCGAACGTAAACTCAAAGATACCTCAAAAATCGATCATAGGAAAGTGTAGCATGTCGTAGATCTTTGTATAAATCTTGAATCTCGATTGCAGGAATCTGTATGTGATCTTTGTACTCTTTGAGTATTTCATTTTGTTGGATCTCCCTTCTTATGTGAGTGGTTTTGAAAGCATAATGTCTTGGATTTCCCGCGCTGTTGAACCCGTTTTGTTTACCTTTCATTCCCCTTTCTTTCATCTCATGCAACATCTTGAATCTAGCCATTGTCTCTGAATAATCAAAATCCATCAGTTGACTATCCGTGAGGCAGGAAACAATACAAGCATCTTTTACTTTTGTCTTGCCATCAATGCGATCACTAGAGTAAAACCAGATGTCTTTTACAAAGTCATCTTCTGTATTGATAAAATCAACCTCGTGCTTGCCCCCAGAATTGAAGGCGATCCAATCATAGCAAAGATAACTTCCTTTATCAATTTCTTTCTGATCAATGAGTCGATAGCAGTTATTATCGCCAAAATAATAACAAGTGTCAAAGGACACTTCTGCTATTTTTGAAAAGAAGTTTGAGAAGACTAGCGTTTCCCCATTATAACGCATTGAATCGCAGAAATCTGCTAATGGCGACTTTCCAACATAAGATAAAATAAACAAAAGTTTATTCCATAAGGCTTCTTGTGGAAGACCAACTTCTAATTCAGAGCCAATACCAGTAAGTTTTGTCTTTTTATTTTCAATAGAAAGAAAACTCAAATCTAAATCATAAGGAAGTTTCTTGAAAAATAAAGGTTTTTGAGCAGTCGAAAAAAAGATAGGAAGTTCATTTATATAAGCAAACATTACAGCCTTGAGAGAACTGCCAACTACAATCTTTTCGTATTTGATTATCAATCTTACCTCGCTGCTAAAGCGATCTTGCAAATATGCTCTAATCTTTCAATATGCTCAAATGCTTCCCATGGATTTCTGCCAACAGCACAAACACCGTGCTGTGCTTGTCCTACAATGTCAAATTTGATCTTTCCATTTACAGTCATTTTATCGAATGTATGTTTTGCCAACTCTGGGCTAATTGCTGGCAAAACAGGGACATTGTGGGCAACCTTGGTATATCTATAAATCTCTGGAAACTTTGTTGCTAATTCCTGTAAGTCATATCCTGCCATCATAGCAGCAATAGTGTATGTTGGATGAAGATGTAAAACAGAGCGAGTGCTACTATGAGAATTTTGAAGTAACCAATGCATCTCTAATTCACCGGATGCTCTTTTGGAATAAAGCAACTCACCATTGATGATTGGAATACGAACAACTGTTTCAGGATGAATAATATTCTTTCTCACTCCTGACGGTGTAATATAAAGCATATCCTTGCTCTTTCTCTTCAAAGAACAATTTCCGTCTCTGGTGGTAATCCAGTTACGCTTATATGCTTCACGCATCACATCGCCAATCGCAGTAATCATTTTCTAATTTCCCTATATGCTCCCACAGTCTCTGGATACAAATCAGTAGCAATATCTAAACAGGCTTCGGCTACTTTCTGAATTTCCCACTGTGCCCCCTCGTGAGTTCGAAGGTCGATAAACTTAAGTAGATTAGAAAGATTGCAAGTTCCATAATATTCGGTATACATTGTTTGAGGAAGAATGCCACGAGCCTGCTCTCGACATACACCAACATTCAAAAGATCCTTGAAAAGTTTATAAGCAACTTCAGTGTGCTCCCTATACATCTTTGATGCTTCCCAGGATCCCCAAGCCATAATCGGATCGATCAACTCATCTTCATTGCTAGCCTGACGATTTGATTTATGTTGAGTTCTGAACTTGTTGGGCGTATAGAATCTAATGTCAAAGTCCGTATATCTTCTAGAAATTTCATTGTAAGACCAAGTTCTATGACGATGATGCTGGCTACGCACAAAAAGAGGTACGACAAAACGAAAAGTAATAACGTTATGTTCAAGAGTAGACGTGTGTCTGTGCTTGATGAGATATTTGATGAGTTTTCTGTCTTTTTCATCTATCTCCTCCTTTTGCTTTCCGAAACTAACGCGAGCACTATTAACAACTGTAAGATCGTCGCCCATATGGCTAACATAATCTACTCTCCCGATCTCGTCATTATACAGGTAAATAGTTTTTTCGTAATCTTTCACATAAACTCCTATTAGAAAACTTCTCTTATCATCATAGTTTTTGTACCCTTAAAAGGGTCAGCAACAACAGACATCGTAGAGATCCCGTTGTTATCGTCAAAGTTGGAACTACCCCAGATTACTTCTCCTTGATCGGTGATTGTAATGCTGCTGGGGTATCCATCAGTCTCAATGTATTCAGCATTAGCCTGCCCATCACCGTTAGTATCTATTCCTCCTTCACAAGTATTATAACTCATTCCACGGATTTTTCCAAGCCCATTCTCACAACGATCTTCATTTGGCGTGTAAGTAGGGAAATACACTACACCTTGATAGGCAATAGGGTTACCAGTAAGTCCTTCGCCCTCATCCATTTCAAGATAGCCGCCGGTGCAAATAGGCGTTGCTGTTGTGGGACAGGACATAGGGCTCTCATCAATAAAGCCAAAAACATAGCCTGGATCGCTGTTTAGCCTATCGTATGGGCTGCCAGTTCCCCAATAAACACCTAAACTGCCGTCTGTATGCCAAGCAGTTGTAGAGGCATAATAAACCTCTTGTCTTGCCTCAACATAATCGTATGGATCAACAAACTCACACCATTCTGGGTTATCTAAATCGCTTGTATCAATAACTGCTTTATAAAACCAAGTGTGTCCTGGATCAGCGATGTCTGATACTCCGCTTGATGGATCGTAACTAACTGTAACAGGAAAGTAAATAACATCGCTATCACCGTCGGAATCAACATCAACAACGCTAACAGCACCAGAAATGTAGCCGTATTCATAAGAGCCGTCAGTATCTAAATTTACTGATGACCCTGGTTCTGGATGAATGTTTATGCCTGCTCTATCAAAATCAACAGCATCGTAATAAGAGTTTAAATAATCATCGCTGATGTGATGAAAATAAAGGTTTGGCTCTGATGATTTATAGTAATCTGCGGAACTTGCGTATGGAACCGCTCTACCACTACCCCAAATAACCGTCCATCGGTCGTGTGGCTCGTTTTTATCATAAAGATTAGCAACAACAGGACGAGAAACAGAATAACCCATAGCAGTATGATCTACATCATCATAAACTTGCGGCCCAAGGTGTTCCCATAGGTATTCTGGCTGGGCTGGAATGCTGATGTCCAAAGCCAAAGTCGTTGGTCCGCCTTTTCCTTGCTGAACAACAACAACACGATGCCACTCACAGTTAGTTGGAAAACTTTCTAATGAGCACTCTTTTACACCATCATTATCAGCGTCGATCCATACATCCTCCACGACAGGCGAGCCATCAAACAAAAAAGTTCGCCCATACATCATAAGGTCTGTAAATTTTCCGCTCCAATCCTCGGAGGTGTCGTTATAAAGGGCGTAACTCAAAGCCCAGCCCCAAAGTTCTTCACCTGCCTGCTCATCATCCTCATCAGTGCTCAATGATGACGCAGGGCGGTCCAGGTAGTCTTCCAAGGCGAACGCATGGAGGATCCCGTCATTCGCTGGAATGAGAACAATGTTAGGATAGAGTTCAGGATAATCGTCGTGAGCATCTTCAAGTCCTTTTAAAAATCTTCTGTATGTCACATCAGAAGAATAAGTGTTATTTCTGGCGGTTACTACCACCGGGGTTGCATGTGGAGAGTCTCCTAACTTCCAGTATCCTCTTTCTTGATCAAGATAACGGAAAGTTGCTGTTGGTAGTCCTCGCGTAAAATCAATAAGGTATTGTAAATCGTCTGTATCAACATCATCATCTTGATCAAAGTCGTGAGCAAGAGTAGATGTATCCAAATAAGTGTCTAATAAACCAAAGGTATCAACAGCATCAACAAAATCAGCATCTAAATCCATCCTTTTTGTGCTATTTGTCCCAGCAGGGTATCTTTCAGACCACACGGAGTCGCTTGGGCTTACATGTATTGCTAGTTCTTCACTAAATGTAAAAATGTTTCTCTGACCGAAGCCATCAGGTAAATCAGGGTTTGTTTCTGATGATAACACAGGACGAGACACAAGCAAATCACCAGCATCCCAAATAGCACCACCAAACTGTGATGGTCCATCAGTTGTAATGTCACCATCTTCGTTGATGCCGTAGGCTCTAACGTGACCCTGTGCTAACGGCGATCCTCTCTCGTCACTTGTCCCTGTAAGACCAGCAATCTCATAGAAAGAATAAATAAGATAATCACCCTCTGCCGTAACGATTGGGGCAGACCTTGAATAGTAGCCTGCTCTGATGTCGTTGAGGACATACATAATCTTTGATAAGATCTCATCGCCTTCGTTTGCGACAAGATACATACCATCGCCATCAGTTGCTTCGGAAGCAGAGCCAAAAAGGTCTTCTGAAAGAGAAGAGCCATCTACTCTAATGCCAACCGTATGCGTCAGAATGTTTTGATCATCAGATAAGTCAGGGCGCGCATCAAACTCGTTATAAAGACTATAAACCACATTATCATACAAGCACCATTCATCAGTAGCACCGTAAGTATGCGATGAATCACAAGTAACATCTCTCGGCATTCCAGATGTAAGACTCAAATCTCCATCAATGTCGTCATCGTAAGAAGGAATACCCGCTGTAATGGTGACTACGTGGATTTGCTCACAATCGTAATCAATAACAGAGTTTCTGCCTCTGCGAGAAACATAATCACTTACAGATTGTAAAGTTTCAGCAAGGTTTCTTGTGTCCGTAGAGTGAGCAGATACAGAAGATAATGCGTTTGAGATCTCGGAGTTGGATGAGCCAACAGGGGCAATCTCATAAAAATCAGTTTCTGACTCTGAATCAGATGTTCCAACTACGCCAAACTTTGCCCAGTCGTAATGCTGTGTTACTTGATCAATAGCATCAATCGTGTATTCTAAACAAGTTTTAGTGATAGCAGCATCAGCGATACCAGAATCACCATAAGCACCGCAATTGTCGCCCATTTCAGCAGATAAATCTACAAGAAAAACAATCGTAGGAGGGACACCCTCAATAGTTGATAAAAACTCGTCACCAGCACTGGTGCTAGCAGCACTGGCGATTGATTGCCCCAAGAGCAGATAAAGCATTTTATTCCACGATGTTTAGGTCAAAATCATAAGTCCAAGAAGATTCGCCGGTAGCAACCCTTCCGTTCTCGTCATCTCCAGCGGAAGAAACTGGCTCTCCAGCCTCGTTGATGCGTCCATCATTATCAACATCAGCATAAGCCCAAAGATAAGCAACAGTATTTGCTGGAACAATCATCTCATATTCAAGATCATCACTCTGAACCTCTGAAGGATTGAACGCCTCATAATCATAACCATCAACAAGATCACTAACGTTCACATCGCTAGTAGGACGATACTTGAGAGCACTAACATAAATAGATGTAGTCTCTGGCAACTCAACAAGAGTATTCACATAGCCACTGATACGAACAAAAGGAGTAAGGTCAAGACCATCGTAATCACCATAAGGAATTTGAACGTCTGCCTCTAGAGTAGCAACAGAAAGTTCAATAGGGTTTGCGCTCAATCCATCAACCATATAGACGCCCCAAGTGTCACCAGCAGGATCGATAATTCCATTATAATTTGAGTCATAAGCACCAACCAAGTTCATCTGCGACGGATTATCGCAAAAAGTCATAGAATAAGGACCAACAGCACCACCGCCACTCTCCTCCATAACAGACCAAACAGAATTGTAAGGTCCGTTCCCTTCAGTATCAAGCAGCATGGCGCTAGCATCACCGCCGGCATAAGAGGTGGTGATAATCACTTCGCCAGTAAGGAGGCCAACATTGCAATAATCACCCCAACCTCCGCCATCATCACTGCCATAACCAGAACCATAGCCCCAGCCACCATAGTTTGAAGAACCATCCCAGTAAGGAACAAGAATGTTGATGTCAATTCCGGTAATAATGTTGTAATCGTCGTTAGTGTCTGGGTCATAAATCACATCCGGGTAGTTGCCGATAGGATCAGCGGTTCCAATAATGCCATCATCCCAATAATCACTAGCAGCGTAAATCCTGATACCACTTACATCATCTTCGTGGATCTCAAACTCAAACTTGTCACCATCGATGTCCGGGCTGGCGATAGAAACCTGATCTACATAAATCTCCTTGCCATCTTCAGCATAATATGCTGCTACAAAATTAGAACCAAAAGGATAAAAACCATTATAAGCATCCCAATCAATATAAATGTATTCTCCATCTTGATCAAGCGTATAAAGGCTTACAGTCACAGTTCCTTGAACAATGGCGTGAAAGCCGCCGTCATCCTTGGTAAACTCGGTATCAATAGTCTTATCTTCCTCAACTACATAAGCAGTATCGTCATCCTCTGGATTTTCAGAGGTTAGCCCATTGCCGCCATCAGTAAGTCCAGCAGTCTCCTGATCCAAGATAAGAAAATCACTATCACTACAAAGCGGTGCCATCAAAAATGGCGAAGCAAAAATAAGTGGAACAATGTAGTTTTTAGTCTTCATGAATAACCTCATCAATTAGTTCGCCAATCTCTAAACCAGCACAATCAATCTTGCCCTTATAGCAGTGGTAGTGACTAATGACACCCTCAAACTTACCATAAACAATCTCTTTCTCATACTTGGTAGAAACCTTGCCAAACTGGTTAAGTTTAGTCTTTAGTTTTACATTTGAAGCACTAGCAACCGCTTTCCAAAGGGCTTTTGCTGCTTCAATCTGCTCTGGGTAGAAACCCATAAACGGATCAAGTTTTACGCCATTTACCCAAGCATCTTCAACCATTGGGCGTTCGCCGTAGCCATTATTTACATACCAATCTTGATACTTCGGATAATAAGCATTGCTGATCTCGACGCCAACAGAAGCACGGTTTACACGCTCATTGCCAGCGTGCCAAGCACCATGCTGCATGTCCATTGTCTGATAGATAGTTCCATCGTTATCAATCAAAAAGTGAACAGAAATGCCGTTCTTGTTCAGAACATCGTTGCAACTTCTGGAGTTCAAACAAACATCCCAGTGGTTTACAAAAAGGCGAACATTTCGCTTTGGACGACCAGAATAATCATAATAATTTCCAGCAACAGCAGATAAGCCATCACTTTCAGACCAAAGAATAACCTTGTCCCACTCAATAGGCACAAAATTGCCATTATACACAACGTAATTAGAGTAATTTGGGTTAGTCGGCTTGTAATCATCAATATTTGATTGACGCTCGGTCCAAACTCGACGATAAGTGGATGGACCACACATGCCATCGGCGGTAAGGCTGTTTGCCTTCTGCCACTTTTTGATAGCCCTTACAAGTTTTTCATCAAAATAACGCTCTCCAAACCACGATGGTGCCCATCCAAGTTTAGCAGCAGAGGCTTTATTATAAAAATTCTTATCCATAAAATGGTTCCTTAGTCTTCCAAAAGTCCTACTACATAATTATCAAGGATAATTGTAATAGTCTCATTATTTATGCTGATTTTTTCGATCATACTTTGATCAATTACAACTTTTGTCCCTTCTTTTAGTTGATAATGAAACCGAACATCAGTGGCAGATGAAACCACATCGGCAACAACATATCTCTCCTCCTTTGGACTATAGTCGTCCGGGAGAACAATGCCAAAGTCATCTAAATCCTGTTCTGGCTTTTTGATCTCAACATGAACATATCTATTTACTGGAACAAACATTTTACCTCTCAAATTTCTTCATTTCTATTATTATACGCTATTTTCTTGCATAAGTCAATGAAATAATCTTGATCAAAAGTCCTTTTCATCATATTCACATCCTTATGAACCCACTGAACATTACCTTCTATATAACCCTTTGAACTATCAATGCGATCAAGTGAAGCAGTTTTATCACTATTGTTCTTTTGACCAAAGTAAATTTCAATACCTGAAATATTACACTTTCTATCTTGATCTAGAAACAAGCCCCACAAATATTCAATTGAAACTTCAAAAGGAATCTTTTTTCTTGTTTGATGTTTGTATCTATTAGTAGCGGAGTTCTTGTAAGCATTATAAATAGATCTATGGATCTCACCATAACCATCAAAATTGAAATGCTCGGATCCTGTTTTCTTATTCAAGCAGCCACAAGATCTAATTTTACCTGATACTAGGTGAGTTGCTAGCACCTGCTTTTCACAGCCGCAAGAGCACTCACAAAGATACCTTTTATGACCATTTCTAGTCGTTTCAAGGGGCTTCAAAACTTTTAGCATACCAAAAGTCTTACCGGATAAATTACCAACCCTAGGGGTTTTCTTTGTAAGTTTTAGTGCTCTTGCTCTTGTATAAACTGAACTCTTTGACCTGTTCAACTCTTTCGCTATTTTATCAGCGGGTATCTTACCATAGTTTTCAATAATGAAAGTATCTTCTTCGCTTGTATAAAGGGCCATTTGCGTTACCTCCTATTAGTAAATAGTATGCTAACTCGCAAAAGTCCTTTTTTATTTACAATAACTTATGTTAGTTTAGGTGCGACATAAAAGTCGCATAAAGAAAATAAAAGTTGAAAGGTCGCAGAGTAAAGAAAATAAATCTTTCAGAAAGTTACTTCGCACGAATCATTTGAACAAAATTTCGTACCAGCACCGCCCTCATTAGTATCAAAACGCTGGACCGGTGTAATCTTTGCTGTCATCTCATCAAACTGCTCTTTGGTGATTGGCTCGTATGGTGCCTGCTCATAGCCGGTCTCCTCGTAACGAAGGAAAGAAACAGCCTTCAAGCGAGACTCATACATCTCTAAGGCACTCTTGATATCCTCTGCTTCATCTGGCTTGAAAGTCACAGTAATGGAAACAGAGTTATCAGCCCAGTAATACTGGTATTGAGCAGCAATCTCTAACTGCTCCCAGATAGAGATATCTTTCTTGCTCTTCTTGAAGTATGGCTCATGCACAGGGAACTCCACACACATAGTGTTTGGTGAGTACTTATCTACCTCTATATTATACCCTGCATTTGCGAGCGTGTCAAGCAATTGTGAGTCTGAGCCAAAACGAATTCTACGAATGTAATACTCTGACTCTGGGAAGTGAATACCAGGAGTAGAGCCGTTCAACAAAGATACAGTTCCTGATGGCTTGATAGAAGTCATGCGAACAGACTTTGGAATACAAAGCCAGTTTGAATACATATCATCAAGTTGCTTGATGTACTTATAAGCCGCATTACACCACTTATAAACCTCACGACGACCAAACTTATTGAAAGCCTGAACAACACCAGATTGAGAAAGTCCAATACGACGGTTCTTGAGCATCTTTGCGTTGGTCTCTGGCCAATGAGTATTAGAAAGAGTAATTGTCTTACCATAAAGATAAGCAATCTTCAAAGTCTTACAGTAGTCCTCATAATCCTCGTGCTTTGCTGGAAAAGTCTCAACAAGGCAACACAACTCGGCATCTTCTAACTGCTGCTCAACGCAAGGATTGAAACCGGCAACGTTGATGTCATCATAACGCTTTGGATCCTTGAAGCGACCACGGGTTCTGGCGTTGTTTAGCCAGATATACCCAGGCTCGCCATTCTTCTGGCTTTGCTCTGCGTGCCAAGTATAATCCATACCAACAACAGCATTGAAGGAGTTATTTGAACCCCAGCGATGATGATAAAGTTTTTCTTGATCGTTCTTCATCTGAAGGTATTCACGATCATCGTATGCTCCCATAGCAAGAGCAGCCGAGCGGCGAACATTACCAGCAACAACACAACGACCAATAAGATTCTCTGTATCAACAATGTCTACCGAAGTAATGGTATCGCCAATCTTATCGCTAAAAAGAGCAGTAAGATTCTCGTGTAGTTCTAACAGAGGACCGTGACCAGAAGATGTCCCGCCAAAGCCGCGAATAGGCTCCCCAGCACCACGAATAGCAGAGTAATCAAATCTAGGGACCTTTCCGCCAAGAAAGAATCCATCCAAGAGAATATGTACCGAATCAACCCAGCCCTCCCTAGAATCATCAATAACAAGCGTGTCATTGGTGTATTTTGGCTCTTTGATAGTAATGGTTCCTGCACCCTCGGTATCAAAACCAACACCGATGCCGACCATAAGAGCATCCATCATCCAAGCAAAGAGATAACCACCCTTTGTAGCAATGTCTCTGGTGGATCTAAAAGCACAATTGAAAAGACCGGCAGCAGTACGCTCCTCAACAAACTTGGTGCCCATCATCCAAAGACCACGACCCGGAGGAGTCCACTTTAGATTGAACAAGCGATCATAAGCATCTTTTGCTGTTGCTTGTGCTTTAGCGTCATTCCACTCTAAACCTAGGTGATAAACATGCTGTTTCTGCATGTCAAACATAGCATCAATAACACGGCGACAAGTTTGCCACCACTCTTCGGTGCCCTCAACGCCTGTTTCGAATTCACTCAACCTACGGGCGTATGTCCGCTTAAACGTAACATATCCCAAAGGACCCCAAGGCACTTCACGGTCCTTATAAGGCTCAATAAACGCATCTGAAAGTTTGAAACGTCTAATATTACTATGTGATCTCATTTTATTTTCCTCTCTTGGATCTTAACTTGGTGTATTTATTTTTTAGTAGTTCACTTTGTTCTTTCGGTCCCAATGTTACAGGGTTTGTAACAACATTGTTGGTAGTTTGCATCTGCTTTGGTAGGATTTTGATGCTCACGTTTGATGTGTCCATATGAATAGGCATTACAATTCCATCAGGACCATTACGATTTTTAGCAATAAAAATCTTACCAGTGTTCTTCTGCTTATCTTCAATCGTTCTTGAAACAGACATGATGAAATCTGCTACGAAGCACTTGTTGAATGCTTCCGAGATTTGCTCCATTGTAATTACTTCTGCATTCAACCCCGAACGATTAGTTTGAGATGCGGTCCAGATAGGACAGGCAAACTCATTAGAGATGCCACGCAACTCTTCATAAATAGATTCTAGTTCGTTTCTTTTCTCTTTTCTTACAACAACTGGCTTTAAAAGATCGCCGTAATCTACGATTACCATACCGGGCTTGATGCCCCTTTTAACTAGTCTCGCGAGATGCGATCTGATAGTATTAGAAGATGCCGATTTTGTTGGATATTCTTTGATAATTAGCGATCCTTCAAGGTCCTTTACAGTATCATAAATTTCATCTTTGAAGTTGATAATATCAGAAAGTGGATAACCAGTCAAACAACTATCATAACGACTAGCAACAACAGTATCTTGTAACTCCAAGGTGTAATGAACAACGGTTTTTCCTTCTTTTAGGGCTTGGGCTCCAAGATGAACAAGAACCATTGATTTACCAGCACCAGTAGGAGCAACAACCACACCCAACTCGTTTTTACCCAGTCCTCCTCCTGTAATCTTGTCCATGTCGCCCCAGCCGGTTGTGACAGGATTACGATGCTTAGGAATAAAACGACGCTCAAAATCTGCAAGATAATCATAACCAAAATTGTTGTCCGAGCCTAATTTCAGGGCATCATTGATAGTTTTTGAAATCTCATCAAAAGAACAAGTCTGAAGAAGCCCAACAGACTTCAACATTGCTTCTTTTAGTTTTTGCTTTCTACAAAAATCAAGTGACTGTTCTTTGATAAACTCTACATCTGTAATCTCTCTTTTATGAATCTTATAAAAATAATCTTTTACTTGTGTTTGGATTACATCATCTTCACTCTCAAGTTCAGTTTTTAGAATAGTAGCAATCGCCTCAACTGAAGGATGACGATCATACTTTGATCTATAAGAAATAACTTTATCAACAAAAATACGAAGATACTGAAGATCAAGAAAGTTGAGATCTAAAACTTCTGTAATCTGATCTGCAAAAGGGCGGTCCTCAAAGATAAGTTGAACCAAACCCTCTTGAAAGGCTTTTCCGTATTTGCTGAAACTTGCAACATCACTATTACTCATTTCACCTCTCTAGTTTTATTATTATAGCAGATCTTTTGAGCAGAAGTCAAGGAAAAAATGCTATTCACGATTTTCACGCGAAATACGATTCAAGTTGGTTCGGAGGTCTTCCCAGTTCAACTCGCCAAAGCCATCCTCACGCATCATACGGATGATTTCTGTCTTATTGTAAGAAAAGTCAAAGTTTTCTACTGCGTCCTGAACAAAGATTTTTGATTGAACAGACATCTGCGGAGCATACAACTGCATCATCTTATAGTTATGCTCTACGATGTGCTTGTTCTCTGAAACATTCTTATAGAACTTTACCTTATCTGCAACATTATCACAGAAATCAACAACCTCGTCAATAGAATAAGTTTTATCAGTAGAGAGGAAATTAAGACGCTTTGCTACGGTAGCAAAACCAGCACCACGAATACCTGGAAGATTATCGGAGGAATCACCGATAATAGCCCTTGCGAGAGCCATATTAGTAGGATGAATACCAGTCTGCTCTACAATACGCTGCTTATTGAGGATCTCATTCTTTACTGGTCTCAAAAGGACGGTCTCCTCATCACATAACTGCATAAAGTCTTTATCATTAGAAACAATAATCTTCTGCCAGCCCTTATAATAGGGCATAGTGGTCAGATACGAGATAACATCGTCTGCCTCAATCTCTGGTATGATCGTCTGAATAATGGGCATCTGGTTAAGATACTCCATAAGGCGGGCTTGCTGCCACATCTTATTTTCTCTTGCTTCCTCATCTGAAAGGTTGTGATAAGCACGATTTAGTTTTAGCGGCTTCCTGCCATCCTTATAGTTTTTGTCCATCTTCTTTCGCTTCGCAGAGCCATTAGGACCATCCCAAATAACAGCAATCTGATCGGGTCTTGTCTCTCTTACAAGTTTCTGTAAGATCTTGATAAAACCTTTGATACCGCCAATCGGCTGTCCGTGATGACTGATGCTGGGATCAACTATGTGCGCCCGAAGATAGGCATTCAAACCGTCAAGGATTAGTATTCTTTTCATTCTTTATATCCTCCTTCGTGTAATCTTGAACCTCCCGGTAAAACCGCACAACGATAAGAATAAATCCTTTCGCCGTCTTCTTCTCTCATCATAATTGGATCTCCAAAAATAAGATGTTTTCC
>Ga0255768_10001327_pt1 | contig 25467 bp, 23 predicted proteins | sample 071ome_33_FD_179983 | JGI IMG/M metagenome (GOLD analysis project Ga0255768, IMG submission 179983) | Coastal salt marsh microbial communities from the Groves Creek Marsh, Skidaway Island, Georgia - 071412AT metaG (version 2) | ecosystem: Environmental > Aquatic > Marine > Intertidal zone >...
TGCCATTAATCCTCTGTTTAATTAGAAGATTTGACATAGGTATTTATACAGAATAATGTAGAAAGTTAAACAGAGGATAACCTCGTGTTTGTTTTATTATGCTCCAGGAATACCTGGGAGTCTGACTAAGTGTGTTGCATCGAATGTGCATTGAACACCCATCATAGACCCTCTATCAACAACGATATTCTGAGAAGAAACACGGCAACCATGGATTTCATACATTGCAACTTCTTCACCAGCTCTATTGTTGTGATTATCATAAACAACAACCTTGAAAGGAACTCTGTTTAAAACTTCATCAGTTCGGACTTCGTCAGTTAAGTTTGAAGAAGCTGAATTTACTACTGCTTCTTCGTCTGTTTCACCTTGTGCGATGTTTTCATATAATCCATCATTCTGATTTGCGAAAACTCTGATAAAGTTAATTGTTCCACTAACATTACGTCCGATAGGAACAACCTCACGAGTATCGATAAATCCTAAGGAATCAACACGTCCGTTGAAGGTAACTTCAGATATCGAGATACCTGTAGCGTAGCCCGCAACATCGTCATCTATTTTAATAATGGCTTTAGCGCCTGTAATTACATTTACACCCATTTTAGTTTATCCTTTCTAATTATTCAAATTTTCTTTCGATATGTGCAGTAACACGAATAAAGTTTATATTCTTTGTAGGCATCATGTCATAACTGATATAAGCTACGTCATCCTCAATCGAAACCACAACATTTCTAAAGTCGTTAATAATAGCACGAGACCTATGAAGTGAAAGACGTTGTTCAGTCAATCCTTTTAATTTATCAGCAGTTGCTGCAGTGATTGTAGAACCCAATTCTTGCGATAAGAATTTACGTAAATCACGAGAAGAAGCATCAATGCTTTCTCTAACTCCAACTTCGTTATTCTGAGGAAGATTATCTTTAACATAAGATGTTAATGAGCGGATACATTGTAGTTGGTTATTATCACTTAAAAGAACACCCCAGATATTTCTCTTTGCAATCTGATGTTTGTCTAATTCTCTATTCCATGACTCATTTGTTTCAAGAAGTGAAAGATTCTTTGAAGTAGCAGCAGCTCCGAATGGTAAAGCACCGTGAGCAGCCATTGCTAAGAATGCCATGTGAGTTGTATCACCAACGTATCTATTGTTTTGATAATCACTGAAGATAGCATCTTGTCCGACAACAGAAATCTGAGCTGAAGAACGTGGTTTGACATATAGTAAGAATATATCATCATAACCTAAGTTAGATGGTGTAGGAACGAATCCGTTTCTTTCTTTTTGATTGTTGTATGAAGTCTCAAGATAATCCTGAAGTAATTTATGGACAGAAGATTGTGTGTCCATAACTGCGACAGAAGTAAAGTCTTTACCGAGGATAGCACCATCAGTTAAAATACTTCTATATTGAGCAACAGTAGCAGAACTTTGTGTAGCATCAGTATCACGGTCTTCGAATGTAAGTGGGTCAGCATCTGCATCACCTGCAGTTGGAGCAAGATGACGATAACGGTCATCAACTAATTCTAACTCATAAGGAATTGCGTAAGATAGTGAATCGATACCACTCTTAAGTGCCCATACGTGAGCGTGAAGTGAGACAACAACTGGTGTGTTAGGTGCTCCATCATCATTAAAGGTGAAAACACCTTCATCTAACTGAGCTGCAGTTGGTGAGTAATCTAAAACAACAGCTTGAAATTGTGGTGCTGCTGCTTCGATTGCTTCAACTAATTCATCTAATGATGAGAAGTCCGCAAGTGAATGAGTAACATCTACTGTATCTCTTTGAATACGGATAGTGCCTTGTGCGATAGTGATAGTTCCATCAACATCACCTGCAGTATCATCTGTATATGTAATTTGTAATACATTTGGCATACCGAATTCACGAGAAGCTCTTTCTGCACCACTCCCACTCGCAACAACACGATAATAGTTTTCAGTAGCTGAAAGACCGATACCTGCTGGGTCTCCGGTTGGTGTGTCTGGAGTTTCAAGTCTAACTCTTAACAAGTTTCCTTTAAGACCATAGTATCGACTTTTGAAAGTCGCACCTTGAACAGCAGCATCTGCCGCAGTTTGAATCTCAAATTCAGCTTGTGTTGAGGACCCACAGTTAATAAATGATAGTTTCTGTGCAAATCCATCGATTCCGTCTAATGGTGTTTTCCATAATTTAGACAGATTTTGGATATCTGGTATATTTGGATATGCGTCCTCAACGAGTGAGCCACCTTTTATTGAAGTATATACCTCACCTGGTTTGAGTTCTGGGAAATCTCCGAAAACAGCCAAGGACTTTTCAAGGGCAGAAGGCTCAACGCGCTCATTTTGCACATCCATAATGGTTTCAGGAGCAAAGAATGTTACTCCGTTAATTGTCTGAAATGTTGGCATTTTATTCTCCTAATTAAATAGTTTAACTTTTATTATTGACGCTATGTTATGTTTGGCGGGTTAAGCACCCAAGGTATTTCTAAGTCGATGTTTTCTGGTAAAATTGGTTTGACGGATATTTCCTTAGTTGCAACATACATCAAAGTTCTACCATAAACAACGGTCCCCTTCCCAATAATGTCGTCGTCGGGTTTGAGGTCTCCAGAATTATCAAATTCTATATTTAAGTATCCGCTTGCTAAGAAACTTTTCTTAAATAATAACAGAGAAGCTTGACAAAGTCTGTGTAATACCCTTAATACATCTTTATCTGTCGCATAGACATAAACGGTGCATTCTTGATTTAAAAACAAAACATTGCTATTGTTGAAACCCCTATTGCCCAATACTTGATTGGCGTTAGGTGAGCTTTCGTTTATAGAGGTCGTAATAAGAGGGTAGTCATTATGATTCTTTGAATAAGAATTATCGAAATGGACTTCGACTGTATTAATTTTATCAAACAACCTATCAGCATAACTTTGGGAAACGTCTGAAAAGACTCCTCTAAATGCATCTCTATCACTTTTATAATGTTTTATTCCGTTAGAAATACCGTGAATGAAATGTAAATCAATCATTTGCTACCTCCATTTTTGCTTCACATTGGACAAGCATTGGGGTAAAAACTTCTACGTTTTTTATCCTTAAGAATGTATCACGTATTGTATGAGGATATTCTATAACAGTATAAACAGGATTTGAATAATATGCAATACTTAATGAAGTTCCTTCAGCAGGTCTGTTAGCTGGGTTAGTGAATTGAACGGTGCCGTTAATTATTGTCATATCTGATTGTGGAATATCAATTAATAGACCATTACCGCTTGCGTCTGTTTGTTGGACGTATAAAACTCCAACCGTTTCTGGACCGTTTAATAATTCTAAGTTTCTGGCAACAATCGGACGACTTGTTGTGAGTGTATCACCAGCTGGCATCTTTAATGTTTCTCTCCATACTATTACAGAGTTTTTAAGAATAAATCTATCTCCGTATGATGGAAGATGTTCTGGCTCTAATGTAAATTTTATTTTTTCCTGCTTGAGAAGTCCGTATTTACCGACTGTTTCTTCACCTTCAGCAGAAGTTGCAATAGCTTTTATATCCTGAATTGAATGTCTGATTAATCCTGTCCCACCACATGCACCACAATCTGGTCTTCTACCACCTCTATTTGCATCTTCGTCAGCCACGTTTCTTAAATCTAATCCGTAATCAACTGAAGATTGTGCTGAGCAAGGACATTCTATGGTTTGTTCCCATGATAATACAAGACCTTTTTGTTTGATAAGTTTTCTAAACTCAACAATATTAAAGTCTGCACGTCCTTTAACTAAGCTTTGTTCTGGAGTTGGTAATAACATTTTAGAATCCTGCTGCTATTTTAGATGTTTTATATTTATGTTTAAGACTTTTCAGTGTCATAGAAAGTTGTCTCTCATAACTTAAAATTCTCGCACCATATCCAGCAGAAGTTGCTGAAGATGTTGAAGCTATGTTTTGACTTAATCCATCAACTGATAAACTTAATTGTCCTATACCTGCACCTAAAAGTAAATCACCAGCTGTATCTAATGGAAGCATCGCAGCAATATATAATATTGATTTAATTAATGCAGGTGGAAGTGTATGAATCTTAACTGTAATTGTTGCATCACCTAAAAGAGGAGTTGTTGCCATTCTAACAGAATATTCTTCATCTCCTAAGTCGAATGCTTTAACATCATAAGAGATACCTCCTACGTTGCCGTTTCCATCATCGACCACTGTGAATATAAAATTAGGTTTATCAACTAAAGTTTCACCAAACAGCAAACCAGATACCTCATTTGTATTCTGAGGAATGGTTATAGTCTGTTCTATGAAGTTGAATCCTGCTGTATAATCAAATTTAAAGTATGCAGGAACTCTATTATACTGGCCATAGTTTGATATAGGGTCAATTAATAAGGGTAAAACGTTGTTAAATCTGAATGTTCCTATAGATTCTGCAGTCGGAATCAAAGAAACACTTCCCGCTTCAGGAGAAGTAATGTTTAACCATGGGTCAGGAATATCTACAGGAGTGTAATTACCGTATGATACTTGTAATTTATTAACTTGTTGTAAAGGTCTTCTATCGAGTTGTGTTCCATACCAAGCTCTACGTTGGTCGTTATCCAAATCGTGTCTCTCACCTTTTACTTTATATTTGTCAAGAGTAATTTCTAACTCTTCTTCTATCATTGAAATACTTTGGTCAATGGCAGCATCAAATAACTCATCAGGATATGGATTACCTTGGTCATCTGTTAAGTCAATACCAACTAACAAAGTTTTCTTTAATAAGTCTGTTGTTATTATGTCTTTGACTGTTAAAGCCATTTCAAAACCTTTCTTTTTTTGAGGTCATAAAAAAACAGCCTCGTTAGACCGGGAGAGAAAAAATCTGCGGAGGCTCAAAAAAACTTAATATAGAATCCAGTTTTTTTAGAATTCATGTGTCAGCCACATCACAGAGGATGTAAGACTGAATTATCTACCGACGTTACGAAGGACGTAATTCTTCTTAGCAACTTTAACACTCGGAGCACCGAAGAGCATAAGAAGGAATTGTTTCGCTGCACCAACCTCAGCAAGAGGACGACGGATGAAGTCGAGAAGACGTGCGAACTCAACAACACTTTGGTCCATTTGTGAGATAAGAACTGGGTCAGCATCAAGTCTCTCGAATCCTGCGTCTAACCATTGCTCACCGATGATGTTAGCAGCTGGAACTTCACCGATAAGCTGAGCTTGACGGAGAGTCTGTGCATCACTTAATTCACCAGCACAACGATAGATACGAACGTAATCAACGCTACCAGCAACAGCAGCAGCTAACTGAAGACGTGGAATAGCATCACTATGAACGTCAGCGAAAGTGTTAGCAGTTGAGATAACTGGAGCAGAATAACCGAGTTTATTAACACCAACAACAACATAACGGAATGCACCATCATGTCCAGCACCAGTTCCTTGTGCGTCCCAACCCTGTGCGTCATCATAACCGGCACCGTTATTACCTGCAGCAGCATCAACTACGAACTGAGCGTTTGTACGAAGGTCCTCAACAGCAAAACCATTGCTTAGGTCGATAGTATTACCAGCAGAAGCTGCACGAGGAGGAGAAAGACGACGACTGATGAATGGTGCCGCAACAACAGGGACTGGACCCATAGGACCCATGATGTGGATACGAGGACCAGCACCAAGAGTATGAACACCTTGGTCGCCTTTATCAACCAATACCATAGAATCATGACGACCGTTCTGAGCACTGTCAGCGATTAATTTACTGTATGCCTTAGGAGACATAAAGATTGCGTCAGGACTACCGAAACGAGGAGCACTGTAAAGCTCACCAAGAACTTCGTGAAGTTTAGCACCTGAAAGTGATGCACCTTGTAAATCCTCTTGATTATCAGAGAAATCACGACCGAAACGGAATGGAGAGTAATCAGCTGCGTCGCCTTCACGCTCGATTTGCTTAAGAACACCGTCGAAAGCAAGGTCATTTACATCTTCATCACCGTGGAAAAGCTGAACTTCCATTTTACGAAGAAGACTCATTGTTCCTCTTTCAGTCTCTTCAGCTAAAGCATCAGCGTTAGGACCAACGATACCAACAAGAGTAGCAACGTCAGAAACGCTTCTTTTCTCTGCCATGTATTTGATTTTAACTGATTTTCTCTCATACTGAGAAGCTGAGCTACCGAATGAAGAATCACCACCACCCTCAGAGATGAATGGGTCAAGGTCTTCACCGTGGTCGCTAATTACTGCATACTCATGAAGAGTGTTAGTAGCTTGGACCTTAGGAAGCATAGGCCATAGTGCAAGGTCTCTCATTGTATGCGCAGCACTTGCGAGAGTTCCTTCAATTGACTGTGGAACGATAGGTGCGAGTGAAGCACCACCGCTAAAGGCATCTTGATAACCAACGTTTGAGTTTTTACGTAGGCTGTCGTTTAGACGAGTTAGTTCGTTAATTGTAACGTTTTCATTGATATTTGGTAACATAGTGTTTCTCCTTAAAATTCGACTTTATCAATGGATACGCCCGCCTCTAAACGACTGATGGCTTTGAAGAGTTGGGCTTTTCTATTTGTATCTTTAGTTTCTGTAATTTCTGCGAGTGCTTTAGTAATAAGGTCCTGACGAGTAGCTTTAGGAGCTTCCTCTTCAACAACTTCTACTTTTTCCTCAACAACAACGGTTGCAGACTTAACAACTGGCTCATTTTCAAGTTCTTCAACTTTCTTAGCCAATGTTTCAGTCTTCTCTTCGACTTGAGCTTCAACAGATTTGGTAATCTCTTCTGCTTTAACTTCAATAGCTTTCTCAATTTCCTCTTGTGTAGGAATGTTAAGAGCTGAAATGGAATTAATGATTCCGTCAAGTTTCTCTGAAAGAGCTTCAACACTTTTGTTAAGTGCTTCAAACTTCTCGAGTTGTGAAGCAACCATAGCATCTGCGCTTTTAGCAATTTCTTCAGAAACTTTATTTTCTACGGCAAGACTATCCTTTATGTCGTTTAAGATAGCCTCTACCTTGTCTTGGGTCTCGACATTTGACATTGTTTTTCTCCTTAATTGAAAATAATAGTTTAATTTATGTTTTGTGCGACGACATTTTAGGATGAGTCTTGTAAATAAAAGTTGCGCACCAAACATAACACACAGTCAAGTGCTCGCCATTATCTCAATTCTCAAGCAAGAGTGCTTTACCCTATAGATATATATATGTCATTGTATTCATTTTTATCTAAATTTTTTATTAGATATATTAGTTTAGAGGTCAAGTTTTAACAATAACTAAAAAATGATTACATATTGTAAGTTTTTATTGATATTATGTAAAATTATTTTTAATTATTGTTAAACTTTTTTTGTTATTTGTGAGAATATCTTCGAATATATTCTTTAATCATCTCAACAGGAAGATTTAATTTAAACATTTCCTTCAGTAATTCTTTTAATTCTTCCATAGTAAGGCCTTCTAATTCGATTACTTTTTCTTTTTCATCTGAATCGTCTTCACCCATATTCATTTTAGGACCTTCGTCTGCGATATCGTCTTCTAAAGATTCTGGTTGAATAGCTGAAAGGTCGGAGAATTTATCCATACATTCTTCACAGTCTTCTTTTTTATGTGTTTCACATTGCTCTTTCTTAAGACCTTCAAGGAAACGGACATATTCATATATTTCTTTTCTGTCCATTTTATCCATATCTTCTTTAGAGTATTTATATGCCTTTTCCATTTCAAATTTCTGAGGATAATCATTATCTCTATCTAAATCAGGAACCTTAACATCTTCAGGTGAAACAACAGATTCTTCTTCCAAACTATCTAAATAGTCAGGATTAACATCTTTTTTCATTTCTTCCTCAAGATAGTGATAAGAAGCTTGCATATATTCTTTACATGTGTTAATTTTTGATTGGACCCATTCAGGTAAATCAACATCATCTGGCTTTCCTTCAAGTAAAGAAACCATTTTTTCTGCATAATCACAAATTAATTTACTTTGTCTGAGAGACATAGGTTTGTCTTGGTATTCGTCAGATTTATTCATTTCTGTTTTATTCTCCATAGATTTTAATATGTTTTTAACCAACTGAACAGTTGCTTCCTGATTAGCTGGTTGATGTGTTAAGGATACGTTAAGAACTTTTGCACGAGTTATAATCTTAGGATTCTTTCTGTCTCTTTCCATTACCTGACCTTCAATACTGAATCCTAAACTTCTTCCACTCTTTGTTGAGCGCATAAGTTTAACATTTTCAACTAAATCTTTAACAATTTGTTTATCTCCATAGAGAATTCCACTAATCTTTGTTGCAGATTTACCGTTATGTTTTACCTTCTCAACACTCTGTGGAGCACCGAGAATATGTGCAGGTAAGTTTGAATGGTCATAATTGAAACTTCCACTCTTTAAACAGTAAGACCAATCTATTCCATTTTGTAGAATAATTTCTCCTGCAGTATCAGTGTGTTCAGTTGTTGCTATACCACTAATTTTATAAACTTTTCCTCCGTCCTCTGACTTAATAAGTTTGAGGTCGAGTGGCTGAAAAGTGCTAAATACGTCTAATTTACTCATTTTTCTTCCTCATAAGGTGTATCTAATGCAGTATTTAAATCAATACCACTATTCAATAAATGCTTCAGTTTATCTAAAGCATACGACCCAACTATATGCCAGTCCGGACGTTTAGGATTGTATCTCTCCTGAATCTTAAAAGCTTTACTGAGTTGTGAGTGTGTAATATGTTGTCTATCTAAACTCTTTGCAATTCTTAAAGAAGAATTAGTTCCTTTTGATAGTTTTTTATATTTTATCACTGACTCTCTACTCTGTCTAATAATCGCATCACCTAAGGCCTCTATTTTAACTTCTGTTAAAACTTCTTCCTCAACAGGTGTATTTATATTCGTCTCCTCTTCTTGTTTAACAGAGATAACATCAGAATTCTTTTTTAAATTCATCTTAGCTTCTTCACGAGCTTTTGTTAGTATCTCCATAAAACTCATAGACGATTTCCCTTTGTATGTGTGTATAAATCTAAAATTTTATTGGACTGAAGGTATTCAAACCATTTATCTATTTGTTTTTGTAATTCTAATTGTTCTTTAGTCATAAACTGTCTCTCCTACTTGTTATGCTACATGGTATATATTATTATATATGTCTTAAGACTTTATTTTATCCAAAAAATTTAAGATTCCTACTTGTTATGCTACATGGTAATAATAATAGTTGTTAATCTTCTTGTTCTGAAAGAATCTTTTCTGCCCATCTTCTTCCACTATCACCACCCCACAATAACCATGAAACATATCCATTATCTTCATGCCATTCTTTACCTTCACCTATTTTCCTATTCTTTTCATGTCTATCAAAGAAAGCTTTCATTCTTTTAATTGTTTCTAAAGAAATGTTATCTCTATTAGCAAGTTGTCTTGCTCTAACTCTTCCAACCTGTGTCCCAGCGTCAGAATTATGTTCTTCAATAGCTTTTATACCTCTTTGTGCTTCTTCTGCGACTGATTTAGGTGGTATATATGAAGATTTTTCTAATGCAGACTTCTGAGATTCTTTATGTTCTTCCCATAAATCTTTATCAGCAGTTGATTGTGTTTTACCACCAGTTAAGAATGAATAGACACGAGCTTTTGCCCATTGTTGTGCTGATGCTCCTGGTCTATGACTTCCTGCCCAAGCTGCTAATCCTCTATCATATACTTCTTCAATAATTTTCTTTTTAACTCCTGAAACTTTAGAAGCAGCACGAATAAATTCATCTTTACCCGGCTTCTTCATTTCTTCTCTAACCTTTTCAGCTAAATCAGTTTTAGAGTATTTAGAAGGTTTTGTTTTAACTTTATCATCTCCTGGCAAAGGTTTGTAATTAGGTTTGTCAGAATCTTTTCTTCTGTCCATTTCCTTTTCACGTTCTTTTTTCTCTTTGTCAGTTAATTTAGTTCTTTCTTTTTTTTTTGATAAATCTTCGTAATCGAAATAATCTATATCATCAAAGACATTTTTTTCAACGTCTAATTCATCAGAATCAGCACTTTCTTTAACGTCTTTTCCTTCTAACTCTTTTTCTTTTTCGTGTTCTTCATCAATAGCATCTTCTAATTCTTCTTTATTATCATCATCACCATAATGTTCAGCAACTAACGCACCTTCACTTCTTAAAACAGCAGCTTTAAGTGCTCCGTAATGTGCTGCGATAATGTCTCCATCATCTAATTCTGGTAAATCATGAGAAACACGAATCTCATTAATTGTTTGATATTTCATCTTGTGTTCTTCAAGACGAATTTTATCATTTATGCTAATACTATCTAAACCCTGAAAAATTAATTCATATCTATCATCTATTTGATTTATTATGTATCTGTTTATCCATACCTGTAATGACCGAATAAGAGGACGTAATCCTTTTTCTTTACCCATTAAAACACGTGCAGAAGGGTCTGTTCCGAATAGAGAAGAAGATTGTGCTTCTGTCCCAAAAACAAATCCTATTTCAGCTGGGTCAATCTGATAAATTGAACATGTTACTTTAATTAAGTAATTAATCCAGTCGTTATACTCCATCTCTCTATTAGAAGAGCCGAGATTTACTGAAGAAATATCCTCTTTCTCATCAGGGTCTAATTGAATAAGAGGAGTTCTTTTAGCATTTGCGACACCGTTTAACATCTGATAGAATTCACGTCTAAATGCACGGAATAACTTAGGATTCATTTTACTTTTAACTGCGATAATACCGTTAGCGTTTATACCGTTAGTAAAATTACTTGCGTTATATGTTTCTGCATTAAAAAGGTTATTTAAAACAGTATATAGCTCCATTAACTCAGGATTACCATAACCTTGATTCGCCATAGTTGTTCTTGGTCTTCTAATACCGAAACATAATTCATCTTGTTTGAATTCTGCAACTACTTTATTATTAATTACCTGAATGTATTTAACACCATCAACTTTTTTTCTTCCACTCTCAATCTCTTCTTTTGTATGAGGAGCTCGTTTAATTGAAGAAGCGTCAATTGGAAGAAAACCAGTAATTTCTCCTTTTCTGTTTTTAACAATTTCGAAGCAACACTGGTCAAATACTAAACTATCTCTAACTATTTGTCTTAGAAAACTTTCAAATGTAAGTTCGTAATCTGTTATATGTGTCCCACAATTTTCTAAGAATCTCTGAATACTTGCTATGTTTTTCTCATCATCTTCAGTAATTTCAGCTTTTCTATCTTTTAAAACTATTTTATAACCTAAATCTTCATCGTCAGTTGGTATTGCAAACTCTGCGACCTGATTTATACGTGCTCCAATGATAGCTGAAATGATTTGATGATTTGCTAACTGTTGTAATACGGTATGATTTAATTTTTGATTCGAAGAGTTTTCAAAATAATATTTTTTATCACTTCTATCATAAGACTGCATCATATATGCATTACTGTGGTCCATTGGGTCGATTGTATGACTCTGTGCTTCTTTAGAAAGAAGTTCTAAAACATTGTCATCTTCTTTTGGTTGTTCAACGCTCTTAATGAGTGAAGTTGAATCATTATCAACTTTACCTAAACCAAAAATACGCTGAAATAAATTTCTTTCTGCCATCGATTAATCTCCACTTCTGTTATAGATGCTATTTTATGTCTTTTTTATATTTTTTGTCAATTTCTTTAATAGATTTGAAATATTTCTCTATAACCGTAATACATGTATCACAGTGTTTTTGACATTCTTTTACGTCTTCTTTGATAGATTTAAATAAATCTTGTCTTTCTTTTTCAGTCATTTGAAATCTCCTTTTTAATTAAATATATCGAAAAGACGTAAATTTCTAAATTTTTTATCCGTTTTGCATTAGATGTGTAATGTTTGTATCAACGCGAGCTAATGTAATTTTCATTGTGCTCATATCTTCACGTAAGTCAGTTAATTCTGTTTTTAATTCTCTGATATCTTGACGTTGTTCCCTAAGTTGTAATACTTCAGTCTCGAGCTTCTGAATCTGTTTAGCTGTTTCTTTACTATCTTTATGCCACTGATAAACAAAAGTGAGGAGAGCAATAATCGTTCCTACACTGACTGCTATTTGACTGTCCATATTGATTGCCTTTTCAGATAAGTCTATACTAATTAACAGGCTCCACCTCCTGTATTCCACCGAAGTGGCCACCCCATACGACAGGGGTATCTCATTTAACTTCTGTAAAACTTTCTAAAAAGACACATTAAAACATAAAGGTCAAAACAGAAAGTTCATTCTGCATCAACCTCGTTATTAGAAGGTGCTTAGTGCAACTCTCTTCCAAGTATCTGTTGCAACACAGATATAAATGTATGAGCTATCATAACGAATATCACCAGCAGTTCCTGTATCTGAAGAAGAAGTCGGAGCAGTTCCTTCGAGCTTAATTTCACCAGCAACTTCACCGACACAGTCGATAGAAGCCACCTCAAGTGCGCCAACTTCCATAGCTGCTGGAGTGTATGACCCAACAGTAGTTGTAGGCTCACCAGTAGAGGTGAATGCGATGAATTTGTCTGTGCTCTCATCGAATGCCACACCAGCGAATCCATTACTTCCACCGATACCATCACCACGTTGTCCATAGAATCCGATATCTTCAAGGTCAGTGTTATTTACACCTAATTCGATAAGGTTATCACTGAAGGTAACGTTAGCACCTGTTGCAGTAAGACCACTTGCAGAGATATTACCCGTGATTGTCGCATTACCACCAACTGTAAGACCGCTACCAACATCAAGGTTAGTTGTGATATTCACAGAATCTGGAAGACCGAATGTGAATTTATTAATTGAAGGAGAGTAAGCAACATCAACCTCATTTGATGTTCCACCGAAATATACTGTGCTTCCAAGTGCAAGTGCTTCACTATTACCACTAACGTCTGCGAAAGTAATACCACTGTTAGCAAGCATTGAGTTATCTACTGAGCCAGATTGGATAGTCGCAGTTAAAGTCGCATCTGCACTTCCGTCGATACTAACCGAACCACCTAAATCTCCACCAAGTGTAATTGTTCTTGAAGAAGCCCAAGCACTTGCTGTAGAAGCGTTTCCATTTACTGCTGCTGTGATTGTTGAAGGAAGACCGATGGTGAATACACCACCTGCATTAGAAACCTCAACTTCATTCGATGTTCCTCCGATAGTTAAGCTTCCACCAAGAGAAATGTTTGTAGGTGTGCCAACATTATCATCAACAGAAATAACACTGTTTGCCAACATCGCATTTGAAATAGCGCCGTTTGCGATACTTGAAGTTAAGCTAACTGCACCTGTTCCATCAAAGCTAACTGCTGAAGCAGTAACTGGACCACTACCAATGCTAAAGTTCTGTGAAGAAGCTAAAGCAGTTGCAGTTGCAGCATTTCCAGAAGTATCAACGTTAATTGTTGAAGGAAGACTGAAGGTAAGGTCATTACCAGCAGCACTGTATGCGATATCGATTTGGCTTGAAGTTCCATTAAAGTCAAGAGACTGACCTAAGTTAATGTCCTCTTGTGCCGTTCCATTAAGTGATAGTCCCCATCCGTCATTTGCTAACATCGCGTTAGAGATTGCTCCGTTTGCGATAGCTGAAGTTAGAACGACGTTTCCGGTGCCGTCGAATGAAGCAGCTGCTGCTGTAACAGGACCAGAAAGGATTGAGAATGTTCTTGAAGTTTCAAGTGCAGTAGCAGTCGCTGCATTACCACTTGTATCATTCTGAATTGTAGAAGGAAGACCGATAGTGAATGTTCCATTACTTTCAGCAACTTCAACTTCGTTTGCTGTTCCTTGGATTGTTAAACTTCCACCGAGAGCGATAGCAGATGTATTACTTCCATCACCGAATGTAATAGAAGAATTAGCTAATTTACTATTTGCAACACTTCCTGTAGTAATAGAAGCAGCGAGCGCGACGTTTCCTGTTCCGTCATACGAAACACCAGTAGCAGTTACCTCAGAGCCTGTAATTGAGAAAGTTCTTGCAGTCTCTTGTGCGGTAGCTGTTGCTGCGTTTCCACTTGTATCAACATTGATTGTTGATGGTAAGCTGAAGGTAAGGTCGTTGTTTGCTCCACTATAAGTAATAGCAACTTGACTTGCTGTTCCATTAAAGTCTAAACTATCACCAAGTGCGATAGCCTCACCACCGGTCCCATCAACTGTAAGAGTCCAACCACTATTAACAAGCATTGAATTCTCAACTGAAGAAGATTGAATGGTCGCTGTTAGAGTAGCATCTGCGCTACCATCAATACTAACAGACCCGCCTAAATCACCTCCGAGTGAAAGAGTTCTTGCAGACTGCCAAGCAGAAGCGGTCGAAGCATTACCAGTAAGAGCACCGGTAAATCCAGTAGCAGATACAGAAGTTAGACCACTGATTGTTGATGGTAATCCGATTGTAAATTCACCAGGAGAGTATGAAACTTCAACTTCGTTAGCTGTTCCTCCGATTTCGAGTGTGTTACCTAAATTAATGATTGCAGGAGTTCCACCACTTTGACCAACGTAAAGTCCTGGATTCTGAATCATTGAGTTTTCAACAGCTTGAGACCCGATAGTAATAGCGATATCTGCATCTGCACTACCGTCAAATGAAACGCTACCACTTGCATCACCAGAGATACTTAGTGTTCTTGATGTTTCAAGAGCAGAAGCAGTATCAGCATTACCAGTTAATGCACCAGTAATATTACCGTCAAGGTCAGCAACGATTGTTGCTTTGTTTCCTGCTGAAAGTGTTGGAAGAGTTGTTGAAGGCTCTGTTTGTAAATCTTTTACAAGATAGAATTTACCGTCGTCAGCATCTCTTGCTAAACCATGGTAATATGTTGTGGCTCCACTAACAGTTTGTCCATAGAAACCAACGTCAATCGCATCACCAGTATTTCCTCTGGCAAGTTTGATAAGTGGGTCTTGTGCCTCAACTGTAGAGACCTGAAGAGAAGTTTGTGTGCCGGTAACTGTTAGATTACCTTGAATTTCTACGTTGCCGGATGTTGTCATTGTCTCGGCTTGGACATCACCGACGTGGAGTGTGCTCCATTTAATCGAGCTTGTTCCTAAGTCGTGTCCTTTATTTGAATCTGGTCTTAATGCAGACATAATTTTTTCCTTTCATAGTGCTATCTATGTGCGTATTTATACAGTTTTGATAAATCTCTTTAGATGCAATGCTTGTAATTCTATATATTAAGCAAAATATGTTTTTCGTTAAATTATTTTGAGGTCTTTTCTCAAACATACATTATTATATATGCAGTTTGAGAAGTTTTTACAGATAAAAAACGTGATAGGTGTATGACCTATCTATAACTCTTAGGCGTATTTACCTTTGAAGATAACGTCTCCAGTTGTTGGATGGACGTCAAAGTGTCGGTCTCCATCTCTTTCAGCGACTGTATCATACATGATTAAGTCTGTTGTTGCTGAAGAAGAAGCAACCAAAGCTCTGATATATCCATTTGCTCCACCTAATTTAACTTCGAATGGACCGATATGTGATTTGAAATCTTCCAATGCGAATCCGTAATAAACTTCATCGTTATTAGAATCATCCATCCATAATCCACCACCAGCTTGCTCGATTTGAGTTAATCTTAAATCAAGTGCTGAAACTGTAGTTGAATTAGCTTTAGTAGCAATGTTATCAGCATTTGTTTTGACCTGAGTATCAAGAGCAGTAATCTCTCCAACAACGTTAGTTGCACTGTCGAGATAGTTTGTTCCACTTCTTGAAACATAATCACCATTGCTTGCGAGACCAACACCAGTTTGTGTATCATCTAATTCAGTCTGGAGAGCAGCAATGTTTGAGCTTCCCAATGAAGAGATAGATGAAGCATTCGAACTAACTTGTGTATCAAGCGCTTCGATAGCAGCTTTAAGTGAAGAAGCAGAGCCAATGTAGTTTGTAGAACTAAATGTTCCTAACAAACCTGTTGAGCCACTTCCAACCGTTCCACGTAAATTATCCTGAACATCTCTTAAGTATTTCTGATTTGTATCAAGTGTATCTAAAGCTGCAACAACAGTTGATGATGAGTTTAGATAGTTTGTTCCAGTAATACTTAAGCTTCCGTCTGGTTGTAATCCAACACTCGCTTCAACAGTATCGATTTTACCACTTAGAGTTGTATCATCTGCTGCTCTTGTTGTCGCTTCAGAATCTATATTATCCTGACGTGATTTAATCGCAGCATCTAATAACTCTATAGCACCCTTGATAGTTGTTGCAGAGTTGATGTAATTCTGACCACTGAAGGAAGAGAATGTTCCATCACTTGCTAATCCAACCGCAGTTTCAACAGAATCAACTTCTGTTTGAAGCGCAGAAACACTACTTGAAGAAGCCTTAAGTGCTATTGCGTCCGCATTCGTTTTAACTTGTGCGTCCAACAGAGTAGCTTCTCCAACAACAGATGAAGCAGTATCAAGGTAATTACTTCCACTTCGACCAACATAAGCACCAGCAGTTGATAATCCAACACTTGCCTCAATAGTATCAATCGCAGAAACGTTAGTCGCGATATCTGTATCATTTGATGCAATATTATCTGCATTTGTTTTAACCTGAGTATCTATACCACTAACTGCACCCTTTAGAGTTGAAGCAGTGTTATAGTTTCCAGTCAATGCAGTATAACTTCCATCAGAATTTAATCCAACACCAGTTTCTATCGCATCAACTTCAGTTTGTAATGCAGAAACTGTAGATGAAGAAGCTTTAGTAGCAACATCACTTTGTAGAGATGAGATATCAGAATCATTACTTGCGATATTATCTGCGTTAGTCTTAATTTGAGTATCTAATGCATCATCAGCTGCTTTCAGAGAAGAAACTGAAGAAATGTAATTAGCACCTGAGTTAGCAACATATGCTCCAGCAGAAGTAAGTCCTGCACCAGTTTGTGTAGCATCAACCTCACTCTGAAGAGTTGAGATAGTGCTATTTACTGAAGAGATAGCAGAAGCACGTGTTGTTGATTCCGCAGAGATAGCATCAGCATTAGTTTTAACCTGCGCATCTAATTTATCATCTGCATCTTTAAGACTTGTCGCAGCTGTAAGGTAATTACTTGAAGAATTAGCTGAATAAGCTCCTGTTGAGGATAAACCTGCTCCGGTCTGTGTATCATCTAATTCAGTTTGAATACCACTTAATCCACTTCCACCACTAAGAGCAGCAATGTCTGAAGCATTAACTGCGATAGCGTCTGCATTTGTCTTAATCTGTGTATCTAATAAACTATCAGCACCCTTCAATGAAGTTGCAGTGCTTAGGTAATTAGAAGAAGTTGGTGCAGAGTAAGCACCTGCTGAAGATAATCCTGCTCCAGTTTGAGTTGCATCTAACTCAGATTGAAGTGCAGTTGTAACCGAAGTATCAGCTTTTCCACTCTGTAAAGAAGAAATATCTGAATCATTAGATTGTATAGCTGAAAGGTTTGCTGCGATATCTGAAGTATTTTGTGAAATATCACTTTGTGCAGTTGAGATATCAGATTCATTAGTAGAAACACGAGATGTTAATGAAGTTAAATCACTTGAAGAAGCCTTAAGTGCAATGTTATCTGCATTTGTTTTAATCTGTGCGTCAAGTTTATTATCAGCATCTTTTAACGAAGTTGCAGCAGTTAAGTAATTACTTCCACTATTCGCAGCGTAAGCACCAGTTGTTCCTAATCCTGCTCCTAATTGAGTTGCATCTACTTCACTCTGTAATGATGCGATATCCGAAGCATTTGAAGAACTTCCACTTGTTAAAGTAGAAACAGTAGAAGAAAGATTAGAAATATCACCAGCATTCGTAGAAACTTGAGTATCGAGAGCATTAATTTCTCCTCTAACCGAAGTCGCAGACTGGATATAGTTTCCTCCGGAGTTAGCAGTGAAAGACCCGTCTGAATTAATCCCAATAGATGTCTGAGTTGTATCAACTTCAGATTGAAGAGTAGATACAGAAGTCGAAGAAGCTTTACCACTAACATCACTTTGGAGTGTTGCGATAGCAGCTTCTGCAGTATCTAAATCACTTTGTGTAGTATCTAATTGAACGTCAAGAGCATTAATCTCACCTCTAACAGAAGTTGCTGTTGAAATGTAATTACCAGATGTATTTGCTGAGAAAGACCCATCTGCATTAATACCGACACTTGCTTCGATAGCATCAACTTCTGATTGGTTAGGAGCACCTGTCTGAAGATTAGAAACGGTTGTCTCTAATGTATCAAGGTCATCCTGAGTTGATTTAAGTTGTGTATCTAATTGTCCGACAGCAGCTTTAAGAGTTGATGACGACGTCGCATAATTTGCTCCACTAATCGCAGAATAACTCCCGTCAGTATTTAATCCGACTGAAGCTTCGATAGTATCTATAGCAGAAACATTGGCTGCGATATCTGTGTCGTTAGATGAGATAGCGTCTGCATTACTTTTAACTTGTGTATCTAACGCAGTAATTTCACCAACAATACTTGTTGCACTGCCAAGATAATTTGTTGAAGTGCTTCGTGAAACATATGTCCCAGTTGAAGAAAGTCCAACAGCAGTATTCTGCGCTGTATTATCAGACTGTGCTTGGACTGCCACACCATTTACTGTAAGAATGTCAGAAGCATTTCCTGATACTTGACCATCTAATGCTTCAATAGCACCTTTAATAGATGCAGATGCAGAGTAGTAATTAGTCGAAGCCCATGTTCCTAAAGTCCCATCAGTCTGAAGACCAACTGCTGATTGAGTATCGTCTAATTCTGATTGAAGAGCTGTAATAGCTGAAGAACTTCCGAGACCCGCAATAGCAGCAGTATTTGTTGCGACCTGTGAATCAACACCTTCAACAGCTTCTTTGATTGTCGCAGAAGCTGAATAATAATTTGTATTTGCCCAAGTTCCTAACGTTCCATCTGTTTGTAATCCGACAGAAGCTTGAGTATCATCTAATTCTGACTGAAGATTAGCAATAGTTTGGGAAGTTCCCATTGTCGCAATTGCTGCAGTATTTATAGCGATTTGTGCGTCTAATAAACTATCAGCATCTTTTAATGAAGTTGCTCCGGATAGATAATTCGAAGTTGAAGGCGCAGTATATGACCCGTCGCTTGCTAATCCAGCTCCAGTTTGTGTGTCATCAATCTCTGTTTGAAGACCACCGATATTACCACCTGCAAGAGTATTGATTTGTGTCTGTAAATCTGCAAGTTCTGTATTAACTGTAGCGAAGAAGTTGGCATCATCATTCATTGCTGCGGCTAACTCGTTGAGCGTATCTAACGCGGCAGGAGCTCCATCAACAAGTGCGTCGAGAGCGGCTTTTAGTCCAGCAGGTGTAACTGCTAAGTCATCTCTGAGTCCGTCAGAAGCTTCTACGTCGGTGGAGAGCCTAACTGGACCCGCGAGGGAGGTAGAGCCTGTTGTCTTTTTGCTTGTTAAAATTGCCATTTTAAATTAATTCCTTTCTTGACGTTTTTAATTTAGATTAATTCTTTATGAAACCCACATATAAATCAACATCAACGGCTTGAACACCACTGAAAACAATCTTAAGTGCGTCAAATAATGGGTCTTCATCACGTCCTATAATAACAACGTCTTCTCCTGCTCCTGCGTTTTCACCTTCTTGTGAAACGAATGGAAGGAAAAACGAACTATCAGCACCAGCAGGTCTGAAAGCAACGGTGAATGTCCCAGCAGCATCATATTCATTACATGCAATCTGAGCACGTGAAAACTCCTGACTTGGATTGAATCCTAAGTTTGAAGCGTCGAGTGTGATTTCGATTTGGTTATTTACAGCTTCTGCTGCTTCGAGAGTAAATCTTCTAACTTTTACACCAGCCATTTTTAAAGTCCTTTCTATGTAAAAAATGTTTTAGTGTTGCAACTCTATAAGAGTGTGCGTGAATTATGAATCTAATTTTTTATACGGATAATTCCCAACAATCTTTCTTGCTAAGAATCGTCCTTTACTTTCAGCAGATAAAAACTTTCTTCCGACACTATGTGGGACTGAAGAATATAAATATACTCCGCCTCCAGAGAATTTTACTATTAATGTATAAGTATATCCGCAATATTTTATATTATCTATATTGCTACTGTCTATTTTATTCTCTTCTCCATCAGAAAATGAATACAAAGAGGGGTTTATAGTGAATAATGACATTTATGGCACCCAATACATTTATACATATCATATATTATATATCTCATAACTTTAGTTTTTATTATATTTTTTTGTATTTATTTTAACGTTTATTGAAAAGAAAGTATAATATGTATATATTTATATGCAGAACAGTTAAAAAACTTGTAAAATAATTACAGAGGAGAGTTTATGAGTAAAAATAAATATGTTGTTGATGAAGATTATGTCCCATATAAAAATGTCGCTGAGAAGGCAACTGAAATGGGTTATAAAATGAATACTGCAACTGCGAGACATGTGTTTTATCGTGGATTAGAAAAAGTTGCATACGGTATGTTAGTTGATAGTGGTATGTTCAGTCCATCAGAAGCTAAAGAAAAATGTAAAGAAGTGGCTAAATCTATTCACTTTCAACATGTAATTAGAGACATTATGGACGAATCAATCGAATAAACCTGTAAAACGACTTGCGAATGGGTCGTCAGAATCAAACTTCTCAGTTTTGGTAATTCCTATTCCTCTCAATGCTTCTGTTATAACATCGTTATTAGTTTCTTCTTCAACTATATTTCCCATATGGTCGAGAACTTTGTTTCCAACGGCAATAACGTATGTATTCCCTACTTTCTTTACTGCATCTAATGCATGGACTAATGAAGTTAATGTATCATCATGAGCAGCGCGTGGATATCCGACAGCTTCATCACACATTATATCTATTTTCTTTTGACAGTAATTATCACCATAAGGTAATCTAATCAATTGATTTTCAAATAAAACGGCGATATGATGGATTGAATTACGTAAAGCATTTTTTGCTGTCATAACAACAGGTTTGACTGGTAATGATGTTTTCTGAAGTTGTTGAACATATAACGCACCGAAAGAATTTTTTTCTACCCATATTTCTTTAACATAATCAGACCATTTCTCATACATAGAAACTATTGCATCCATAATCTGTTGTTGTGTTATACCACGTTCATGAAACATATCTAAAATCCATATAACACCATTTTTATCTCTTGCTAAAGTCCAACCACAGGTATAATCCGTATCTTTGGTTTGGGCTTTCTTTTTATCTCCTTCAATAGATAAATCCCAACCACATACTACTGTGCATTCTTCTAAATTTATAGGAGGATTTAAATCAAAAGAATAACTACTTCTTTTAGCTATATCTACCCAATCTCTTTTAATTATTGCATCATCTTCAGATTGGACTTGATTCTGCATCTCTCTTGCGAAAAGATGAGAACCCATACTTCTTCTTTCCATAAGTAAATATTCTATAGGTCTAAATTCAGGCCATAGGACTTGATATTCCCCTTTAACTGAAACTTTATCTAAGTATTCATTGCCTTTATCATCTACTTTTGTTACGTAATCATAACTTTCTGGCCACTGAAGGATTGCGTTATCTTCGATTACTCTGTAAGTTGGGTCAGTTTTCATATGTGCATAAACATCTTGTTCGTGTTTTCTTGTCCCAATTACTAACATCATTCCACCTTGATTCAGAATAGGTGTTACTGTCGCAGCTAACCAATCTCTTGTTTTCTGTCGAACACCTGGAGAAGCTGTAGTTAAATCATCTTCTAAGTCGTCAATAACAACAACATCCACGTGCGCTCCTGTTATTTTACCACCACTACCAATAGCTTCTAAGGTCGGGTCTACGCCTGTTCCGTCTCTTTTAACGTATAACTGTGTTGATGTCCATTTAGTATCTTCACCTTTAAACGTCGGAATATCCTCACCGTTTGCCCAATCTTCTTTTATTTTATCAGAATCAAGGAATTGTTTTATTAATCTAACTCTCTTTTCTGCCTGACCTGCAGATGCTGAAATAAATAGGATTGATACGTTTCTATTCATACAGATTTGTCGGACACAATAACTAATCGCAAGTAATGATTTACCATGACCACGAGGTGCCAAAACTAATAATTTCTGTTTTTCATTAGTTTCTTCCGCTTTTTTTTGCATCTCTTCAATAGTATTTATCCAGTTATTTCTATGGTCAGCTGCTTGCATTCCAAGATAATATGAGTCGAAGAATACAGGAGAAGCTATAGATAAAGCTCTTCTACCTTCAGAAGAAGCTAATAACTCGGATATATTAGTCATTACAACCTCGTTTTGGACAACTTCCGATGTATTTATCTCCACAATGGAAACATGTTTTCTGATTCAGATGAGATAGAGTTCCGAATTCCCACCCTTGGTCTAACCATTTATCAACAGTTGATGTCAGTTTATGCATATGTATTGTTCCATCATTCATATAAACTCTATTACTTTTAAAAAACCATCCTTTATCTAAGTAATCTGAAATATCTTCATAACTAACTTTATGTTGAGCTCCGTCTTTAACCATCTTAACACCTCTAACAGATTTAGAGTTTTTCTCAGAAATAGCTTTTTTAGTTTCTAAGGTATGTGTATTCCCAGTATTACAACGTGAGATATGGTCCTTTTGTGCTTGTGTTAATGTTCTTCTCATAATATGTCTCTCCTTTATTTATATTATATATATATTTTTTACAGTGTATTAATTTTTACGTTAAAATTGATTTTTTTATTCGGTAATTCGGTCATTATAACTCCATCGTGTCTCCAACAAAGTAAATTATCCCAACCTCCACAGGCATCAATAATCGTTTCAGTTCGATTCACTTCTTCGTTATAGATAACGTTATATACTTCTTCACCTAATAAGTTTTTGAGGTCTTTTAATAAGGAATTAAATCCTTGAACGATTTTCCATAAAGCTGGATGACGTTTTGCATGGTATTGATTAATATGACCATAACATGTTGAGAGAATACAACGTGTTTTAACAGTATTCTTTCTCATTTTAGCTTCTATACAGATTTGATTAATTATTTCATCTTTATTAGAGATATATTCATTTACGTCTTTATTAAAGATTCCGAATTCTCCAGCTAAGTCTCTGATAATGGTTGGATGAGATGTTGATTGGTCGATTTCATATCCATTACCCCTAAAAAGTGTTTTAAGAATAGATGAAGAGAAATTCTGTAAGGTCATGCCGACTGAAAAGAAACGGCCACATGATGTTTTACGGTAAAAGTCAATATAATAACCACCATTACTGTAAATCTCATTACAATAATCTCTCATTCTTTCGATATGTAATAATCTTCCTCTTCTCTTAAGAGGAGTTTTTAATCTTTCAGCACCCTTTTCAAGAGTATTTAATTTCTTTAAACATCTTTCAATCCATTTAGTTGGAGCCTTTTGTAAGATTCCATAGATGTTATTCGTTGTTCCTCTGTTTTCATTTCTTTCTACATCTAATATATTACCACCATTGATGCAAACCTGTTTAACAGAAGTCAAACCGTATAGTGGAATCGAACCCTTCTCAGACTTTTTATTCCAAGAAATTCCTTTGATTCCCTCAGTTAATAAAACTTCTTTCCAATTACGTCCTTCAACTCCCATATAGTTTTCTAATCTAATAGCTTCCCATAGAAGTGGGTGTAAGTCGTATGTAGATTTACAAGAAGTGCTACTTGTTATGCTACTTGGTGAATGGTATTTGTATGAATTATCTCTCTTAAGAAAAGTATTCATTAAAACATTTTCCATACGTCCATTAGTTGTATAATTACCTTTTGAATTTTTAGGTTCTTTGCCTCTGAAACGACTGATAAATGTGTAAATATATTCGTTTGAGATTGCCCAAGTATCTTTATTAATTGTATGTTGGTGGTCAATTGATATTGTTGTAGCAACAGCTTTAATGAATCCTTGAATATAAAGTTTTGTATTAGATTCACTCATTGAGAGTTTTTTAGATTTATCTAATACTAATTTATACATCTCCTCAACAATTCTTTCAGCTTCTAATGTTTTCACCTCGTTCTGTGTGAAATTAAAATTTAGATGTGTCATATTTATCTCCCTGTTTATATATATTATGTAAAGTTAGAAACTTGTATAATTTTTTTTGATTATTTTTTTAGCATGTTTCCCAATCGATGTAAAATCCTTTCGTAATAACCTCATCCCATTCATTACTATAACTGTCGTAGCTGAAAATTAACGGACAATCTTCTTCAATATCCTTAGGCATATCAGATAATTTACCTTGCCATACGATATCGTCCCATTGTGGCTGAAAATCATATGAAATATTATCTAAATAATCAACCATCATCTGTCTTGAGAAAGAAGCAGAATATTCACAGTCATCATCGTCTTTATTTCTCCATACGATAACTTCGCAATCTTTTAATTCACAACCAACCAAAGCATTTACTGCAAGTTTTTGCCATTCTGTAATCTCTTCTAACTTAGAGTTTTTCCATGCAATAACTTCATCAGAATTCGGTCCCCATGAATCATATCTTTCAGCAATTTCATCATTTATAATCTTCATCATTGGTGCATAAAGATTCCATACAGCAAGATTTCTTCTTGCATTATCTTCAGTATTTTCAGTAATTAAGTTAGCATTTAGTGTTTGGATGTAATTCATAACAAGTTCCTTTCGATTTTTTATTTGTTATATAATATATATATTATGTATTATAGGAAACTTGGAAAAAAATTACACTTTTTTTTAAATTTTTTTTTATTCTAATTAAAAAGTGAGCAGAATATGCCCACTAATCTAATTAAATCGGACACCTGCCTGACGACATTCCTGTTTCTGAAGGTGTTAAATAAGATGCATTTAAATAACGACCCATCTCTGTTAAATTACGATTGTTATTTATTTCATTTTCTTTTGTTTTCAGAAGATGCAAAACACTTTCGTAAGTAAGATTCGGGTTTTCTTCAATATATTTAATTAATTTTGTTTTCTCATCCATTGTTTTAATCCAATAATTCATCTGCTTCAGAAGCTAAACGACTTCTATAACCTTTAGTAAAGTGTATATGGCCGGATAACTTGCTCTTTTTAAATCTATCTGAAACTATTGTAAGTCCGTTTGAAGATTCGTTTAAATAAACTGTATCGATTTGTTTCGTATCACCTATTAAAACTATTTTAGAGTGTTCAGCAACACGAGTAATTATTGTTTTTAACTCATGAATAGTTGCATTCTGGGATTCATCAACAATAATAAAACAATTCTTTAAACTTCTACCACGAATAAATGAAATAGGAGCAATATCTATCTGACCTTTATCTCTCATAATATGATAATAATCTAAATTACCGAAAGCATTCTGAAAATTATCTTCTATAGGAGCGAGATAAGGTGCATATTTTTCATCAATGTCGCCGGGGAGGAACCCCAGCCCTTTATCT